>Ga0209187_1003105_pt1 | contig 14492 bp, 15 predicted proteins | sample BantaG_FD_187430 | JGI IMG/M metagenome (GOLD analysis project Ga0209187, IMG submission 187430) | Marine algal microbial communities from Bantry Bay, Ireland - BantryBay_4 metaG (SPAdes) (version 2) | ecosystem: Host-associated > Algae > Red algae > Unclassified | place: Bantry Bay, Ireland... | reverse complement strand
GTTTTCCTAGCGTGGAAGTATGGACGATGGATCGATTGCCGTATGTGAAGGATGAACGATATTAGAACATTTTGTAATCTGTAATTGTAGCACTTCTCGATTAGCTTATGTCTATATTTTACCTTAAGTCTGCAGTCTAAAAGGAGAAAATAGTGAGCATCAAGAGGGAGATTATCACCTGTAATTACGAAGCTGCCATAGAGCCTACTTGTATAATGTTTGAAGGGTCAGCTTTATAATAATTGTCTAATTTGTCAACAGTCGAAAGAAAGATTTGCCTTTGCCAATTTGGCGACAGATTCACATGACCCGTGATTTGATACTCTGCACTAACACAAGTGAGCACTGCAATTGTGCAAATAAAAATTATGAGTAGGCGATTCGAAATCATTTCATGAATATAGAACCATTGTATATCATTGGTATTTTTAAAAGAAAATTTAGTAAAATATTCATAGAATAGTCTAGTTAAGAAGATCTTACACATGTAGAAAAATAGGATACTGTTTCTCAGGATAAAGATTGACAGCAATTTATAGATAACGGATTAGACTAATACGTGTTTGGTTACTTGTGTTTTCAGTATTTTGCAGCTTTATCTATTGGTATAATTAACTAAAAGTAGTATCTTTGCACTCCGAATAATAGAAGAAGAGCAATTAATATTTTTTATTGCGCTTCAAAAACGTAATAAAGAACTGAAAATAAATTAGTTATGCAAAAAGATATCCACCCAAAAGAATACAGAAAAGTAATCTTCAAAGATATATCAAACGACATTTCATTCATGTCTAGCTCATGTGCTGAATCAAAAGAAACAGTGGAGTGGGAAGATGGCAACGAGTATCCATTGATAAAATTGGAGATTTCGTCTTCATCTCATCCGTTCTTTACTGGTAAAATGAAGTTTGTAGATACTGCGGGTAGAATTGATAAATTCAACAAGAAGTTCGCAAAGTTTGACAATCTTACGTCAAAGCCTGACCCTGAAGATGAAGTTGAAGAAGCAAAAAGTTAAAAATATTTGAAGCCCTCAGTTGAGGGCTTTTTTTATACATAAAATACTACTTTGCCAAAAGGCAAAATAAACAACACTATTAGCGTTAAACATGAATACGAATATTATACTTTTCGACGATGACAATTGGGAAGGATTACTTCCATTAACTTTTACTAGACCTATATGTGAACTCAGAGTTGGGATACTTACGATCCGAGAGAAATGGGAAAAGCACCTTGGAGCAAATGGAAGTTATATCACTCAAGATTTTCTATCAGAAAAATTTCCGATCCACATTGAAGAAGACAATATTATTATAAATAGTACAGTGCTTCCTACACCGAAATTATTAAAGTTAATTAAGCAGTTGGCTCCTAATGAAGCGATATTGGATGGGGAAGAACTTTTAGCGGCTAGATTAATGAAACCGCAATTTGATAGTCTAATCGACGAGACTGGTATTACTGAATTGGAAGGAATTGATGTTTCTAACGACACAGGCTTGATTCGTCGAGTGCTACGTCCTTATGATTTGTTTACCTATAACGATGTGGAATTGACGAGTGATTTTTCTCTGCTAACAGACGGTAGACAATCAGCACCTATCAGTGATACTAATACTGTATTAAATCCACTAGGTGTTTTTTTAGAAGAAGGAGCATCAGTAGAATGTTCAATCCTTAATGCCAAGACTGGTCCTATCTATGTCGGTAAAAACGCAACGATCATGGAAGGAAGCATAGTAAGAGGTGGTCTTGCAATGTGTGAAGGTTCAGTGTTAAAACTTGGTGCAAAAATCTATGGAGCTACTACAATAGGTCCATATAGTAAAGTAGGAGGCGAAGTAAGTAATAGTATTTTAACTGGCTACTCAAGTAAAGGCCATGAAGGATATCTAGGGAATTCTGTTCTTGGTGAATGGTGCAATCTAGGTGCGGATACAAACACATCTAACCTTAAGAACAATTACGATGAGGTGAAATTATGGTCATATGAAGATCAGAGTTTTGTGAAAACAGGTCTTCAATTTTGTGGTCTAATCATGGGAGATCATTCGAAGTCAGGAATTAATACGATGTTCAATACAGGAACCGTAGTAGGCGTAAATGCAAATATATTTGGTAGTGGATACCCTAGAAATTATATCCCTTCCTACTCATGGGGAGGAGCATCAGGATTCAAAACGTACTTGATCAATAAATCATTAGACACGGCTGAGAAGGTAATGGCCCGAAGAGATGTCCCTCTTACAGACAAAGATCGAGTTATATTAGAACATATATTTCTCAATACATCAAAGTATAGAATCTGGGAAAAAGCGGTTAAGTAGTTTTTTCTATTGTTGATTTTAGTGGCAATATAGGATAGTGATTTTCGACCGAATAGTGTGATACTAATTCATTAGTTTTGTGTTACTATTAAGAATAGAATGAAACAGCCACTTTGGAAAAGGATCAAGTCTTATTTTGTCGATGTTCACATCGAGAGCACCTCTTCTATATTTAACGATGAGTTGGATGTTCTTTTGGTTAAGGGAGAGTATCAACTGGTTACACCTGAGGCAATATATTCTTATGGTAAAAGGTATGATAACTTTTTTAAAGCTTTTAAACAAATTGGTATTGATAAGCATGATATAGATTCAGTCTTATTATTAGGCTTAGGCTTAGGTAGTATTCCTTACATGCTGGAGAAACATTTTAACCAGAATTATTCTTATACTGCAGTAGAGATAGATGAAGAAATTGTTTATTTAGCAAGTAAATATGTATTGAATGACTTGACATCTAATGTGTCTACCATATGCACTGACGCACTTCATTTCGTTGATGTTGATACACAGAAATATGATTTTGTAGCGATGGATATCTTTGTCAGTGATTTTATTCCAGAGGAATTTGAAACAGAAGGATTTCTTCGAGCTTTGTCAAACAGGATGACTGATGATGGGCTATTAATGTTCAATAGATTATATTTTTTCGATGGAGATAAAAAGAAGACAAAGAAGTATTTTGATACAATTTTCAAACTTGTATTTCCAAAAGGAAGATATCTTGAAGTATATGGTAATTGGATATTATTGAATAAGTAGACTTCCTCCTTAATTTCACTTTCAAATTAGTGAAATCATATTTTAATATTGATGAACCATTTTTTTAGTTGAATGTGTTAAAATCAAGTAAAACAATTGAAAACAGGGAACACCCTGAAAATAATAATAATTATATGGCATCTAAGAGACAAGAACAAGTAGCTGAATTGATTAGAAGGAATTTTGGAATAGTACTCCAAAGTGATGGGTCTTATATCTATGGAGGTGCCTTTGTTACGGTTACTTCGGTATTAGTTACTCCGGATTTGTCTTTGGCGAAGATATACGTTAGTGTATTCAATACTGAAGATAAAGAAGCAGTACTACTAAGACTTAATAAAGGGATAAAAGGGCTGAAAAAGTCTCTCGCTTATCGTATAAGAAACCATGTGAGAAGAATGCCTGATATCGCAATATACATGGATGATACCCTCGATGAAATGTATAAATTAAATCAGATTTTCGACGGACTAGATGAAACGAGTAGAGAAGAAGAATGAATATCATATAAAAAAGTCCACTTTGCCCATATGCTTATTTTCTAGAAACAATCACCTGACCAGCAAGTTCTGGATCCATCTCTATTGATTTTTGACCTTGTTGAACCACTACTTTCTCTCTGGTGATTTTCTTTATTGTCACAAAAGTATTTGGTAATAATCCTAATTCCCACAAGTCACTTTCTACAGATTCGTTCACTTGCTCTTTTATAATTCTAAGCCTTATATTCATCTTCTGAGAAATTAAAGACATATTCAATTTCTTAGATTTTTTTGGAATAGGAGAACCATGTGGGTCTGTCTCAGGGTACCCTAATTTTTTGTCAACTTCATCTAATAATTCGTCAGTTAAGTGATGTTCTAATCTATCTGCTTCGTCATGAATCTGACCTTCCGTAAGTCCCATAGTCGAAACTTGATAAGATTCCCATAATCTATGTGCTCTTACAAGTGATTGTGCTTGCCCCATTCCTTTTGCGGTAAGAGATATATCTTTTCCGACTAAGATAACACCCTCCTCAGTAAGATATTCTAAGTGTTTTTTCAATTTACTCATACTTAATCCTAGGCGTTCAGTGAGTTTGGGTATTGTCAATGGATTTAGTGGTGTATGTTTTATTGCTTGTCTAAGGATGTCTTCTCTTTCTATTTTCTGGCGTTGTCTATAAGACCGAATAGTTCTTAATACAAGACCTTTTTCTGGGGAAAATAGAGCGGCAATAAAATATAATGAAGCGGCAACAAGAACCATTGCTGGTCCTGGTGGTGTATTATATATTATACTCAATATCAAACCCAAAACCGAAGAAAATAATCCAAGAGCCGCTGATATTACTATTACATATTTTAATTTATTGGAAAGTAAGAGGGCAGTAGATGACGGAGTTATTAATAAAGCAACAACTAAGATTACACCGACAGTTTTAAGACCTGCTACAATTGCAAACGATAACATTAACATCAAAAAATAGTGTACCATTTTGGTCGATATACCCATAGTACTTGCGATTACAGGCTGGAAAGTGGTAATGAACAGAAACCGATAGAATAGAGTTACACTTCCTATTGTGTACAAGGTTATCAACAATGTAAGAATGATATCTTCGTTGGAGATACCCATGATACTCCCTATCAAGAAATCCTTGAGGTCAAGATGGACACCACCTTCATTATTAAGCCAGCTAATGCCTATCACACCAATAGAAAACATAAGGGTAAATACAATCCCAATTGCTGCATCATTTTTAGTCTTAATGTTTTGTTGGATCCATGTGATGAGCAGTGCTGTAAGTAGACCAGCAACTACAGATCCCATAAAAAAACCAATGGTACTATATCCAAACAATATAAAGGCGAAAAACACACCTGGCAAAATAGCATGAGATAGCGCATCACCAATCAAGGACATATTTCTTAGTACGATAAAGCACCCTAACACACCATACATTATTCCAATGAGGGAGCATGTAATAAGAGCTCTTATTGCCCATGGTTCTGACAGTACAGTAAAAATATCGTTCATATCACCTATTTAATTACATAGGCAAAGATACTTGAATATTTAATACAGTTATAATAAATTTTTAGGGTAGTCTAAAAATGTGTTAATTTAATTGTTTGTAGCTTATGATTATCGATTCTATAGTTAGGTGTTGTAATGCAGCATTAATTAATACACACCTAACTGATTTTTATCAATGTTTAGGATTTTCTAAAGATTAATATTTAGCCCTTTTTACGGATAACTTTTTTTGTACTCTTAGTTCTTTTGGTTGATTTTGACTTAGAATCTTTCTTTTTGTCAGAAGGCTTAGGCGAATTTTTTAATGCATTTTTAAAACTTGCTGCATTGGTTTGTTTCGACTTTACGCCCAAGAATAGATTGCATGATTCCATATACTTGAGATCTTTGGGTACACAATAAAGTGCAACGCCATCATTAAAGGCTTTGAGGACCTCCTTATTTCCATCTGAAACAGAACATAATGATAAGCTTTTAAATTTTTCTTTAAATTTTGCCTCTCCAATTTTTTCTTGCCTTGTCAGACTTTCACCACCCATTTCTTGATTATAGACTTTTACGATATCAAACTTAAGACCACCTCTAAATGGTGATCCATATCCACTCGCTATGAGAATCTTTTTTGCCTTATCTTTTTTAAATTCATTTACATCTAATATTCTAGATTTTACTAGGGTGGTAGATAGTATCATGTATTGGATAACTGAGCTTAGGCACTGTCTAGATTCATTCAGTGCTTTACCTATCAATGCGGCATGATTAGGTGATTTTCTTTCGAGCTTTTCGTATCCTAGGCCGTCAGATTTAATTCTGTATTGCGATGCTATTTCACCAGTTTCGATGTCCACGAGTTCGAAGTCAATGGTATAGGCTACCTTGTCCCAATATACGTATCGATTTTCTCTTCTTTTCTTGATTAATTTCTCGACCACCTTCTTCCCATCACTAAACACGATATCAGAGACCTTTGATTCGAGGAGGTAGTTTGCTCCGATCATAGCGGATGCAGCAATATTTGGATTGTCATCTTTTTTTAGCTTTTCTCTCCGAAGGTTTATTTGATCTAGATAGTCCCGCTCTACAAGGGTCACATAAGTCGATAAAGCAGTAATGGATTTTTCAATTTCACTTTTTATTACTGCTCTAATGTTTTCTTTATTATCTACTGCTTTTACCTTAGGTGATGCAACTGCTATATTTATTGATTGATCCTGAGACATTACTCTAGAAGCATTACTCCAGCAAATGATCGATAATATTATGATTAGATACTTTTTCATTTTATTATTTTTGTTGACTTTGGTTTATAGAAAACTTCTTCGATTGTGAATTATAATCCTGGACCTAAGGGTGCTTTAGTAATATATATATCCTTCCCCTCATTGAATGCAGCCAGTAGCTGTTTCTTACCATCACTTACTCGATAATGAATTTCTGACTTTATCTTCTTAGGCTGGGATAGATTTCCTACAAGTTCAAACAAGTATATCGTTTTACCATCAACTTCTATTTCTTTATCTACGATGTGAGCGTAGGCGTACTTTGGTTTACCTTGCTTAGCGTATCTCAAGCTATTTGTTGCTACAGATTTTACCTTATCACCTTTTACTTCACCTAGGCTTATTACAAAGTTTGCTATTGGAAATTTATTTTTTATTGACTTCGTCGTCGCTTCTCTTACGCGCTTTGCTATATCTTGCGACAATTTCGAAGAACTGTATGTGATATCAGCTTTGTTAGAGTAAGTGCCTGTTGTACTGACATTCCGTTGTATTATATTTGTTCCATTGATAAGGTCAAGACATTTTATATCAGCACTGAATTTATAATCACCACCATTTTCTTTTTCGATCAGGTCTAAGTAAAGTATTTTGAGAATGACTAGATAATGAGAAGGTTTTTTTTGCATTCTCTCAAAAAAACTTGCATCATAAGTATTTGACATCATTTTACTCTTCGATGATTTATTGAATACATGACTGTTATCCAATCCATACTGCATCCCCGTTTCTATATCAGTTAATAAGCCCTCAGGTATTTCTATCTTCTGATTATCAATAATAAATTCTACATCAGACTTTTCAGCATATAATTTGTTCTCAAGGAAATTGAGCACTAGTTCTTTCTCTTGCGAATATGAATGATTACATATACAGAGCATTAAAATGAACACAATTGTATTTTTCATTTGTTATAATTTATTAGAAATACGCATTTGGTTGATACGAGAATTTGAAGGAAGCCAAGGTGTACTTATTTCAGATGAGCTAGACTATTAATCTTCGTTTGTACAGATTATTTTATTGCCACTTTGAAAACTCTTGAATATCTCCTTTTTACCATCCTTTACTTTGGCTATGAATACTTTATCACTTTCTACATGCTTTACCACGACTTCTCCTATTTCTATTTTTTTCTTATACAGGGATTTAGTATCTGATTTGATCTCTTCATATACTTTGAGTTTCATATCTCTTTTTAGACTGCAGCCATCTTTACAATACAGAACTACTTCTATAGCTTTATCTCCTTTTGACTCGCCGATTTCGTAGAGCTGTATGTTGACAGTACTACCAATATCAAGTTTTTTCATGATCTCTGCAACCTTCTCCTCGATATATCTTCCAAAATATCGTGGACGTTCTACAGATAGATCAGCTAGTAGAAATCTATTTATTTTGTAACTGTCTGCATAGAATTTTTCATTGGTTTCCACATCAAGTATCTGCAGGGTAAGTTCTTTTTGATCATCGTTGAATATTATTTCAAATATCCAATCTGCACCCACAGCTTTATCTTGATCTACGTATTTGCCATCCATGAATGATTCACTTTTCTGTACTCTACGTTCTCTCTCTGTAAGGTAAGTAACATCACGATCTACAACAGTGATGAAATCATGTTCTAACAATGAGTGTTCCATGTGCTCTTTGATGAGCAAGGCAGTAGATTGGAATTTTGATTGACTAACTTTTACATCAGAGACCATTATAGCAGTATTCTGAGCATTTGTAACAATTGCAGATAATACTATAAGAAAAGATAAAGTTATAGTTTTAATCATTGATAATATTATTTAATAGTAGCATATCCATTATTCTTCTTCGGTCATTTGCTTCTAGCACTTGCAGCTCTAAGCTTTTCATATATGCCGTGAATGATTGGTCATAATCCTTCTGGTAATCATTTTTGATAGTAGCTATTATGGTCTTGACATCAGCGTTGCATCTAGATGCAGGACTCACATTTTGTATTTCTTTGATCGCTTTCTCGTAACTTTTGGTGCTCAAATATGCGTTAACTTTCGTTATGTGCATTGCGCAATATTCATTTTGATAGGTGTCATATACCTTTTGTCTTACTTCCCACATTTTATCTTCACATCCTTCTATTCTAGATGAAGCTAAGGCGTAGGCTTTCTTAAACTGTCTCGTATTAATATAGTTATTTACCATTTTGGATATCGAAGTGCAATCTGTAGGTTTGACCTCGGCCATTGTATTTGCCAAAAAATCGTTGATCTTTCTTCTTGACCTTGATATAGACCTTACTGCATTTGTCCTAGCTTTATTTACTGTCCTACCTGAGCCAGACAATTTAAATACCTTGTATCCTAATTTGGAATCATCAATGAGACTGTATACCCTTACCGTAAAGTCTATTAATAGCGCTGTTTTGTTATCAATTCCTGCCATCTTAGTTTCACTCACTTCAGATAGCGAAAGATCGACATATATCAATCCATAGTCCTCCTGGATTGCAGTTTCGAAACGTTCTATGATGTCTATCTCAGAGACATTAGGTACATCATTTCTTGTTTCATTGACGAATATAGCTTGGCTAGACGTACTTGCTAAAACCAAGATGCTAAATATAAATGTGAAGTATAGTTTCATGTTTATCTTATTGTATAGTTATGAATATTCTGCCACCTTGGAGATCTCTACTCGATTCTATGTCCATTTTTCGAAGGTATTTACGAAACGATTGTACAAATTTTGAAATTCTAAAATTTCTCCCGTCTTCTGTCTTTAGTGGAACTCTCATCTCGTCTACGATCATCTTCGTAGCTGTCACTCCCTGTATATGATAGTATGATCCGTAGCTATTCTTTTCTAGCCAGTTCTCTATTTTGTCTGATAACATATCCATATCATCGAACTCAAAATCCATATCATATTCGCTATCCTCTGAGAATGTAATATTTATTGCTAGCATACGTCCATTAGCATTGATATCATCGAACCGCATCTGCAATGTATTCATGAAATCATCAGTCATTTCACTTACAGCCTTGTCTACCAACTTTTCGAAACTCTCAGTATAGAACCTCGGGGATACACCAGATTTATTGGCTAGTGATACGCCTGTATATGCATCATACGCTGATAGTATGACTGTCACACTGTTACCTCCACTTGATCTGTTGATCGTAGTTTCCGTTTCGATATACATATCTGCCCCACTGATCTCAATCAGATCCTGCTTGATTGATGTTTGGTTTTCTAGTTCCATTACCTTGTCATTTCTGAGCTGTCTTAGCTTCGCAGATAGATCTACAGTAGGGAAATTTCGTTTGTCAAATGCTTCCTTAACATTAGATATGGCTAATCGGGCCAGGTCATTTTTGTCTAGTTCTGTTGCGATGCTCTGATCTGCGGAAGTGTAGGGTATGACCATGATCTTCGGCTGTATTTTCGCCGTAGCATCATCCTGTGCACTTATATTTGCATTGATTAGAATGACTCCTAACAATACCCATAAAAATGGAAACTTATTTTTCATAATAGTGTATTTGCATTGTGAAAGATCTCTAAAATCCAAAACCTCTGATAATTTTGTTCTGTTCCAAATGTGCTCTCAGTGAAGCTAAATTTATAGTTAACTCTACTTCAGATGACGGATCATTGATAGCGAAGAATTTATAAGAACTATTTTTCTGCTCTAGAACAAATGATTCCACATTGTTTTCTAGTAAGTTGTCAAGAAATTTCTTGTTTGATTTATATGTCTTTTCAGAATTTTGACCAAGAAGCGGAGTACTTTGGTTAGATCCTGGGATACCGTGTAAGAGTACATTTCTAAATGCATTCTGTATAGCGTTTTTGACGGATTCACCTTTGGTGCTCCCATATCCACTTGCCTTGAGGTGCAGTTGTCCAGCTTCTGATTTTTCGAGAAGCACTGTTTGCCCAGTAAATTTTGACGATTTGCAATTGGTCAGACCCATTGCAATCAAAATAGAAAATGCAATGAAAAATACTTTGTTGAGTTTCATTTATAGCTGGTTTCGTAAGTTAGATAATGACAAATATATATTAATTCTATATTTACAATCTAATAACCCATCAACTAATTCCACGTCAAGCTAATATTTATGCTGAAATTGTGAATTAGTGAAAAAGTTATAAACAATTATATAATGAATCATCCACGTGCATTGTTCAAGTTTCTAGGTCTTAGTCTACTGTTAGTAATTATCTCATACGATATATCTGCACAAAGAATAGATTGGCTTTTAGAGCCTATCATCGAAGATGCAGATAGAATAGAATTAAATGAGGGCAAGCAAAATGAGATAAACCTAATTGCATTCAAAAAAGATGGCAAGTGGGGCATGAAAAATGCTAAAAATGAATTGTTAGCTCCAGCGGAATTTGATGGTGCGCAAGTTTGGCAATCGGGTAAGTATTTTGATATGAGGGAAGGCATGGTGCAAAGATATTTTGATGCTGAAGGTTACGAAATTGAATTTGCTGAGGTGGATGCTTTTCAGCGGAAAATTCAATCCCGTAAGAAGATCAGAAATCTAGAAGATTACATCGCAAAGATCGAGAAAGAATACGAGTGGTTAGATCTAAATATTGATGGCGCTAAAATAGTAGCTATGAACAGAATGTCTGGAGATACTATATCTCGAAGAGTATTCAAAAAAAGTTTCTATATGAGTGATGAGGGCTATTCTATCTGGTCTGACCCTGAGACACGAAATCTGGTTGTAAAAGATAAGCAAGGAAAAGTTGTCCATACAATGGATGAAAAGACTAGTGTAGAAAAACTTAGGTCTAATAGGTTTCTTGTCAGGAATGGATCAAAAGAAGGTCTGCTAGATGGTCAAGGGAATGTGATATTTGAAACTGAGTATGAATATATAGGATTTGTTTCTGATAATTATATCTCAGTAAGTAGGGATGGCAAGCTCAAGCAATTGGCTGATCTGGACGGTAAATACATCTCAGGTATGGCAGGGAATAGTATCTATAAATCAAAAATTGATAACAAAATTATAATAGAGAAATCTAAATATGAAACTATACTCTTTGATGAAATATCTAAGGTAGGTATTTCATATCCATTTGATTTGGTCGGTAGTGTGATTAGCAAGAGCATATATCAAGTGAGAAATAGTGACACTTTAAGTGGTCTTTATAATGTGGTTACAGATGAGGAGATTGTACCTTGCATGTATAGACGGGTGAAAAGGGATGGTTCTTACTTCATGTTCGGAAATTATAAAATTGCCAAGTCCAAAAAACGCAAGCAAACACTACAGTACAGAAGTATCATTGATAGTAAAGGAAATGTGATCTTACAAGACAGTATGATCGGTTTTAGTGTGATCGACAATAGAATAATATCAGTATTGGGAGGTGACAAGACATACAAAATCTACAATATAGATGGGACACTGATTGAGCATTTGAAAGAGAAATCCAGTATTCGTTCTTCGCCAAACCGCAAGTACTTTACTATTACCAACAGTGAAATGGGATATATAAATGTAGATCAATATTTATCGAGGGAGATCGATGATTCCTTTGATAGCGTAGGTAAAGTAAAAATCAATAGATCCAAGACAAAAGCTTATTCTGTTGTCAGACGAGGTGATAAATTTGGGATGATTGATCAGCAGGGTAATATAATAATACCTATAGAATTAGACGAGATCCAATTAGATAGTGTCTATAAGAAATATACTGTCGTCAAGAAAGATGGAAAGTGGGGAGTAATTATGAATCCACTTTATGAAGAATAGGTACCTCTATTCTCTGTTGTAATACCAACTAACTCCCAATGAATATACTATACCATTGGCTGTAAAAATGTCACCAGTAGGAGTTACTCCATCGACAGTGAAATCGAGAAAATCGCTATCAAATTCTACTGATGTAGCATCATAATCTTCAGCGGTGAAACCTATATCTTGCGGTGATGTATTAAAGGGTAAGTCGTATGCTGCAGAAAGCATTATTCCAAATTTCTGTTCTATAAGGAAAGTCGTTTCGAACTTTGGGGTAAGGTAGCAAGTCGGACTAGTGATAGATATGTTGAGCGTTCTGTCTATGTAATCAGTGTCATCGATGATAATGCCGAACGTATCTATTTTGGCTGTCCCTACCTTATACGTTGCATTAACACCAGAAAATCCTAATGATGGCCTGATTAGAATGTCGAATATTCCAATTTCGATAGGGTAGTTATATCCAACAGATAATCCGAATTTGTTTTTACCCGTACCGAAAGCTGCATTCATAAATAGTGAGTAACTAAGCCCATTATATTTCCCCCATTTGAATGCAACGTCGAGGGCAGTATACGATTGAGTTAGAGCAACAGTGTTGTCGAAGTTGTATTCGAGTTCTCTAATCGAGTTCTCAGAGAAATTAAGATTTAAATCTGTACCAGAAAAATTCAGGCTACCATATACGATCCCCACATCAAAAGAAGTGAATTTCTCAGTCAATCCTTGACCATAAGATATGTTAGTGATAAATATAATGCTCAGTGCTATAATAAGTTTCTTCATGATTGATTTTTTGATTTTTATCTGCGAAAATATAAAATGTTTGTAGAATAGCGCATGCATGGACACATGAACTTAGATTTAGCTTTCCAATTAAAAGATTTGTGAATTGGTTAAATATTACGTTGTAGGAATTAATAAAATAAACTTAGAGGATCCTAACTCATGTAGAACCAAAGAATTAGCAATATAATGAACTGCTTAGTGAAAATAAATTGAAATAAAATATACTTCTTTGTTTGGGTTAATATTAGATTCTAGTATATTTGCATCGCTTTAGAAAAAGCACGTTCTTTAATACACACGCGAAAGTAGCTCAGCTGGTAGAGCACGACCTTGCCAAGGTCGGGGTCGCGGGTTCGAATCCCGTCTTTCGCTCCATTTAATAGAGCCGAACTATATTTTAGTTTCGGCTTTGTTTTTTATTTGTCAGTAAGTATGACTTATTGACTGGATTCTGCCCGGGTGGTGGAATTGGTAGACACGCAGGACTTAAAATCCTGTGGCTTCGCGGCCGTGCGGGTTCGATTCCCGCTCCGGGTACACAAAACCCCTCTTAATCAACTGATTTTGAGGGGTTTGTATTTTTTAAGGTGGCGAAATAGTGACGGTTTGGATGAAAAACAATGAAAATAGTTGATAATTCGCCACTATTTGAAAGTTTGTCAAAGTCTAAAGGTCCTAGTCTCTTTGAAATCCAATAGAGCCTTTTTAGAGTAAGTGTAATTCCTTCCAATTTTCGTATATGAAATATCTCCTGCTTTAGTTGCACGCTCAATTGTCTTCTCACTGCATTTCAAAAATTCGGCTGCCTGTTTTCTAGTTAGGTCATTATTCAATAATGTAGATTCTAATTGTTTAAATCCGTGATTCAATTCTTTTAAAACATTCAGACCGTTTAGGATCCGAATGTTTTGATTATAAATATCTGTTAATAGTCCTTCCATAGTTATTTGTCTTTGATTAAAATAGGTTTCCCGTTCTGCATCTTTCCAATGTAAACTTCGCTCTTATGTCCTTTGACTTTTATAGTGTAATAAAATGGACCGATTGATCTACATAGTGAATGAAGTGCTGCTTTAGTGGCCTCTTCTCCTTCTATAGTGCCTCCTGTCTTTAATGTTAGTTTACATTCATCTGAGTAAACTTTTACTTTTACTGTTCTCATGTGTGGTTGGTTGTATAAATTTATAAATATGGTCTTTTGGGGTATGCTATATGTTTAAGCGGCTACTGATAGCAACCTATCTACTCGGCAGGATCTCCAGCCTTTAGAATTTATATCATAGTATTTCACTATCTCTATTTTGCTTTCTTTCTTTGGTCCTTTTGCTACATACTCGAAATTCCCATCTCTTAGCGTTCCGATTGATTCCCTTACAGTTCCATCTGCTTTAGTGAATGAGAAATAAGCAACTCCTGTCTTTAGTGCAGCAACTAACTTTGATCGTTTCCAAGCTGCTGCAAGAGCTTCGCCAAACGTTTCAAATAATTCAGCTTTGAACATAGTCCAGGCATTAGAGAAGATTACACTCTTAGTCGATGGCTCTTCATTTACTGGTTTCGGTGCTGGT
>Ga0209187_1003104_pt1 | contig 14513 bp, 12 predicted proteins | sample BantaG_FD_187430 | JGI IMG/M metagenome (GOLD analysis project Ga0209187, IMG submission 187430) | Marine algal microbial communities from Bantry Bay, Ireland - BantryBay_4 metaG (SPAdes) (version 2) | ecosystem: Host-associated > Algae > Red algae > Unclassified | place: Bantry Bay, Ireland... | reverse complement strand
ATAAAAAATTGAAAGAAAGTACAAGAGCATAAAATAAATCTAAAAAAGCAATATCTTTAGAAAAACGAAGGAGTTTGCTTTTCCCTATATAGAATGAGTAGTATTCCATGCTTGGGTCGGGATTGTACAACTGAAATATTAGCGCCATCCCGCCTAGTTACACTTGGGCATGTATGGCGGTAATATTCCTTTGAGTTAGTGGCAAATTTGTAAATCGAATAACAAAGAGAAATTCCAATGCATAAAATACATGAAAAAACTTGGCGTAAAGTTTTTGAACTTTGGAAAAACCAGAAAATCGAATTAGAAGAAATAAGCAATAAATTCATCGAAGAATTAAAGGAATCAAAAATCACGTCTGAAGATTTGAACAAAATTATTGATTCACTTAAATCTTTACGTACTTCTAAGGAAGAGCTTAATCTAACTTTTGAAGATTGGTTGATTAAACATCGTTATACAAAGGAATATGAAGGAGATTATATTGTAGGCTTTTTAGACATACTCGGTTTTAAAGAATTACTGATCAATGACAAAATTGGTTCCATTAGAAGATGCTTTGAAACTATTGCTGATTCTATGTACAGTCGAAAAAGGAACGCTTATAACTTAGGAACAATTTACTTTGAACCAACAATAAATAACTTTTCGGACAGTATAATTATCTACACTAAATTAAATTCAGGGAATAATAAAGAACGAATAAATTATTTTATATTATTCGAATTCACCACGTTAATAAACGATATTGTTGCCAATCTACTCATGTTAAATATTCCAATTAGAGGTGGTGTATCGATAGGCAAATTTTTCACAGAAGACATTATCTCTTATACAATCGAAAAAACAACAAGAAGACAAGTAAAGCCAACATTAAACCAAGAGCTAATTAAAGAATTCCCTAGTCTACTAGACGAATATGAAAATTTCAAAACCAAAATATTGGATCCAATAAAAATCCCAATTCATTTTGGAAATTCACTTACTGATGCTTACTTACTGGAATCAAAGATTAAAAGCATTGGTGTTTTTATGGAAAAGAAGCATCTTGAAAATGGTTTACTGAAACCTAATTTAGATAAAGAAATTAAGTCTGGAAAATTAGCGATTGTTCAAGTTAATGATGAAGAATATGTTTACTTCAATTGGTGCCTATCTTTACATTATGATTATTTCACGCAAATTGAAGATAATATTGCTAAAAACATTCAAGATTCAGAAGGAAAAGTAAGACAAAAATGGAACTCCTTGAAAACTATAATTGCTAAACTAAAAACAAGATAACCCTACAAATAATCAGCCACTAACAAGTGATGATGATGTCAGATTGGCTATCGCCAAATCCGCCACATATCACCGATCCGTTAGCAAAAATTATTCACATAAAATTAAACGATTATGAAAAATGTAACGGTGCTATTTATTCTATTTTTAAGTCTTTCTCTCAAAGCTCAATTAATTGATGTTGGATTAAAAACAAAGATAAAAAATTCAACTCTAATTATTGAAGGAGAGGTTATTGACCAATATTGTGTTAAAGGAAGCGATGGTCTCATCTACACAAAAAGTCAAATCTCTGTAAGTAAAAAATTCAAAGGTAACTATCTTGATGATGTGCCACTTTATGTTTTAACACTAGGTGGTAGCTATAATGGTTTTGAAGAAAGTTGGTCACACATGCTATCTTTATCAATAAAAGAAAAAGGTGTTTTCTTTTTACAGAACGAGAAAGAATTTGGAAAGAATACTTTTAAATGTTTTGCCTCTTCACAAGGCTACTATGCGTTTAGAGAGAATAAACTACAATTATCGGCTTACAGCCCGTTACATTCAATATCTAATATTGATAAGGATCTTTATGATATTATTAATAACGAAACCAAATTATCAGTTGAAATAGCCTCAAAAGGAATAGTTAATGATAACTGTCTTCAATTGACTATTATGCCAAATCAAATTGATCGTAATATTTCTAATTTTTCATTAAGCGTACAAGCGCAAATGGCTAAAAATCCAATGTATTTGGAATCATCGAAGATTAGATTGCGCTATTTGGCTGATGAATTTGGTACTCAAATTGTCCAAGATGGGAATATTGAAATATATAATGGGGAATATTTACCAGAAGAAGATTATCAAATTTTAATAAGGGATATAGAATCAGGAGTTCTAGAAATAGAAATACTTAACATAGGAGACGTAAAAACTTTGTTGGATTTATTTAATAAAGAACTGTTTACAATAAATTTGTTTCCGTTAGAAGAGATTACGTACCCATTTTTATTAATTGAGGAAGAATACTCAATTGAAAATACGTTACTTAAGAATTCAGCGGGCAATACTCAAAATCCCGACTGTGTATATATTGATATAGAAATTGGAGAAAATATCAAGTGCCCGATTATAACTTCTTTTGCGCCTAGAAGCGTGGCTGCGGGAGTCAATGAAATGTCCCTGTCTAATGTAGATGGTACTATTACTATCTATGGAGATAACTTTTGTGACCCATCTCAACCAGAGAGTTTTGTTAAACCGCCTTTGAGTGATGTTGAATTCTGGGATGTTGATTTGAATAATTACTTTGCTGCGGCAGATTTAAATTATATTTATTGGACAGACGATTCTATTAAACTAATGGTTCCTACTGTACAAAAAGAACGTGGCATGCATCCGCATAATGGTGCCACTACTCATGAAATTAGAATAACTATAACTGACTGTGACGGAAGTGAGTGTTCGTTTGAATCTTTAGAAAAGTTACATGTAAAATTTGGAATGTTCAATGATTTTTGGAAGCGTAATTTTGAGAATATAATTACAGGTGGATGTGATATTCCCGAGGTTGAAGATATAGAAGCATTTGGAGGTAGGAGAAGAAGCTTAGTAAACCAAAACGGTATAGGAGGATATAATTTAATTATTGGAAATATGTTTCCAAATGATTCAAATAAGAATGATACAGCAAGGGTGCAAATAATCAAAGCATTAGATTTATGGAGGTGTACTTATGGTGTAAATGTTAATATTGTAGATGAAATTGAGCCGTTTATTTCAGATCCTAATACTTGTAGAATTACTAGGAGTGATAGTTTAAGTTTTAATACTGGTGTTACATATATGAGAGTGGGCTCAATTAGTGACCCTTGCGATTCGTTACAAAATTTTGACACGGCAATTGAAAAGTTTGATATACTTATAAATGCAAAAGTACTTGATGGTATACAAACAGCAGATGACGGACGAAGATATAGGTTTAATATAAATGAAACTATGACAGCAGCTGATACAGTTGGAGCATTTGATCCTACCTCTACTACTGTAATAAGAGATTTACAAGGAGTTATGATTCATGAATTAGGTCATGCCTTTCAATTGAGGCACACAAATAACCCTGAAGACATTATGGCATCAGGAAGAATTATTGATGATAAATTGCAAAGGGCCTTAAGCGATAATGATAAGTTAGGAGCCCTACATGTAGAGGCTTTAGACACAATAGGTGCTTGTGGACATGCCGGAATGACACCTTTTATTTGCGAATCACCAAACAGCGTTAAACAAAATATAGCTTCAACTATTCCAATAGAAATTTCACCTAATCCAAGTACAGGTCGTATCTCAATTACTACAAAGCTATTTGAACATAGGTGTAAAATAAGCATAGTTGACATAAGCGGTGTTATAGTACACGAATTTAATACAATTGGGAATAGCAATGATATTGATGTGAACTTAGAGAAATATAATCAGGGTTTGTACTTTATTAGAATTACAGATATTGATGATGGATATTACTCCACACAAAAATTCATATTAAATTAAAAATAATGAGACACCTTTGCCTTTTATCACTAATTCTAATATTGAGTAATTGCTCAAACAAAAATATTCTAAACACAGGTCTAGTGAAAGAAACAAGTATCTTATGTGATTATTGTAATAATTTCATAAAGAATGATGAACATGTTCCTAAAGAAAGGAATGTTACAATTTTTGGGCTACATTATATTGAAACCGTAACCGAGTCTGATAGAATAATAGATCAAAGAGAGTTTACTTATGTGTTACCTTGGAAACCTGGCCCAATGAAAATATACAGTTTGTCTGAATGGAAAAAATTAAAAAAAAATAGACATTGTTTCATCGGAAAATCAAAATCTGAATTAAGAGAATTGTTTAAGGATAATGAAGATGAGGTAAGTACTAAAAATGGAATCCACTTTTATTTCTTTAATGGTGTAGTGCCAAAACCTCGAGATGGGGAACCAACAGATTTTCGAGTAGAGAAAATGCAATATCTTCAGTTTATAAATTTTAATGCAGATTCTGTATTCGTTGGGAACACAAATGATTCTTTAATGTTGAAAAAATGTATTGAGCAAGGGTTAGAAAGGTAACTTTTGCTAACACTAGATAAGACGGAAGCCACCCTATCGGGATGGCCTCCGCTTATCAATTTCCGTTGAACAATGAACGAACGACTTGCATAAACTATCAATAATTGACATCTTTACATTGTGAAGGTAAAATTATATGACAATTTAAGGAAAAAGGATATTTTAGGTTCTATCTCCTCAGCTTTAAAGAAGGAATTACCTAAAAGAAAATGGAAGTTTGATTGGAGCGAGTTACATGCCAAGAATTCTAAAATATTTAAGCTCGAATATGAGGAAGAAATTCAAGGATTACTTAAAATGACACAAGTAGATGAAGGATACTATGAAATGTCTAATCTTGAACTATCAGCAATTAATTATGGAACAAAAGGTAAAATAAGCAATGTTGCAGGCTGTCTAATCGCATATGGATGTCTTTTAACATTTCAACTTAACGAAGGAAACTATAAAGGACATTTGGCATTCACAAGCAAAGGCGAACTAATTCCACATTATGAAAAATACTACTATGCTGAATTAGTCTATAGAGAAAAAATGATAATCTTTCCTGATAACGGAAAGAAGCTAATAAAGAAATATTTAAATCTTGAAATATGACAAACAATATAGAACTTATTGGAATCCAATCGAATAAAATTGACAAATCTGAATCTGAAATTATCAAGAGAATAATAGATGCACGTTCTCAATCTCAAAGCAAAGATGCAAATATTGAGAACCAAATGATTGGGATTAAATTCAGTTTAAACAAATACCTGAATGATTCTATAACTTCTGAAGTAGTTGAGGCAGGTGAATTCCTTAATGATATTCTCAAAGTATACGAAATCAAAAAAAATAGATTTGCTAAGTACATTGGATTATCGGAACCAAATCTACATGCCTTACTAAAAGGTAGAAGAAAGATAAACAATGAAATTGCGAAAAAAATAGAATTGATATTCAAAATTGATGCTCAAGCTTGGTTGTATATTGAAACTAAGAATGGAATCAAGAAATTCAATATTAATAATAAATTAACTGGCAATGATTATTCAATTAAGGAGCTTGTCGGATGAATCACTATCACTAACATTAGATACCACAGCATATCTGTTCGTACCTCACAGAGACGATCGATATCTCCGGACGTTATGATCCAGCAAAAAATAAATTAATGTAAGATTTGGATTAGAAGCTTATGATTCAGAGCTCTATTATTCTGACAAGTAAGTGAATGGCTTGAGTTTCGTGCCAAACGATTTAAATTTTATCCAAATGATTCAGTAACTAGATAAAGATATGATGTGGCACTTATCCATAATAATTGAGATAAAGAAGCACTAAAAGATTTGATAAAGATGAACCCAAAAATGATGACTTACACAATCTAATATTGGTTTCTTTACGTAAATTGAAAAAAGGATTTTAAGTGAAATTAGAACCTTTTTCTCTTACCCTTTATCATGATTTAGAACTAATTATTTTGCAAAAAAAAGATAACAGGAAAAGAAAACGTAAGCTTAATGATGTTTATCTTGACTTAATTGTGGTGACATATTAGAATTTGATGAAACAGAATTGATGTATTATCATAGAGAGCGTCGTAACTTTAAGGTTGAGGGAGTGGAATTTTATGATGCAATTGTAGAACGAAGAAAGAAATAAAATAGCCAGATCACAACAAATGTATGGTTGTATAACTGCCTACTTCGTCGCAAAGACGAGACATACTAAGGCACCGTAGCAGCAACAAAATATAAAGATTATGATGATGAATAAATTGATATACATATTTCCAGCTCTATTCTTCTTTGTTACAAGTTGCAATAACGATGATTGTGATGAAGTGGTAATTGGTGAATCGTTTGTTATTTTAGAATCAACCAGAAATCATTTATCAAGTTATTTTGATTCAGAGCAGGTAATTTTTATCAATAATATGAATGGTGAAGAAGTAACGTTTCAGATTACTCAAAAGTCAACCTTTGAATCTGAATACAGGTCGGGTGTCGAATGCGAAGATGATCCTAGTAAATCAAGTCCATTGATAGGAACTGCCGAAATCAGGCAAATTCAAATACAAAATACTTCATTAGGAATAACTATAACGCTACAACACCAATCAGCATTAAGGATTATAGAAAACTCCGGTGCTGTAGAACAAATATTCATATTGGAAGGAGAACTTAACGATTTGAACCAAACTGTTTCTGCTAAAAGTGGATTGCTTGTAGTTACGCCAACTGTAAATGATGAATTGTTTACAACTAAAACAGATACGCTAAATATTTTTGGAAAAGAGTTTTTAGATGTTGAAGAAATAAAACCCTCTAATACAGGATTTGACAATGATTTCTTAAGTTCCAATCTCAGCATAAGTTATACAGTAGATAATGGGATTATATATATTAATGATGAATTAACAAATAGCGAACTAGTATTCGAACGAACTGAATAGAATGCAGCTGCTAAAAATAATTAGCGACAAATGTCTAAAATCGCGATAGCGACTTTTAGCATTTTTGGCTGTGTTGTACTTAACAGCTATGGGATGACTTGGCACTGTGTAAATCCAATAATCCGTGCCCGCACCAGAAGCGCCATTTTTTAGATGGTCTACAAGAGATTGGAACCGAAAAATTGCGATATAGTTATTGAGTCAAAATCATATTTTAAAATTAGTATTAAAAAATCCTATAAACAGTTCATTATTTTGTGATGTTACATAGGTATATCAGGTCGATCAATTCAACTTCAGGTAATTTATATTTTTCTATTCTTAGACCAAGATCTGAAAAAGGTTGAAGTTGATGAACCTCGAATAGTTGGAAGAAACGGATGACCTAATTTACTGGTTATGCGGTAGTCCGCATATAGGTGGCATGAATTCTATTTGGTCTGAGTTATAGAACAGGGAAAGTCAGCAAAAGATATTAAGGGATTGACACAAGAAGGAAAAACACCTTTGAGGTTAATAACCGATGCTTACGTTGATGGCGGATCCAATCGTAGCAGCAACGAAGGTTCTGTTATGGAATCGGAGCGAAGGCTTGATATTATACAGCTAGAACTACCGTCAACATCTTGTATCAAAGGAAGAAGGACTATGGGAGAGACGGCAAAAGGATGACCGATTACCAGATCAATGGTCTGGCATGCCTACGAGAAAGTTCGAAAGAATAAAGGAATTGGAGGGGTAGACGGAAAGAGTTTAAAGACTTATGCAGAAGACCTTGAAGACAACCTTTACAAACTATGGGATCGACTTAACTCAAGGAGTTATTTTCCCAAAGAGGTAAAACAAGTATCGATTTCAAAGAAGGATGGAGGTCAAAGAAAATTGGGTACACTGACAATAGATGATCGAATAGCTCAGCAGGTAATCCAAGATTAATTGGAGAGTAGATTTGAGAAGGAATTCCATAAGAACTAATATGGCTATCGACCTTTAAAAAGTGCTCCCCAAACGATAGAACAAGTATGTCAAAAGGCAGGTAAGCGAGACTGGGTGATAGACATGGATATAAAGGGAATTTTTTGATGATGTGTTACATGAGCTTTTGATGAAAGCTTTAAAAAGACATGTGTTTGAAAAAAAGGTGCTAATGTACATTGAAAGATGGTTAGAGTGTCCTATAGAAACTGAATCAAAAGAGCTTGTATATCTAGAAAGGCAAGGAACACCTCAAGGAGGAGTAATAAGTCCCTAACTAGCATAATAATTCCATCTTAAATTATGAAAACTCAACTTTAACTCTGCTTTTTATAAATTTTATAATACAGTAATATCCCCAAATTTCTTGACTCTCTTGCCATTGTACAGATATGTGATATAATAGACGTAAACACCAAGATTTACAGATTTCTTATTAAATTGTCCATCCCACTTCATACTAGGGTCATCGGAATAAAATAAGAGATTACCCCATCGATCAAATATAGACATTTCGTATTCATCTGAAATATCACAATTTCTATTTCTCATCGGTCCAAATAATGAATTTACAGAGCCTTTATTTTGGATGGAAATAGCATTAGGAAGATAAACATGACATAAATATGTAAGATTAATATCAAACGTTCGACTACACAGATTTTCGTCAAATATTGTATAGCTTAATGTATCACTAGATCCATCTGAGAGAATAGTAGTAGTGTTACAAGTACTACAACTCACTATATTGGATGGCTCCCAAAGAATACTATAGTTATCACCTATGGGTATGGTAATTTCATACTCTTCATCAAAATAAATTTCTAAAGAGTTTCGAATTGGCGGTGTAGGAATGGGATCAAATGATTCAATGTTAATTATATATATTGAGTCGCAACCACCATTATTTAAAAAAAATAAAGTATCGCTCCCAGGTTCCATATAGACCTTATCTCTTATTGTTATAGGCTCATCACCACACTTCACATACTCTTCGGTTTCCATAAAATCAGTCTCTAATATTATCATAACTTCTACAATAGAATCGCAACCTTTAGCATTCTCAAGAACAACTGTTCCCTCTAATCTATTTTGGTCAAAAATTTCCGATGCGATAAGAAATTCAATATCATCTCCTTCACAAATACTCTCCTGGAAAACTGAGCTTGTGGATGCTGCAAAAACTAAATCTACAAAGACTGTAGAATCGCATCCTTCTGATGAAACTAACGTTTCATCACCTATAGGGTTGTTTTCATTATACGTGACATTACCCACCGTAATTTCAAAACCATCGCCTAAACAACCAAAATAATTCATGAAGTTAGTTATTGAATCCTTAATTGATAAATTTGTTATGACTATCGAATCGCAAAAGTTAGCTGCAATTAATGTGTCGAGGTAGGTGCCTTCCATACTAACTTGCTGCCCAGATGGTAGTCTGTAAGTTTCGCCAGGGCATATTGCAATGTCATTAGGAGGGTTTTGATTTCCAGCAATACTGCAACCCAAAGCAAAAATATTACAAGTAAATCTATCATTTTTATTATTTACTTCATCTCCAAAACTTATACTTCCTGCTCCTCCTCCACAAAATATGCCTATGTCTCCAAATATTAAATCATTTGTCAGTGAATCAATAACTGCTGTAGGCCTGCCTAAATTATCTACCGCTAAAACCGTAAAGCCTGTTGAAGGTCCGGAGGTGATTACACCTTGATATGAACCTCCTTGGTTAAAAGAACTTACCTCCCCAAAAGGACCATCAAAAATATTAAGCCCTACATCTATACCGGATGGTGAATTGGGATTTTCATTTTCATTTTCAATAATATATCCCCACATATCTGCCTCTTCTTGTGTAGCTATTACTAGATTAGCAGGGCATAATAACGACCACTCTCTAATAGAGGATAGTAGGTCATCAGAAAGAGAAGTCATTTCTATGTTTGGACTGAACGTCAAAGTGTCTACTCCAAAATTTCCTACAAACACTACATCACACTCCTGATCATTAAGATAATCTACGGTAATACCTTCTTCTAACGCGTTCAATTCTAAAGGGCATTGTACCGTTCCATTGATTCCAAAATTATCATTATTTAACAATTTTCGTCTAAGATAATTTTCCATTAGATCACCATCAAGATTATAACCGCATGTGGCAAATGGTTCGTTAGAATTACAATAATCATTCTCAGGCAGATAACAAATTACGATCGTTCCATCTTCACATTCACAATCGTCCACTTGACCAGATGCCATTGTAAAAAACAGAAATGAAATGCCTAAAAAAATCCAACGCATGCAGGAAATTTTCATATACATTAGTTTTATTTTACTGAAGAATATTTTTTTAGTCTTAGGTGACATGCTCATGTTATAAGTTTATAAAGACACCTTCTTGGTTAATCTTAATCAATGTTCTTTGGATTACTATATAATCAGATTTTCACAGTATTGATTAAAGTCTCACACGTAGACCAACATCTAAGTTAAGGCTTGATGGACGGATAATAATTTCGTCATTAGTTGTCCAGTCTCTCAAATGCCGTCTATAAGTGACCCCCCAGTTAAAACTAAGTATTTGAGTCATATCAGTTTCAAATCTAAGTCCTAGGATGGCTACCGATGATAATGACTTTTTATTTAAAAAGTTGCTATCCGACAGCTCAATAATTGCCAAATTGGAATCTATGTACTTTCCTTTACTCTGCCGTCTCGTCATCCCAAATCCACCTAAAGCGCATAGATCAAAATATTTTTTTGAAAACAAAACATAGGATAATCTTAATGATGCCTCTGAAACACTATACTGATTATTCTCTCGAATTGTACGCTTTTGAACTTCACTCGTAGATCTCATTCCCAACGTCGTGTGTGAGTTTCCACTGAACGTATTAATTGTCGTGTAAATGGGTACGTTTTCTTGACTAATTTGAATTGTATCACGTCGTGTGTACTCAATTCCTTCACGTGATAAATGATGTTCTAAAGCTCCATGCAATGCAAATCGATCTGTTAATTGATAAGAGATATTTAGTCCTAACGAATAGCCAAGTCTTTTTGACCTTGCTTGATCTAAAATTTTACTATATCCTTGGATACTTGAACTTGTTCCGTAATCAATTACATTCAGACCAGATGATATTCCTAAAATCCATTTTGAAGGAACTGAGATACTCGATAATTTATCTATCATCTTATATTGAGGAAGCTTTAGGTATTCCGGTTCACGTTTAACTTGTGAAACATACAATGGCAATTTATCCAAATGCTTTGTCAACACATTATAGATTTCTTTAGACCCGGACTCTACAACATCTGTGACCAAGGGTTTTGAAATACTATTTATATTTGATTCTTGAGCAATGAGATTACTAATTTGCTTCTCCTCTTCTTTTACTGTGTGATTTGTCCAATGTTTTTTGGTAGCTAAAGGTGAATTCACAATACTAATTTCTGCGTGTTCAGTTTGTGGATCTACAGTATATATTGATCCTCTAGTCTTATTTTGTACTGTATTTTCACCTAATTTAAAGTCTTTAGAATTGTTATGTGATTTATTTGTTTTAGCTGATCCAGAAATATTACTTTCTTGTTTATCAACCATTATAGGAGACACTTTAGAGAAGTTTTCAAAAGGTGAATCTACACTCGTATTTGCTAGTGTTGTATCAGGATTGTTTTTCACTTTATTTGACTTATAAAATATAGCGAAAATCAGAATTCCGAGAACTATACCAAGTAGATATATAATCCTATTCCGCTTTTGTTTCTCAACTGGACGCTTAATCCCTGACTCCATTTCAGCCCAACTAAAACCTTCTGGCACCTTCAGGTCTTGTTGTAGTTTGCCTTTGATTATTTCTTCCAATTTTTTATGATCCATATTAAATCGAATTTATTAAAGCTTTTAGTTCCTGGCTTTCTTCTAATTGCTCATGTATTCTATTTCTCAACCAGCCTTTTGCTCGAGACAATTGAGACCTAGATGTTTTTTCTGTTATTTCGAGATGTAGAGCTATTTCCTTATGTGAAAATCCTTCGATCAGGAACATATTAAAAACGATTCTATAGCCATCGGGCATGAAACTTATTAGGTTCAAAATATTCTGTAGATATAAATCACTAAGTGCATTATTGTCAGTGCTTACGTGTTCTGTGTAATCTAATAACTCTAAACTCTGCGGTTTTTTTTTTCTTTTGTAATCAATAATTTTATAAACAGCAATGGAGCGTAACCAAGGTTTAAATGATCCTGTCTTTTCCTGATATTTTTCCAAAGAGAGAAACATACTACTGAAAATTTCTTGAACCATATCTTTCAAAAAATGTTCAGGTATAAAATATCTTTTACATATCGTATATATGTATGGCAAAAAAGCCTCATATAGGGATTGTTGAGCATGAGCTTTTCCTATTATACATAATGGCAATAATGCCTTGATCTCTTTTTCTGATAACGCCGCCATTTATATTACTCGCAACGTAACACTTTAGGGACATAAAAACTACCTTCGACAAGTCCTACAGGCTCCCAGTTTACTAAACTTCCTTCGATACTAGCCTCAAAGAATGCCGACCAAGTGCCCTGCAATATTTCATCAGATTCATCTATTATTATACTATACGGCTCTGAAAGAATATTTCTAATAAGTCTACCTTCACTCTCTACGTTGATAGAAACCTGCAGTTTATCTTCAGCACTTAAATAAGAAATGAGATAACTGTCTTCATGGAATACAAACAAATTGTCTTCTTCCTTATATTCTGCATTGGTGATAGTGTAGTCCTTAATATCAATATTTTTTATGGTGTCTACAAAATGGCATAGAAATCCAGTTGAATTATATAATGCCTGTTCTCCATAATAATCGAACTTTAGTTCGCCAGAATTGACATGAATAGTATCAATTTCAGTATCTACAAAAATTGTAGTTGTATCGTCAAAATTTTCTTTCGAACAAGAGTTCAAAAAAATAGCGGCACTTATAAAGAGTATTAAGTAATATTTCATGATTTATTTAAATTAAAAACAATCCTATTCGTTAATCTATTCGTTTATTCGGTGAATATGTTGCTTGAGTTGGGCGTATTTCAATGTATATTTTTTAGATATAGCAGAATGAGATGTCGTCGTCTCTACGAGGTACAAATAAATATGCGATCATATCTGATGATTGTATAACTCGTATACTATTGTTTCATCTATCATAGTAATCACTTTCTGCTTGAAGTGAGTTTAGAGTATAAGTATTTTTGTTTCAAATTTGACTATTAAATAATAAATTGTAAACCAAAATATTAATTTAGTTAGTGCTTTTTAAAAACGTTTAGTTGAAACAAGTCATTAAAAAATTTCTGCTAACTAATTAAATCATCCATTAATCCTATGACTAGTTTTTCAATTTAGCTCTACTTATATTGTAAACATGAATATAGGTAGTTACATTAGAATCTACAGTACGATTAACTTTTTAATAGACCTTGCAGCTTCGGTTTTTATATGCAAAAAGTAAGTTCCGCTTGCCAAATTCGAAACGGACAGATTAAAAGATAGTGAATTGCCGTAAGATTTTTGTATGACAACTTCACCAAATGAATTATATACAATCGCCGAAATTTGCTGTGCAGTTTTCGGCAAAGTAATTAAAGTATTGTCTCTTGCTGGGTTTGGAGCAATTGTAAATTGATAACCACTACTAACGATCTCTTCAGTATTGGATATAACTGATGAGAGGTCAATTTTGTACATTGATCTACCATAGGTTGCCAAATATAAAGTGTTATTCTCATCATCTATTTGCAAGTCTGTTACGATGACAGAAGGAAGATTTATCCCGAAGGTTTCCCAGCTTTCAGCTTGATTCGTAGATATAAATAGTCCTGCATCTGTTCCTATTATGATATTTCCTTCATTATCCGTGACCACATCATTGATGGGTATATCTGGCAAGGTGGCACCTAGGGCTTTCCAATTTTGACCTCGATCCTCGCTGACATAGATGTTGCCATTATCTTCTCCGTATCTATAACCTGAAAATGTTACATATACCTTATCAGAATTTTCTCGATCTGCGTATACTTTAGTCACCCACCTGACAGGAAGATCTTCAGAAATTTTCGTCCAATCTATTCCTCCATCTTCAGTCACCCATACATTACCATCATCCAGACCAGCATAGATAATATCGTTATCTATAGTGGATACATCTATCGTCGTCATCGTTCCGAATCTTCCGCTACCCGACCCAGGACCATTGCTCAAGTCAGGACTTAGAAGGGTCCAATTATCACCTGCATCAGTGGTCTTGTATAGTTTATTAGAACCATAATATAGCGTTTCGGCATCGCTTGGATCAAGTGCTACCGGTGTGTCCCAATTATTTCTCTCATCTGCCCCTATAGTAGGTGTTATCTCAACAAACCCTCCAGATGAGCCAAAGAAACCCCCTCTATAAAATTGACCGGCTTGTGTAGACGTAAACCAGTAAGCATCATCAATAGAATTGGCCAATGGCTGCATCCCATCACCATCATTAATCTTCTCCCAATTGTTAATACCGTCAGATGTTACTGACCTCCAAGTACCATTATCCTGTGCTCCACCATATATTATGTTACTACCATTTACATTGACATGCAATCTGTAGAATTGAGTAATTGGGAGATTATTAATTTTTTCGAAGTTGGTACCA
>Ga0209187_1003101_pt1 | contig 14527 bp, 13 predicted proteins | sample BantaG_FD_187430 | JGI IMG/M metagenome (GOLD analysis project Ga0209187, IMG submission 187430) | Marine algal microbial communities from Bantry Bay, Ireland - BantryBay_4 metaG (SPAdes) (version 2) | ecosystem: Host-associated > Algae > Red algae > Unclassified | place: Bantry Bay, Ireland... | reverse complement strand
AGTCGATCTAATATGTATTTATTGTTTTCGATAATGAGTCTTTTTACTCTATTATCTCTCTGGTAAGTGGTTTTTCTACCCTAATATATAAATTTTTAATAATATATCATACCGACTGAGTAGTTACGATGGAATTTTAAATAGGAGACTGGCTTTCTCAACCGAATAGACAGAGTGGATGCTGATATTCGCTTCCTATCGCTTAGAGAAACTGAAAGCCAAACAAAAGAGTAAGCTGTGTATCGTAATGAAGACATATTCATCTAAAGGCTTCTCCACTAATCCATATATCATAAGAATAAAGAATAGACTGATAAAGTAAGGGTCAGACCACAAAGCTTTATGAAATAATGGGTAACAGAAAAGTAGTAAGAAAATGAAAAGGCCCAAGAGACCATATCCGGATAGGTACATCACATACTGATTATGTGGTAAGATCTTTTTAGTAGACTTCGGATATTGATTTTGGTATTCTTGATTGCATAAGTCTCTTAGATCACCTATACCAGTTCCTATAAGTGGATTTTCTTTCCACAAGGATAGGCCTATGGTTATAGATCTTAGTCGCTCTCCATCTGAGTAATTATCAGCTTTTCCTTCTTTGATCATCTGCATGTCGTGCTTCATATAGTGATACTTGTGGTAAAAGCTAGGTATGGTATGATAGGCGATGATAGGTGCTGATAACCCAATCATGGTGATCAGGATAATCATCTTATAGTGCTGGAGCTTAATTAAATATAATATAAGCATGACTCCTCCAACAGCATACAGCGCTAACAGACCAGTTCTTGCAGAGAGCACATGGATAGTGATGATCAGAAATGCAGCTATAAGATATAATGGTACTGTCCAGTATCTTGACCAGATGACTTTCTTCTCTATAGCTAAGCAGATAGCTGAGATGATGGATAAGGAAAGAAGTACGCTATATTTTACATGAGTTAATGGAGTCAACAGAGATTTTCCAGAACTGATCTGTTCGATTAAGCCTGCAGTATTCAGTAAGTAGTGACCGATAACCCATATGGAAGATAAAAAGACGGAAACAATTAAAGTAAGCAATAGACTTCGATATATTTTCGCTTCTACCGGAGGATGATTCAGGAAGATAAGAGGCAAGATCAGGTAGGGTAGTTTAATTCTGACAAAGTGAAGCCAAGCTGTTATATTTTCAGAATTTACTCCAGAAATTATCGTCAGTCCAAAGATGAACATCAATGATAAATATAAAAGGCGTTGATCAGCATTTTTGATTGATCTAAAAAACTCCTTATTTATATAAATACGTAATCCATCAGCATGACTAATTCTGAATAGACTTAAGCCGAATAAAAGAACCAAGCAGATAGTGATTCCTGCTTTTGAAAATAGAATTGACAAGACAAGCACATGTAGAAAAAAGTAATATATATTACGATGTGAAAGTGAAGTAAGGCTTATCATGTCGGTGTAAATGTAGTGATAGGATTTTGATCACTATGAGATAGGACCACATATTATATAAAGATGAGCATCAATAGGTAGCCAAATACTCATCCTCCTTCTGAGTCATCTCCGCTTGATCAGCTTCTGTCTTATCTTGATATCCTATAAAATGTAGTAAGCCATGAACCATGACTCTACGAAGTTCTTTATCAAATGGTATGCTTAATGTCAGCGCATTATCCCTTACTCTATCGATCGAAATATGGATGTCACCTTCAATAGGTTCTGCCGCTAACTGAAAAGAGATGACATCAGTATAATCATCGTGATTTAGATACTCCTGATTGATCTTTAATAACTGGTCATCGGTCATGAAGATATAATTGATAGTATCCAAAGATTTATTTTCATTCGCGCAGACCTCGGTCAGCCACTGCAGGATAGAGCCAGGTTCTTCTAATTGGAAGTCAGGTATCTCAGAATGGAAAAGGATGGTGGGATGATTATCCAAAGGATATCAATTAATCAAAATTAAAGAACATTTCGACAGTCTTCCCTTCATCAATGAATTTTACTTCGTCACAAAGCTGCTTTATGAGGAAGACGCCTCTACCGCCGCAGCACTCTAAGTTTTCTGGCTTTGTCGGGTCTGGTATATCACTAGGATTGAAGCCTGTACCTTCATCTGTCACTTTGATCAACATCCCTTTACCATTGATGAGGGTATTGATGATGACTGATTTGGTCTTATCTAAGCAGTTGCCATGCTCTATCGCATTATTGACAGCTTCTGTCAGACTGATGAGAATATTAGGGTATAGATCCTTCATTATCAGATGGTCATCCGCTAATCCCGAAACAAATGTTTCCAGCTTAGCGATACTTGAAGGGCAAGTATCTAGCTTAAGTAAGATTTCTTCCATATAGACTTTATCAGTAGTGTTAATCTGCTTTTAAAGCATTGTAATATTCTTCTACCAGTTTACGGTAGTACGGCCTGAGTGATGGTGAAATGGTCTTGTACATTTCCACTTCTGCTTCTCTCTTCTTAATATATTCCTCTATTGATGGAGGAATCTTTCTTTCTATCTGCTGAGCGGTTTCTCCTTTTCTCTTGTTATCGTATTCTTTCTGGCGCTCAGCTTTCTCTACCTCAAGTAGCCTAGTTTCTATTTGTTGCTGTCTGTTCAGCGTCTCTCTGTCAAGTCTTTTATTAACCAGATCTATCTCCGTCTGGTTCATTTGATCGATGATTTCCTGCAGTTCTCCAGACATACCTTTACCCTGCTCACCATTCTCTTGCTGTAGTTCTTCGAGTGCTTTACGCATGGCAGCTTGTCTTGCGGCAGCTTGAGCGAATTTTTTAGATGAGCCGCCTTCGCCATTTTTCATGCCTTCAGCCATCTCCTTTAATTGCTTCCCGAGTCCTTTTTGGCCTTTTGTGATTTTATCACTTGGTACATTTCCTTTATTACCTTTTCCTTTCTTTTTCCCTTTTCCTTTTCCATCGCCAGGATTCTCACATTGCTGACTGCCTTCCATCATACCAGCTGCGTCTTTCTGCATTTGTTCCATCGCTTCGGCAAGCATCAGCGCCAGATCATTCAGATTCTTCATAGTGAATCTTTGGTTCTGATTGGCATTCGGTTTTTCTCTTTGCTCTAAGAATTCGAGCGATTCTTTAAAGTTATATTTGATCTCAGTGACTTTCTCTGTCACGAATGTCTCTATAGCTGCCTGACGCTTGCTTAGTGCTTGGAGGCTATCTTCCACCATGGTGAAGTCATCTTTGATCTTGAATTGATCTTGCACCAGATCTACATATCTTGGTGTATTGACATTTGCTCTATTGAACTGATTGATCAAATTTTCTTGGTCAAAGGACAGCGAGACTATATTCTCTAATAGCTGTCGGAGGGCTTTCATATCTTCTTCGAGCTGCTCTTGCTCTTCTTCCTCCATGGATTCCTCCATTTTTTTCGCCAGTTTCTTCATTTTACCAGCGGCACTTGATTGAGACTTACTGGCTGATTTTTTATCCTTTTTTTCCAGTTGCTCAGAGCTGTCATCCAGGTCTTCTTCTATATCATCCATCTGCTCTTCTGTATCTTCCTCTAAGTCTTTAGGATACTCGAGTTCTTCGTTTTGCTTTTCGATTTCTTCCATTTTCTCTTGGATATCTTCGAATTTTTCATTGATCTCTTCCTGCTCTTTCTGTAGTTCGCTGTCAGGCTTTGATTCTTCTTCTGTCTCCTTACTTAGTTCCTCTTGCTCCTCTGCGAGTTCTTCCAGTTTATCTATTTGGTCTTGCAGTTCTTTCTCCAGTTCGAGCTGCTTCATGAGTTCGAGTAGTCTGTCCATTTCTTGCTCCATCTCGTCATCAGACATTTCGAAGTCTTCCATCATCTCCAGTGCTTCATCCTTATTCAGCTCTTCCAGCAGATCTTCGATCTTCTGCATCATCTCTTGCTGCTCTTGGCTCAGGACGTTATCAAACATCTCTTGAAGCTTCTCTTGCTTCTCCAGCAGTTTTTCATCTCTTTTATTGAGCTGCTCTTGGTTTTGTATATTTTCTTCAAATTTCTTTTTGGCTTCCTCTACCTTTTTCTGAAGCTCTTTCTGATCTTCTAATATTTTTTCTAATTCCTTCTTATCCTGCCAGTCCAGTTCTTTTTCATTGAGCAGTTTATCTTTAAGCTCCTTCATTTCCTTCTGTAGACGCTTGAGCTCTTCTATAGATTCTTCAAGATTATTTTTAATGTCTTCTTCATTCTCATCCTCCATCTCTTCGAATTCTTCGATGGTCGGCTTTTCAAATGACATAATACTGGTCTTAGCTGACTTAGAGCCATTCACACCATCATTATCAAATACTTCGAAGTAGTAAGAGACATTGTACCCAGGCTTTATTTCTAATGTATTTATGTCAAATAGATAATCATATGGCGTTTCTAATTGACCTTTTACATCAAGTGCTATGACTTCTTGAGCGACCTGTTTCCCATTATCGTCTACGACACTATAATTGAAGTTAAGACCTTTGATGCCATAATCATCAGATGCCTGACCGACAAAGTAGACGATCGCATTCTCTAGGCTATCTTGGAATGGCTCGACGGCAATCGCTGGATGATTATCAGGAATAACATTGATAGCGTAGCTCACAGAGTCGCCCGATTCCATGTACTGATTGGTGTAGAATATCTTATAGATTTCGTCTTTGTATTGTCTTTTAGAGTAGCTGAAGTTGTCCTCTCCTTTGCGTTCAGCTTCTACTTTCTTTCCACTAAAACTGAGATCCACATTTTCTGCATGATTGGTCTCGAATCTCCAGCTGATTTTAGAGCCAGCAGGTATGACGACATCTCCTATATTCTGAATGACTTCATCTTTACGCTTCGTGTACGATGGATAGTCCAGCGCTAATGAGAAGGCAGATAGGTTTGCTTTCGGGAGGACTTCGAGCTTATAGTCTAAGGACTTTATCTTACCAGAGAATAACTTAAAACCTACAGGCTTCTGCACGTTTTTAAAGGTATAGCTAAACTTGTTGTTAGCATTCTTAGTCATCCTGTATTGATAATTCTCTACATCGATGAAGACTTCTTCTGGCAGGTATTCACCGTCTACTTCTGTCTCTACTGTGAAATCATTGTACTGAAGTACGCTAAGATTATCCTGGCTAATAGTAAAATGAAATGGGGCAGCTTTCTCAAATTCTGTGTTATTATTAATGATCCTGTAAGTACTATCTTTTATCAGACTTGGCGCTGCGAATAATATGAATAATAGTAACAATGCTGGTGGCAATGCATAGCCGAGATACTTGTTATTTTTCTTTAAGTTGATTGCAGTCGTAAAAGGAACGAGACTGACTTTCTCAGATTTTTGATTGATACTGGCTTCTATGAGTTCTTTCTGTGCAGAAGAATCGCTTTGCTTCTTCAAGTGGAGAATATTCAAGAGCTTATCTTGTACGTCTCCGAAATGATCGCCAATAATCAGTGCTGCCTGCTCATGAGAAATTACCTTACCTAATCTGAATATCTGCATCAGGGGCATCAATACCCAAAAACCTAATGCTATTATACTCATGCCTAAGAAGCCAATAAACATAAGCTTTCTGGTGCCTGTTCCGAAATAGAACAAGTGCTCCAAGAGATTAAATACTAAGAATGATACCAATACGAGAGCCACTGTAAAAAGGGTTCCTTTGATCAATTTATTCGTGTAGAACTTACGAATAAAGCTATCCAGCTTTGTGATTAATAGCTTGTAACTACTCTGATTGCTCAATATCTATGTACAATTTAGGTTCTAATCAATGATTAAAACGTGATTAATTGACTTCTGCAAACAGTCAATATCGGACTTTTATCCTTGTCTGTCAAGCTTTTACGCCTCATTAACTAGATAGTAAGCTTTTTACAATTCCTGATATAGCTTTACCATCTGCTTTCCCTGCTAATTCCTTAGATGCCATTCCCATGACTTTACCCATAGCTGCCATTCCACTAGCACCTGTTTTAGTGATGATATTCTGGATGATTTCCTTCAGTTCATCTTCGCTAATCTGTGCCGGTAGATATTTCTCCAGAACCGCTATTTCCTCTCTTTCTACTGCAGCAAGATCCTCTCTATCTTGTTTGATGTAGATATCCAGAGATTCCTTTCTTTGTTTGACCAGTTTCTGTACCAGTTTTATCTCTTTTTCAGGCGTTAGTTCTTGACCAGATCCATCTGTTTTTAGTAATAGTATGGCAGCCTTGATGGCTCTGATGCTTCTGAGCCTGGCTTGGTCCTTGGCTTTCATTGCCTCTTTGAGATCAGTCCCTATCTTTTCTTCTAAATTCATAAATTTTATTTATAATTTTTCTCGCTCTTAGCAAGTTTGGAATAATTTATTTTTTTGCTTCAGGCACTATTCATTTATGCCATAAAGGCTTTATAATTCTGAATCATGGCCCTGAGGGTTAATTAGAAGTTTGATTTTGTATCATTAGTGTTAATTCTATAAACTCTTGGACACTTAATTGTTCAGGACGCATGGTGAAAAATCGATGTTCCAGAAGTTCTGTCTGAGTGACGACTGATTTCAGTGTGTTTCTGATCATCTTCCTTCGCTGGCCGAATGAATTTTTCACGACCATTCTGAATGTCTTGAAATCAACCTCTGGCGGTAATATCGGATTTCGATGGAGCATAATCACACTTGAATTGACCTTAGGTGGAGGACTAAAAGATCCAGGAGAAACTCTAAATATCGTTTTCCCTTGATAAAATATTTGTGTCAGAACGCTGATGGCACCATAAGTCTTGCTACCGTGTGGGGCAATGATCCGATCTGCCATTTCTTTTTGGAACATGCCTATGATCGTAGGTATTTTGGCATTATAATCTATAGCCTTGAATATGATCTGACTCGATATATTATAGGGGAAATTGCCAAAGAGTAGGTATTCGCTGTCGAAGGGTTCATTGAGATTTTGCTTTAAAAAATCACCAGCAATCAGCCTTTCCTTCATTCTGGGCAAATTCTGCTTTAGGTATGAGATCATATCTCGATCTGCTTCCACTGCTTTGAAGGTAGCATTCTGCTGTATGAGTCGCTGAGTTAGGACTCCTTTACCCGGACCGACCTCTAGTATAGGCAGATCACCAGCGTTTTCAATAGCTGCGGCAACAATGCTATCTGCTAAGGATTCATTGATGAGGAAATGCTGACCGTATGATTTTTTCGCTCTCATTGGCTTTTAGAGGCTTGGATTAATTATTCCTGATTTATTTTGCGAATGTCTATTTCAATGCTGCTTTGAGGTATTGTACTTCGTCGTAATGCCTGCTTCCATTGAGGCTAAGTGGGTGACCTTCACTATTATTATTTTATGAATGGCTTAATATTTCACTATATTACTAATCTAATTAGCCTGATAAACCTCAAAGATAGGCTTAATAGGATTCATAGAATAGGGTAGAGTAAAATTTGCCATAAAATCGAAAACCGACCAAATATAAAAGAGCACGTTATACATTAGCGGGATTACATTAGCATCAATAGAGTTGGTCTATCACTTGATTAAACATCCATTTGAATCAGGCTCGTTTTTTGGATTTGAAATACCTGCGATTCCTTACATCGCCTTCTTTTGCGCCATAATCTTACATCTTTTAAGTTGCCTATACAGATTAGGCAAGAAAAACCATTAGTGGCCCTTGTCTTACTATCGGTTTGGTTTTCATAGAATAGAGTCTCATTAACAATCGATTATTGAGTATTTTTATCCACTTTTACGATTCATTAATGAAGATCTTATGAAAATTGGTATTACGACAGGTGATTTGAACGGTATAGGGCCAGAAGTGATTTTGAAAGCCATTTCTAATAACTATCATCTGGATCAGCACTCGGTCGTCATATATGGATCTGGAAAAGTGATGGCGTACCATAAGAACATCGTCGATAATATTGATATTAATTTTTCTAATGTTTCTACGGCAGAGCATCCACAAAAAGGAAGAGTTTCCGTGGTCAACTGCTGGAATGAAGATATAAATATAGTTTTGGGGAAGGCGACACCTGAAGCAGGACAGTTTGCGCACGTAGCATTAGACAGAGCGGTCAATGACTTAAAAGCTGGATACATAGACGTCTTAGTCACAGCTCCGATCAATAAGCACACCATGGATGAGCACTCCTTTCCATTTGGTGGGCATACAGAATACCTGACAGATGCATTTGGTAAGAGTCAAAGTCTTATGATGATGGTCTCAGGAGATCTGAAGATAGCTGTCGCCACGAATCATATCCCAGTCGCTGAAGTCAAGAATCACTTTACGAAGGAGCTTCTGATGAAGAAGATCAATCTCTTCTATCACTCGCTGAAAAAAGACTTTGGTAAAGAAAAACCGATGATCGCGATCTTAGGCATGAACCCTCATGCAGGAGACAATGGCCGTATCGGGACTGAAGAAGAGGAGATCATCAGACCGACGATCATCGAGCTGAAGAAGAAGGGTGTCATGGTCTTTGGTCCTTATTCTGCAGATGGTTTTTTTGGTTCTTCACAGTTTCGGAAGTTTGATGGCATTCTTGCCATGTATCACGACCAAGGTCTCATCCCATTCAAGACGCTTTCCTTTGGGAAGGGCATTAACTTTACAGCAGGTCTACCGATCATCAGGACATCGCCAGATCATGGTACCGGCTATGATATCGCAGGCGAAAATAAAGCAGATGAAAGCTCTATGCGCGAAGCTATTTTCTTAGCGATGGATGTCTATGAGCATCGTAAGAATACGCAGGAGATTATTGATAAGAGGGAGGCAGAGACAGCTAAGCATGTGACTCCAAAACTTGTAAAGGATAAGCCTGAACCAGCTAAGGTAGATGAGTCAGTTGAGATAAATGATTAGGCATTTTTAAGCTTTCTGAGTATAATATATTCTGATGGCTTGTTGATATTTTCCTATTACTTCCGCTCAATGATGGAAAAGTCAAAGAGCTACTAAGGACTTACGTATCGGAAATGATGAGTAGAAACTATATATTAAAATTGTGATTTCAACATAGGCAGTACCTGATTTTCCCATTTTTAAGAAAAATATCAAAGCTTTACAGATGCATTGTTTTCTATTTCTTACTCTTCTCCTCGATTAAAATCAGACCATATCGTATCGATAAATCGCTCTGCACTGACAAAGCCTCCACCCCATGACTCATAGCCTTTATCAAGGCCAGCTGTCTTGATTTCTTCAATCGTCTTCCCTGCTGCTGATGCTTCCATGACCCGACTCTTCATATTGACTAGCATGGTATAATATTGAAGTAAATCAGATTTGCGAGCCAGCTGTCCATGACCAGGTATGATCTTAGTAGCAGTATCAGAAAGCATCAGGGCTGTCTCGACGGCTTTAATTGCACCATCGACTGATCCGCCTGAGCCTAAGTCAATGAATGGAAATCTGCCATTAAAGAATGTATCTCCCATATGCAGCACGTTACTATTCATGAAGTAGACAAATGCATCGCCATCTGTATGAGCATTGTGTACATGAATCAGCATCACATCTTCACCATTAAAGTGAATCTTCATATCCTCTTCAAAGGTAATCTGTGGCCATGCAGCCTCTGGTGCTGCTGGAGTTGTCCTGTCGAATGCCTTCATGATATTTTCAGTGCTTAATCGCTGACGCACATTCGCCTGCGCGACGATGATAGCACCATCTTTTCCAAAGTTTTCATTGCCGCCTGTATGATCTCCATGCCAATGAGTATTGAGCAAGTACTTCACAGGGTGCTCCGTCAGCTCTGCCATGGCTGCTTTGATTTTTTCACTAAGCGGGGCAAACTGGTCATCGATCATGAGTGTGCCATCTTCTCCAGTGAGAACTCCTATATTACCCCCTGAGCCTTCCATCATATAGATGTGATCAGTCACCGCTGTCGTCTTAATTTCTACTGTAGAATAGTCACGCTGTGTGTATGAGATTGTCGTTGTAAAAAATAAGGCAGCGATGTAGACGATAGAGTGATTCATGAGTTTAAAATTTACAACTGATTAATAGTCGGGAAATAGAATAATAGATTTAGTCCATTCCTTAGATCTTTAAATTATGCACGCTATAGAGACTTCCTTATTAATGATTTATCGAATGACGAGTAAATGGCAGCACCTATAATGCCAGCTTCATTCTGTAAACTGGCTGGGACGATCGTCCCTTCAATATCAATATACGGCTTATAAAACTCAAAGCTCTTACTGATGCCTCCACCGATGATAATTAGGTCAGGCGACATAAGGAAGCTGATGTGGTGTAGTATCTCATTAAGCCTTGCGCCAAACTTAGGCCAATCTAATTTATCTCTTTTTCTGGCTCTATTAGATGCATAATCTTCAGCAATACTTCTCTTCCACTTTAAGTGTCCCATCTCAACATTAGGAACAAGGTGTCCATCCACAAAAAGCGCAGAACCTATCCCAGTGCCTAGCGTCAAAAGCATGACAGTACCGGGCATATTATTAGCACTTCCAAACTTAAATTCTGCCATGCCTGCTGCATCCGCATCATTAACTACTGTTACAAGGACTTCCAGTTCTTTAGAAAAGTAAGCTTGGATATCAAAGCCTTTCCAGCTCTTATCGACATTAGCTGCGCTCATCGCAATACCGTTCTTAATGATGGCAGGAAATCCTACGCCTATTGGTTTATTTTCCCAGCTAAAATCAGTGATCAACTGTTTCATTATTTCTAAGACGGCCGCTGGAGAGGAGACGTCAGGTGTCTTATATTTTACCTTTTTAGTCAGAAATTTTCCTGTATTTAAATCCACGACAGCACCCTTAATGCCTGTGCCACCGATATCAATTCCTAATACTGATTCACTCATTAATCTTAAAATTATCTTTATTTAATCACAACCACTTTCATGGTGACATCTTTGTTAGGTCTGTCTGAGTTATTGGTTTGTGTATTTGCTATTTTATCTACGATATCCATCCCTTCTACCACTCTCCCAAACACTGTATAGCCTCCATCTAAGAATGGCGCTCCACCTTTCTCTAAATACTCGGCTTTCGTCTCCTCCGTATAGGTAATGCCTGCCGAATTCTCTTGTCTCTCCAGCATGCTTTCGGTCACTTTCTTTCCATGGACGATGTAGAACTGTGAGCCGCTGCTTTTTTTCTCAGGATTGACATTATCGCCTGTTCGTGCTGCCGCGATGGCTCCTGCGACATGTGCATACTTCTCATTGAATTCTGCATCAATCTGATAGCCTGGTCCACCACTGCCCAGTCGAGCATTACCAGTGACCGCTTTAGATTTAGGATCGCCTCCTTGGACCATGAAGCCTTTGATCACTCTGTGAAATAGAGTACCATCGTAGAATGATTCGTCAGCTAGCTTTACAAAATTATCTCTATGCTTCGGGGTATCATCATACAGCTCTATCATGATGTTGCCATATTCTGTCTCGATCATAGATAAGCATTTATCTGGTGCTGCGAATATGACTTCCTTCGTCACTGATTTTGACTTACCACCCTTATTGACAGTGAGCTTCACTTCATGCTTTCCTGACTTTAGGAACTGGTGTTCTATTTCAGTATCTGTATAAATATTCCCATCGATCTCCCATAAGACCTGATCTGCATCGAGGGTCTTAGCTGAGAATGTAGAAGTCGCTGGGACTTTAACTGCTGGCTGATCTACCATAAAGTCTGCAAGCTTATTAGAGCAAGAACTTAGTAAGACAAGACAGAAAATGAGTAAGGATATGTGTTTCATATGTTTGTAATTTGCAATTTACTGATAAGTTGATTTGACTGAAAAGTTTAAAGTGGCTTAATTTGCTAATGTAACTTTCATTTTAACATCCTGAAGTGGACGATCTGAACCATCCTTCTGGACGGCAGCTAACTTATCTAACACATCGAAGCCTTCTATTAATTCTCCAAAAACGGTATAATCTTGATCCAGAGAAGGTGCCCCACCCAAAGTCTTGTACTTCTCTCTCTGTGACTCATTATAGGTCAGATTCTTCATACCCTGTATGCCATCTAAGGACTGATCAGTTTGCTTAGATCCATGTACCACGTAGAATTGTGATCCACTACTTCTCTTCTCAGGATTAGATGGACCTCCCGTTCTTGCTGCAGCGAGGGTGCCCTTGAAGTGTGGTGCGCCTATCTCAGCATCAAGCTGATAGCCGGGTCCACCTGAGCCCAGTCTGGCCCCTGGAGCAGCTCCTTTAGATTGAGGGTCACCACCCTGTACCATGAAGCCTTGTATGATCCTGTGGAATAAGAGATCATTATAGAATCCTTCTCTGGTCAGTTTTAGAAAATTATCTCTGTGCAGCGGTGTCGAGTTATACAGCTCTGCTTTCATTGTGCCAAACTCAGTCTCGATATTTACATAATGCACCTTATCAGCTCCACATGAACTTAATAAGAAGCTAATAAAAATGATAACTGAAATAATTTTTGAATTCATATGTCTCTTTTTAATGTTAATCGATTCGCAGCAGCCCTATCAATTTAATTTTTCCTTAGGCGCTTAGCTACCTATGTCGTAGACGCTTTTTGATCTAAATGATTTTCTTGGAAATATGCAATGACTTTTTGTTTTAATAATACTTCTTGCTCCTCTATGCCCACCTGCTGGATGCCTCGTATCTGCTTATAGTGTGGCCATCCGTCCTGATCATTACCAGTGAATTCAAAATAGCCTTCGCTCAGTAATAAGCTGCAGACAGCTATATGCATCAGGTCTTCTTTCTCCTCCTTAGTGTAGGTCTCCTTAATAACTCCAGATTCTTGAATACCCACTAAAAAAAGGACAGCCTGAAGGTCTGGCAGCGAGTCTTTTCCTAAAGAATCTTTGACATAATGCTGGATCTTCAACCAGTAAAAATCTATTTCCCATTCTTCCATAAGCTAAAAGTCCTCAAAATTACTACTCTTCTCTGATCAAAGCAGGTATTCTGGCAGCTTTTTTAGCAGGTAATATGGATGCGATATACCCAATCAGGAAAACGACGGCCACTACAATGACAAAATCCCAGAATCTAAGCTCTATCGGGTAAGCCTCTACGATGTGACTGCCTGTCATCGCTATGATGCCCTGATACACCTGGATATAGTAGATCAAAATGGCTAAAACAACCCCAATGACACAACCTAATATCGTGATGAATAAGCCTTCTTTCAGGAATAATTCTTTAATCTGTGATGCCGTGCTGCCCATTGACCTGAGGATGCTGATGTCTTTTTTCTTATCAAAGACGATCATCCATAAGGACCCGATGATGTTAAATGCAATTAATATGATCATAAAGCTGCCGATCAAAAAGCTCATCCACTTCTCGATCTTCATCACTTTAAAATAGGTCTCTTCCTGCTCATATCGATTCTGAATCTTGACACCTGAGATCATAGAAGTAATGGATGTCTTGACGTCATCTTCATACGCTGAGGGGAGTAGCTTAATCTCCAGTGCAGATATAGACCCTTTCGTCTTAAGCATCTGATCTATCAGATCCAGTGATGTGATGACATATTGGTGGTCCTGCTCGCTCTCTATGGAAAAGAAGCCTACGGGTAGTATTTCTCGAGTGATGAAGTCTCGCTGCAAGCGGCTGGTTTTCTTTCTCCTTGGCAAATAAATATTGATCGGAGTCAGACGATCATCAATATTCATCGATAGATTACGCGCTAAGCGATAACCTGGTACACCATAAAAGCGATCTTCATCTTTGACTAAGTATTGGCCTTGCTTGATGGTAGAGTCGATAGCAGTCACCGCTGCAAAGTGATCGTCCACACCTTTTATAAATCCTGCTTCCTGCACGCCATCATATTCGAATAAGGCGACTTCTTCTAATGTCTTACTGATCTTATCTATACCTTCTATCATCAGTAGCTGACTGACGAGCGAGTCTGACACTTCGAATCTCTTGCCTTCTACAGGGATGACTTTCAGGTCAGGATTAAAATCATCTACAAGTTCTTTAATCAGCTGCTCGAAGCCATTGAATACTGATAAAATGAGAATGAGTGCTGCTGTCCCGATGGAGATACCCAATACAGAAATACCAGTGATGATATTGATCGCATTAGTCGATTTCTTACTGAAGAGGTATCGGCGCGCTATGTCTGTGTAGATGTTCATCTTCTGACGTCTATGACGGAGATAATAAAGGCACTTATATGGTTATGATGACTTCCAGTATTTTCTGAAATCATTAAGTACTACGATACAAACTTATGAAAGTAAGAGCTTATTATATGATAAGCCAATGCAATTATAGAAATCAATGATCATATGATTTAGAAAAATATACATTTTTTATCAAGTTTGATCTGCTCGTAACATCATTAAATCAGTTGGATTAGCTTTGTTTTATACTCATTGTCGCAATTAATTAACGTTATTTGTTATGATGAATGTCATCATTTTAGTAGCCGACTCATCATCGGAAAATGATGGTTTTAAATGTATCGCCAATGGACTATAGCAATTACAAGACCAGCAAGTCTAGACAGATAGAACTCTATGAAGCTATGCTGCTGCCTCGTATGATTGAGGAAAAAATGCT
>Ga0209187_1003100_pt1 | contig 14527 bp, 4 predicted proteins | sample BantaG_FD_187430 | JGI IMG/M metagenome (GOLD analysis project Ga0209187, IMG submission 187430) | Marine algal microbial communities from Bantry Bay, Ireland - BantryBay_4 metaG (SPAdes) (version 2) | ecosystem: Host-associated > Algae > Red algae > Unclassified | place: Bantry Bay, Ireland... | reverse complement strand
CTCCACCCCATCACGCGTCTAATCATTGGGGGCGCGCAAGAGAATACTATGCTCACTGCCGAGCTGCTCGACCCGACGGAGTGGGCGGTCGATGTCTATTGTGGGCCACAAACTGGTACGGAAGGCAGCCTGATTGAAACGGTGCAGGAGCGAGGGATTCCGCTGACGATTGAGCCAACCTTTGTGCGCGAGATCAACCCGATTAAGGATCTGATGGCTCTGGTTCGACTGACCCGTTTTATCAAGCGCAATGGCTATCAGATTGTGCATACGCATAGCTCTAAAGCGGGCATTCTTGGGCGTTGGGCGGCAAAATGGGCGGGCGTGCCGATTATTATCCACACGGTTCACGGTTGGGGGCACCACGATCGTCAACACCCGTTGGTGCAACGACTGTACATTGCGCTAGAAAAGTTGACGCTGCTGATTACGGATAAGTTGATTGTGGTGTCACCGCGCAATATCGACAAAGGGTTGGCAGATGGAATTGGCCGCGTAGATGATTATGTGGTGATCCGCAGCGGGATCGAGCTTGAGCGCTTTGGTCATCCGCGGGTGTCGCGCGCGGAGATGCGTGAGAGTCTGAGCATTCCGCACAACGCAATGGTGATCGGCACGGTGACGCGCCTGTCGCCCCAAAAAGCGCCGCTCGATTTTTTGCGCATGGCCGCGGCGCTTTTGGCACGCGACTGGGATGAGCGGTCGCCATCTCTTTACTTTGTGATGGTGGGGGATGGTCCGCTGCGGGCCGAGGTGGAAACGACTGCGAGCGAGCTGGGCATTGCAGATCGCGTTGTGCTAACGGGGTTGCGGCGCGACATCCCCGAGTTGATGGCTGCGTTCGACATTTTTGCGCTTTCGTCGCTGTGGGAGGGGCTGCCGCGCGTTTTGCCACAGGCGATGGCCGCAGGCTTGCCGATTGTGGCAACCGAGATTGACGGGACTGCGGAGGCGGTGCAACACGGAGTCAATGGATACTTAAGCTCACCGGGGAAACCAATGGAGTTGGCCGACGCAGTTGCCGATCTGGTGACCGATTCTGCGTTAGCAAAACAGATGGGTGCAGCAGGCTGCGCGACTGTGGCGGAGTTTGGCGCACGCAAGATGGTTGATCAAATTGATGCGCTTTATCGAGATCTGCTGGCGGTCAAGTAAGTTGGGACGTGAAAGAGCGAAATAGTCTATACCTGTACCGCAAAACCATTGAAAACCCAAAAATAAGATCATATTGTGGATACATAGCGGGCGATGTCGGGGTGGTCAAATTGTGCGATATAGAAATCGCACTTACTCAAGTCGGATCTGTTACTCTATTTTGTCTCCTCATGGTCACGCATGGATGTTTTGCCGACCATGTCTGGATCTGTGTTGATCTATGTACATCTTCAAAAGACTTCTAAGGGTGAGCTAGGTCAAATGTACTACTAACCCTTCTCACAATATATGCTATAATGTTTTATAGAGACTTTTTACTTTAACCATTTCTAATTCTATCAGATTGGGTGGGATATCAATTGGTTCGAAAAAAGATTATTCAAACCTGTAGGGGTAAGATATATCGTGCCCAGCATAGTTGACAGGAACATCAATCTTGGGCGCGATATATCTTACCCCTACAACCCGCCTCGCTAACATTTGGGCATTCCCACCAATTCTGACAGAATTAGAACCATTTACCTGGGTGCGATGGCTATGCCATCACACCCTATTATTTTATTCAATAACCCGATAGAACTATCTATGAACGCTAAAACCAAAATCGAACATTGGTGTGAAGGGGCAATCGAGGCCGGATGGCTTGCTGCTCTTGTAGTCGCTCCGATGTTTTTTAATGTCTTTTCAAGTCGCGTATTCGAACCAGACAAAGTTAGTCTTGTGCGCTCGGTTGCACTAATTATGCTTATGGCGTGGTTGATTAAGCTTGCCGCTGGGGGAATCCCATGGTTGCCAGCGTTTTCGACAGTAGCTGGTGAAAACAATGTAGATGGCGATAATGATAAATCGATGCTGCAACGAGTCTGGTCTGTTCCGTTTATTATCCCTATTCTTCTCTTGATTGTCGCCTATTTGCTCAGCACAATGTTCAGCGTGGCGCGCTTTGTTAGCTGGTGGGGATCGTATCAACGCTTGCAGGGGACCTATACTTTTTTGAGCTATGTGATTATTGCGCTGCTGACCATGGGCCATTTGCGCCGCCCGGATCAGATCCGCCGGTTGCAGCACGTAATCATTATGACGAGCCTACCGATTGCATTTTATGGTATTTTTCAACACTATAATCTGGATCCGCTGCCTTGGGGTGGGGACGTGAGCATCCGTATTGCCGCGAATGCGGGCAACGCAATTTTCCTTGCTGCATACCTGATTATGGCTGTTTTCCTCACGATGGAACGCATCTACAGCAGCTTCCATTTTATGCTGACTTCGGGGAGCGATTCTGAAGGAGACTCACTCGACATTCCTGCGGTCATGGCTGGGTCGGCATATTTTCTTATCTTTCTTTTTCAGCTTTTGGCCATTGCGTGGACACAAAGCCGTGGCCCGTGGCTAGGCTTCTTTTTGGGCTTCTACCTTTTTGTGCTCTTGTTGATTAGCGCGCTGCGTCCAAAGCGCCATTTTCCACTCGTTCTGAGCTGGGTTGGCGTTGGCGTGCTGGGGCTGGCCCTTATTTTCTTGATGAACACCTCCCCCATATTTGAGCCGCTGAAATCGGTGCCCTATGTGGGACGCTTGACCGAATTGCTCGATTTTGAGAGCCGAACGGCCAAGGTGCGTACCTTGATCTGGCAGGGTGCAGCCGACATGAGCCTGCCGCACGATGCGCTAATCTTCCCCGATCAGAGTACGGATACGATCAACCCGCTGCGCCCGCTGGTGGGCTATGGCCCCGAAGCAATGTGGATCGCATACAACCCGTTCTATCCACCAGAGTTGGCCCACTGGGAAGCGCGAAACGCAAGCCCGGATCGAGCGCATAACGAAACGTGGGACTCGATAGTTGTTACGGGGCTTCTTGGCTTTTTGGCTTATATGTCGCTCTTTATTGCGATCTTTTACTGGTCATTACGCTGGCTGAATTTAATCAGAAATCAGGCAGATACACTACTTTTCGCGCTGCTGCTTGGTGGCTTTAGCATTGGGGGCATTGCATTTGCATACATAAGCGATGGTGAACAGTGGCGCTTGCTTGGCGTTGCGCTACCTGCCGGATTGATGTTTGGCTTAGTGCTCTATTTGATGGTGGCTTCATTCTTGCATCGCAGCTTCAAACCCAATCCAGCCGACACGCCGCGACAGTTATTGATCATTGCTCTGCTCTGCACAATTGTGGCTCACTTTGTCGAGATCCACTTTGGGATTGCAATTGCCGCAACGCGCACCTATTTTTGGATCGAGGCGGCCCTGCTGCTGACGCTGGGTATGCGCTGGGCACAGTCGTCAAACTTCGCCGCCACGCAGACGTTTCTCGCTCTTGATGGTGCAGAGGAAGATGGCTCTTTGGGGGACAGTTCGCTTGACGGTGGTGAGCTCGAAGAGACGAAGAAGAACAACAAGAAAAAGTCTAAGCAGAAAGCAAGCAGTGCTCGTCGCGGTCGTTCGAATCAGCGAACAAAACAGCCAGCGATTGGTGCGCTCCCATCAACGGTGATGACCGATTTGCTGATCTTCTTGACCTTTGTCTTTATCTATACGACGAATAGCCAGCGTATCGAAAACCCGTTTGCGGTAATTATGAATAGCATTGCAGGGGAGACACCGGCCATCTTCCTGCTTATTACCTTTACTTTCTTGAGTGGCAGCACACTATCGCTAGCAATTCGTGCGCTGCGACAAGAGTCGAATCCATCGCTAAGTTGGTGGTTGCGTGGATATGGTTTGTACGCAGCCGTGGTTTGGGGTGGGTGGTTATTTTATAGTCTGATCCAAAGCAGTCGACTTGGCCCAGTTACGGGAAGCGACGTGCCGCCCGATAGCGATATGCTTTCCTATCAACTCGATCTGGTCGCCGGTCACTTTGCGCTCTTTACGTGGGTGATGGTGCTGTGGATTTTGGGCGCAGGCATCGTTAATGCGTGGCCGTGGCTTGTCAGTAAAGGCTCTACCGCCAAAGAATCGGGCAATCGGACCCTTTTTGGGGCTGGTGCCGCGGTCGTACTGGGCGTTCTCATCTTTATGATTATCAACAGCGTGAATATCGGATTGGTTAAAGCCGATATCATCTATAAACAAGGGCAGCAGTTCGACAGCCGCCGAGAATGGGTCAATAGTATAGAACTCTATCGGCGTGCGCTTCAATCACGTGCGACTGAGGATCACTACATGTTGTTCTTGGGTCGAAGCCTGCTTGAACAAGCAAAGGCTGCACCCGAACAAGGGACAAGAAGTTTGGGCAGTGCGCCAACATTTCGCGATGTCTTGGCGCTCCAGCCAACCGATATTTCGCAGATGAGCCAAGCAGAGCTTCTACGTGCCGCCGAAATCATCCTCGAAGAGGCGCAGCGCGTTAACCCGCTTAATACGGATCATACCGCTAACCGAGCGCGCCTCTACCGTACCTGGGCAGACATGGGCGGCGATCCAGCCTTTCGTCAAGAAAAGTTGGATCAGAGCTTAGATCAATATACGATGGCCACGACGCTTAGCCCGAATGCAGCCCATCTTTGGAATGAAAAGGGCAATGCGCATCAAGCCCGTGGCGAACGGGAGCTGGCCGAAGAGACTTACCTACGCAGCCTTTCGATTGATAATCTGTTCGAACAGACTTACCTGCTACTGGCTCAATTTTATAACCCGCAAGAAGAGCCGCAAAAAGTTATCGATCTATTAGAGCCCGGCATCGAAGCAATGACAGAGAGCAGACGCCATCGCCCGTCGGCTCAGATGTGGAGCTTTTTAGGTGTGGCGTTGGCGCAGCTTGGTGATTATGATGGAGCAATCAACGCAAACGAGGAAGTGCTCGACGTTCAGCCAAGCAACTTTGCAGCCATGCGTAATTTGGCTGTGTTGTATCGCGACGCAGGGCAGCCCGAAAAGTCAGTCGAGTGGGGCGAAAGAGCGCTTACTACTTTAGGCGCGGATGATGTTCAAAACCGCATGTCTATCCACCAATTTTTGATTGAGGCGTATCGTTCACTTGAGCAGCCAGAAAATGTTGCTGCGCAGTACGAAGCGATGGACCTTCTGACCCCAAACAATGCCAATGTTCTCAGAGCACTTTTGGCCTTATATCAAAACGCAGGTAACGAAGCGAAGATTACTGAGGTAGCCCAAAAATTGATGGCTGTTGAGCCAGACAACTATCAATATCCATTCGAGGTTGCGCGTAGTTTGAGCGAACAGGGGCAAGTTGATCAGGCGCGCCAGTTTGCCGAACGTGCCAAGACGCTTGCACCGGCGGAGCAGCTTGCCGCGATTGATGATCTTTTGGCGACATTGGAATAGCTATTATGACACCTTACTTTCTGATGGCGGCCAGCGCGCTTGTCATTGCGATTGGTGGTACGCCAATTATGCGACAGGTAGCGCTGCGTTTCGGTGTGATCGATTCGCCTGGCGCGCGTAAAGTTCACCTAAACCCCGTACCGTTATTGGGCGGCGCGGCGATCTATATTGCCTTCATTTTGGCGCTTGTTTTTCTTGGCGACAGACGCCATATCAACGAGGTGATCGGCATTTTTGTGGGTGCCTCGCTAGTTAGCCTAATTGGCATTATTGATGACAGTTCGGGGTTAGGCAGCTATGTAAAGCTCGGCGGGCAGTTGTTGGCTGCGGGCATATTGATTCTGACCGGTGTGGAGGTGCAGCTCTTTAATAATTGGCTCGATATTGTGCTGACCGTTTTCTGGGTGATCGCAATTACAAACGCGATGAATCTGCTTGATAATATGGATGGCCTTTCTGGTGGCATTGCCATGATCGCTGCAGTCTTCTTTACTTTGTTAGCTGCAATGAGTGATCAATACATGGTGGGGTCCTTAGCCGCCGCATTGGCCGGAGCCTGCGCAGGTTTTCTCATCTATAACTGGAATCCGGCGCATATCTTCATGGGCGATACAGGCAGTCTCTTTATCGGCTTTTTACTAGCCGCTGTTGGGATCAAATTACGCTTTCCGGCTAATAGCAAGAGCATTACGTGGATGATTCCACTTTTAGTTTTGGCGCTGCCCATTTTCGACACAACGCTCGTCACCATCAGCCGTTTACGTCAGGGTAAAAATCCATTAACCACGCCGGGCAAAGATCATATTAGCCACCGGCTGGCGCTATTAACTAACAGCAAACGCGAGGCGGTGTTAATCTGTTACCTCTTAGCCGGTGCGGTGGGGTTGGCATCCGTTTTTCTAACGCAGGCAAATCTAACCGAGGCGATTGCGGTTGGGTCGGCATTCATTATGTTAGCACTCTATGGAATTTGGTGGCTCGAATTTCGTGGTGGTGGCGTCCGACATGAGCAGTGACGACATATTTTTCTTTGGCCGTTTATTCAAAGTTGACTATAATATCGATTATTAGTATCCATAACCTTAATTTATCAAATCTACATTTAATCATAACTCAGGAGTAAAGTTTGAATTTCTCACAACTATCCCAATTCACCACATACTTATCCAAAAATAAGTTGCGCCATCTCTTTTCTCTATTCGCTATTCTTCTACTTCTGGCTGTAGCCGGTTGTGGATCGGACGAGAACGAAGACGCAAACGGTGCAGATGCAGGCGATACACCAGCGGAAAGCGCAGCCCCAGCCGACACCGATGCGCCTGATCCAACGGAAGAGCCAGAAGCTGTAGCGACCGAAGAACCTGCGGCAGAGGAAGAGGTAGAAGCAACTGAGGAATCTGCGGAAGAATCAGAAGCTGAGGCAACCGAGGAGCCCGTCGAAGAATCTGAATCAGAAGCTGAGGCAACCGAGGAACCCGTCGAAGAATCTGAATCCGAAGTAGAAGCAACTGAGGAATCTTCCGCAGAATCTGCGGAGGAGCCAGAGGCTGAGGCAACCGAAGAACCAGAAACAGAATCGAATCTTCCTGGCAATGCTGGCAGTGGCATAATCACCACAAATCAGCCAAGCCCTGAAGCTGAGCCAGAAGCAGAGGCAACCGAAGAACCAGCAGAGGAGCCAGAAGTAGAAGCAACTGAAGAAGCTGCGGAAGAATCAGAAGTAGAGGCAACTGAGGAAGCTGCGGAAGAGCCAGAAGTAGAGGCAACCGAAGAGCCAGCAGAGGAATCAGAATCAACTGAAGAAGCTGCGGAAGAGCCAGAAGCTGAGGCAACCGAAGAACCAGCGGAAGAATCAGGAGTAGAGGCAACTGAGGAAGCTGCGGAGGAGCCAGAAATTGAGGCAACCGAGGAAGCTGCGGAAGAGCCAGAAGCTGAGGCAGCCGAGGAATCTGACGAAGATGGCGCTGACGAAGATGGCGCTGACGAAGATGGCGCTGACGAAAGCAGCATTGATGACGCTGACGTAGACTTTGGCGTAGCGGCTCGATTGACGCCTGATGAGCGTAACGGTATGTATACCGAATTGCCACCGATGGTAATCAACCCATCGCGTTTTTACTATGCCACGCTAGAGACAGCACAGGGTGACATTGTGGTACAGCTCTTTGCGGATCGCGCGCCGATCACGGTGAACAACTTCGTTTACTTAGCAAAAGATGGATATTACGACAATACAACATTCCACCGAGTGCTTGATGGCTTTATGGCCCAAGCTGGCGACCCAATCGGCATGGGCTCAGGTGGACCAGGCTATGATTTTGATGACGAAATCTTTCCGGGCCTTTCATTTGACCGTTCCGGTCTATTGGCAATGGCGAACCGTGGTGTGCAAGCGGGTAGAGGCACAAACGGAAGCCAATTTTTCCTCACGTTAGGTGCTGCTCCGTGGCTGGATGGAAACCATACGATCTTTGGAGAAGTAGTTGAGGGCATGGAAGCGCTTACCAGCATTACCTTGCGCGATCCGCAAACTGCGGCGACAGAAGGGGATGAAATTGTCACGATCACAATTGAAGAGACCGACGCCAGCATTCTGCCCGAGCCAACGCCTCCACCACCGACGCCAACGCCGCTGCCAACGCCAACGCCCTATGCCCCAAGCAGCATGGACAGCAGCACGCGACCGCTGGCACAGATGAGTCAATCGGATCGTGCCGACCTGTTTAACATTGCGCCCGAAATGGTCATTGATACAGACAAAATGTATACAGCCGTATTTAATACCAGCAAAGGCGCGATCCGCTATGAGCTGGACGCTGTTTCGGCACCGATGGCGGTCAATAATTTGGTTGTTGTTGCTGAGTTAGGTTATTACGACAACGTGCCGATTAATCAGGTAAATCCTGGTCAGTTTGTGATTACAGGTGCAATTGTCGACGAGACCACAGAGCAACCAACAGCATACGATCTAGGCTACGATTTTGCAGCAGAGACAGGAACCGATATTGCACCTGCGGCTGGCGTGATTGCATACATTCCTGTAGCGCAAAACGATGATGGTTCTATTCAGAGCAGCGGTTCGCAGTTGCTGTTAGCTTTAACAGGGCCACCGCCTCAATCTGCGGAGCAGTTTAGTTTCTTCGGTCAACTGATCGAGGGGCTCGAGATCCTAGAGCAATTGACGGCGGAGGATGTGATTACGTCGGTCGATATTGAGATGGAGTAGAGGGCAGTAGCATTTATACCTAACTGCAAAATATAGTAGATAGTGAACAATAAAAAAGGGGTAGCACGATGATAAAAATCACCGTGCTACCCCTTTTTTATTGTGATATAATAACGGCATATAGTTGAATCGCCAATCAAATGCAGCGTTTGACGTGGTTCATTTGGCAGAAGAGTATATGTACAAAATGTAGGTGCAATTTCCATATCGCATAAACATTAATAGGCATATTCAATGCCAGATTGCGGATGATGGTAAATATGCGCGAGCTCGTGCGATATAGAAACCGCACTTACGCCAATCGGATATCCTAATCTATTGTGTTCATCTAACCGACGCCCAATTCTTATTCCGGTAGCTATCCTGTGACCCCCACACTTCAGACCAAACCGATTCAATCATCTCACCGCCAGCGCTTGACCCGCTGGTTGGGCGTTGTTATTGTATTGCTTATCACCATCTTTAGCTTTTGGTTAGCGCTAAATCCAGAGTGGACGAAGTGGGCGGGGCAGTGGGGTTATATTGGTGCGTTTGTCATCAGCCTGATTGCCAGCGCAACGATTGTGTTACCGGCACCCGGCATTGCAGTTGTGATCGCGATGGGTGCGGCGCTGGATCCAATTTTGTTGGGGATTGCGGCAGGGCTAGGCAGCGCGTGTGGCGAAATGAGCGGCTATATTGCGGGCGTAACGGGGCGTGGGTTGATCGCTGACAAGCATCAAAAGCAGGTCGAGTGGATCCGCAAGGCGACAGAGAAATATGGGGCGCTGTTGCTTTTTTTAATGGCTGCATTTCCTTTTCCGCTTTTTGATGTGGCGGGCATTATTGCCGGTACGTTGAAGATGAACGTGATTTCTTTCTTCAGTGCGGTCGCACTCGGTAAAACGATCAAATACATTATTATGATTCTGGCGGGCGCAGGCGCGATCCCGTTTTTGCAGGAGTTTCTGGGCCGGTTTTCGTTTTTCCAGTGATGACCAGATTTGCTGGTACCTCGACCAGATTCGAGTCCCGTGTGATTCGCGTGGGGAAATGGCGATCTTTTAGAGATATTCAATGCAAGGCACGATATATATATTATGCCTGTACGATCGCTAGGCCCCCACTTTTCTATATAGCAAGGCTGTTTTGTAGAGTATCTTACGTTAACGACCGTGAGGGCTAGGGTGAGGTCCGACACCGTCACATTCCTTACGGAACAATTAACCCATGCGCTCCGTCCTAAAACAAGAAGCACCAAAAATAATACATTCATAATTATCAGGAGCAAAACAATGCCCAAAAAGTTCAATCCCCCGGTTCCTAAGGGACTAGCCCATACACTCTTTTCGCTACTCATGGTGATGGCTATGGTTGTGCCGCCCCTTGCACTGCCCGCGGCGAGCTATGCAGCATCGGGAGATACCGCGCATCAGCTAGAGCAAACAGCACCGGCAGCGCCAACACCAACACCCGCGCCTGTACCATTGCCGACAGAAGCACCAGCGGCTGCCGAAGAGCCAGCAACCATTGAGTATGAAGTCGAATACAACGATGAATTTATGGAGAGAGAATTTATAGAGGAGGAAGATGTGGCTGAGCAAAACGGCTTGCGCATCACGCTGAGCGAAGGGGCAGAAGCACCCGAACAATCAGATGAACGCGTGGTGGCAGAGACGACTCCGCTGAGTGCCGATGAGGTTAACGAGATCAGCGCGCTGCTCTCACCCCTGCCCGTGTATGAGGATGATGAGCAGGAGTTTCGGCTGCCCGATGAGCCGCTGCCGCCCCCGCGCACCGGCGACGTGATCGAAGCGACCTTCCCACCCGAAGAGAGTGTACCCAATGACGTTGACGTGGCGGATGGACCGTTGGAAGTGTTGCGTTTTGCGCCCGAAGGTGAGCTGCCGATTGCCCCTTTCCTAAATGTGACCTTCAACCAGCCGATGGTTCCGCTGGCAACGCTTGCAGATCTGAGACAGCAGGATGTCCCTGTCAAGATTACGCCCGCACTACCCGGCGTGTGGAAATGGCTGGGTACGCGCACGCTCTCGTTTGAATACCGCTTTGAAGATGATAGTGCGGAAGAGGGCGGGACAGAGATTGATCGCTTCCCCAAGGCGACCGAATATACCGTCGAGATCCCAGCCGGGACAACGTCGGCAACGGGCAACGAACTGGCCGAAGCCGTTATGTGGAGCTTCCGCACGCCCGCGCCCGTGGTGCAAACGTTTGCGCCCGATAGACGAACACCGCAAGGGCTGGATGCGCCAATCTTTATCCGCTTTGATCAGATAATCGATCCCGAAGCAGTGCTGGCAAATATCAACGTCAGCGCAGGTGGCGAGCAGTACGCATTGCAGCTATTGAGCGACGAAGAACTAGCCGCCGAAGCAGAAGAAAGTTCACGCATGGCGTCACTGATCGAAAAGAGCCTAGACAGACGCTGGATCGCTTTCCGCGCCGACGGTGACTTCCCGCCTGCAACCACGGTTACGGTGGATGTGCTGGCCGGTACGCCATCGGCAGAAGGTCCACTGACGACGGAGAGCGTGCAATCCTTTAGCTTCCGCACCTATGCACCGCTGATTATCGAGGAGCATCTCTGTGGCTATGGTGGTCAATGCCAGCCGATTTATGACCCCTTCCTCATCCGCTTTAACAACCAGCTTAATTCAGAAAGCTTTGACCCAGAGTGGGTCTCGGTAGAGCCAGAGATTCCTGGCATGATTGTGGATTATGGCGGCACTAATCTGATGATCCGCGGCGCGACGCAGGGCCAAACCGAATATACGGTGACGGTGAGCGGCGACGTGCAAGATACATTTGGGCAAACGCTGGGCGAAGATGCCGAATTGACGTTTGCGGTTGGCACGGCCCGCCCGCAGTTGAGCGGCCCGCAACAATATTTAATCACGGTGGATCCGTCGGACGCCTCGCCCGCGGTGTCGATCTATTCGATGAACTACCCAGCCGCACGGCTACGCCTCTATGCGGTGGAAGCAAGCGACTGGCCCGCGTACCTTACCTATCGCAACGAGTACTATCGAACGAACAAACCACCCAAGCCACCCGGTGAGCTCATCTTGGAAGAGATGATACAGTTTCAGGGTGAAACGGATACGCTGATCGAAACTGAGATTGATCTGCAACCGGCTTTGGGCAATAGCAGCACGGGCCACGTGATTGTCATTGTGGACAACCCGTTAGATATAGATACCCGTCGCACCGAGCCTATCCAAACGTGGGCGCAAGTTACTTCCGTCGGGCTGGATGCGTTTGTAGAGCAGGGTGAGATGGTTGCCTGGGCTACAAGCTTAAACGATGGATCGCCCGTACCGAGCGTTGAACTTTCGCTGATCGGCGAGGGTGGCAACGTTTCTGCCGAAGGCACAACTGCCGCGGACGGCACGGCATTGCTTGAGCTTAGTGATACGGAAACACTTAGTGATACGGAAACACTTAGTGATACGGAAACACTTAGTGATACGGAAACACTTAGTGATACGGAAACACTTAGTGATACGGAAACAATGGTGCTGGTTGGGCAAATCGGCGATGAAATGACGCTGCTGACGCCTAGCCCCTATGGCTATGGTTCGTGGAGTAGCCGCACGGAAATCGACCAACTGGCGTGGTATGTTTTGGACGACCGCCAAATGTATCGGCCGGGCGAAGATGTGCATATTAAAGGCTGGATTCGCCAGATCGAGCAGAAGAGGGGCGGCGGCGTTGCGCTCTACACGGGATCGCAAGCTGTGCGCTATCGATTGATGGGGCCGCAGGGTAATGATCTGGCCGAGGGCGAGGCAAGCTTAAATCGCGCTGGTGGTTTTGACTTTGCGCTGACGCTGCCCGAAAAGACAAATTTGGGCTATGCCAGCTTGATGCTGACAATTTTGGATGGCTCTGGCGCTCTAAACAGTCGCGAGTATTGGCATCAAATTCAGATTCAAGAGTTCCGCCGACCGGAGTTCGAGGTAACGGCTGGCAACGAGACGGTAGGACCATATTTTTATGGTGACAGCGCTACGATTTTTGCCGAGGCCGGGTACTTTGCCGGTGGTGCGCTGCCTAATGCGGAGACCTTTTGGAATGTAACCGCGTCGCCGACAAATTATTCGCCGCCAAACTGGCCCGACTACGATTTTGGCGAGCAAACACCATGGTGGTACGGCGTCTACTTTGGCGGTGGCGGATATCGCGATGAAAGTTCGTTTGCGAATTTTAGCAGCGCAACGGATGCAGGCGGTAAGCACTTTTTGACTATCGACTTTGCCGACCCCACGAATGAAGAGGCTGGCTTTAAGCCCTATAGCGTGGTGGCAAATGGCCGCGTGATGGACGTCAATCGACAGGCGTGGTCGGCCTCGACAACGTTGATGGTGCATCCATCGAAGCTATACGTTGGGCTGCGCAGCGACACGTACTTTGTGCGTAAAGGCGAGCCGATTGAGATCCACGCGATTGTGACCGATGTGGATGGCAAGGCGGTGGCCGGACGCACGGTGACAATGCAGGCCGCGCGTATGGTGTGGCAGCGCAAAGGGACCGAACATGTTGAGGTGGAAGCCGACGTGCAAGAATGTACGCTAACGTCGACCGCCTTCCCCGAAACGCGTGAACGGATGTGCGAGTTCGCCACGGAAGAGGGTGGACGCTATGAGATTACGGCAACGGTAACGGATCGGTCGGGCCGCGCCAACCAAACGAAGTTGATTCGCTGGGTGAGTGGCGGCGAGCGACCACCGGCGCGCAACATCGAGCGCGAGCAGATCACGCTGATCCCCTCGCAGGATGAATTTGCGCCGGGCGATGTGGCCGAGATTTTGGTGCAGTCTCCCTTTGCACCAGCACAGGGTCTGTTGACCATTAGCCGCAACGGCATTCTGCGCACCGAATCGTTTGAAATGACCGAAGAGACGACGATTCTGACCATTCCAATTGAGGATGATCAGATCCCGGCATTGAATATTCAGGTCGACGTAGTGGGCGCAGCCGAGCGGGTCAATGATGCAGGCGATGCCGATCCCGAATTGCCCAAGCGACCTGCCTTTGCTTCGGCTCAAATGACGTTGCGCATTCCGCCCGTTTCGCGCACGCTGGCGCTGGAGATTACCCCAGCACAATCGGCGCTTGGCCCCGGCGAATCGACGACTGTCGACGTGACCTTGACCGATGCCAATGGCGATGCGGTGGAAGGAGCAGAGTTGGTGGCCGTGATTGTGGACGAAGCAGTCTTGGCGCTTTCGAACTATCAGTTGGCCGACCCGATTGAGACCTTCTATCGGGATTATGGTTCGCGGCTGGGCTCATACTACAGCCGATCGACCATTGTGTTGGCAAACCCATTAGAGCTGGCGCAAAACATGCCAATGGCTGCTGGCGGCATGGGCGGCGGAAGTGATGAGTCCAGAATGAATACACGCGCGATGGCGACAGCGCCAGTGGGGGCAATGGGCGCAGTGGCTCCAGCACAACCCGCCCCAATGATGGAATCTGCTGCCAACGGTTTGGCGATGGATGATGCCACGTCAGATGATGCAGCAGATGGAGAGATGGCCTATCAAAAAGCTGCTGACGGACCCGAGTCGATCCAAGTGCGCACCAACTTCAATCCACTGGCGCTCTTTGCCCCCGAAGTGACCACCGACGCCAACGGCCAAGCCACCATCGACGTGGATCTGCCCGATAACCTGACACGCTACCGAATTATGGTCGTGGCTGCCGCGGGCGACAATCACTTTGGCAGCGCCGAATCGAACCTGACCGCACGCTTGCCGCTGATGGTGCGTCCGTCGGCCCCACGCTTCTTGCGCTTTGGCGACAGCTTCGAATTGCCCGTCGTGATCCAAAATCAGACTGACGAAGCAATGGAGG
>Ga0209187_1003098_pt1 | contig 14540 bp, 22 predicted proteins | sample BantaG_FD_187430 | JGI IMG/M metagenome (GOLD analysis project Ga0209187, IMG submission 187430) | Marine algal microbial communities from Bantry Bay, Ireland - BantryBay_4 metaG (SPAdes) (version 2) | ecosystem: Host-associated > Algae > Red algae > Unclassified | place: Bantry Bay, Ireland... | reverse complement strand
ACTTTCAATTATAGTACTTCATTTCATCTTTACATGAGTAAATGGAAAGCAACTACCAACACGTGGTGCACACGTTGCATAATTATAGTCTGCCGATCCATGGTTTGCATTAATACAGTGAAATTTTCATGTGTATTAATCCGACTATAATTATCCCCTCTCAACCCTGGTCCTGCCGATTGCAGGCAGTGTCGGGCGGCGTTTCCGGTTCCATCTTGCCACTGCTTGCGGTGGAGGCCTGATTTGGACGGCCACCCGGTCCGCCTCCCAGCGTCAACGGCTCGTATGCAAAGTTTGCATTCGTTTCTCACACCATTCCTGAACAAACGGGTGGTCCAGACGCTGGAGCATGTCCAGCGATGTCATTCGGCGCCCATTGGCAACCGCGGCGGTTCGCGGCGTGTGCCTGGGCCAGGTCTCCATGCTATGCGGCGATTTTTTTTCTTTGATTACCTAGGGCAGGCTTCAGTTTGATTTCCGCATGGTTTTAGTGTACTTGTGGAGTTGACGCGTGCTTGACAAATCCGTTACAATTTTCCTGTAGAAATTCCCTGGCCTTTAGGACAGGGTGCTCTCAAAGTGTAGTGATGCACACATATACTTAGATCATGGGACTTGCTCTCCGTTTCAGCGGTGGCAGTCTACATTCGTATCCTCAGGGATCTGAGGGCGTGTCAGCGTTGGAAGGGTCGCGATGACGCTAAAAGCGAATAGAGTAACGTGGCTCAGAAGGACTGTCCTGCCACAGGGGTCACAGGGCGCCTGCCCCCCTGCCCCCCCCCACCGCCCTGAGCTGCGCGCGGCGACCGGCTTCCGGGGTTCGAAGCGCCCACGATGACCCGCGGGTGATCGTGCCTGCGCGCCGGCTTCTGTGGCGGCGGCGCGTCGGCGGTTGCTGACGCCATCTACCGGTGCGGTCAGAGGCGCCGCGTCGCGCGGTGGTCGATCCCATCCGCCCGCCCGTGCGCCGTGTCGGCCGCGCGCAGGTGCGCTGCGCGGCGGTGTGACGGCCCCGCCCGCAGGCATTGCACCACGCCAGCGGGCCACCGCCGCTGCGGCGGCGGCGGCAGCACCCCTTTCCCCGCCCCACGCCCCCCCCGCCACGGCAACGTGGCTGTATGTGCCCCCGTGCGTGCTCGCGGCCATGGAGCCGGCCGGTGTACCCGGTATCTATGCGTCGCCGTGCGCGCCACCGCCCTGAAGGCCAGGGTATTGCACATACGAGCCTGGAATCTCAGAAGGTCACACTCGTTCGTTTGCTTCGAAGCGAACGGACCGGCGGTGTCTGTCGCAAACCGTACGGACGCGACCACTCGGCGGTAGTCGTGGAACGCCTTGTGTGCTAGGGCGGCGATGCGTGGGGAAGTGCCGCCTCGGAGCACTGAGTGGAGCTGTGCAGGGGGCCCCGCGGGGCACCATCTACGGTGAAAGAGGGGGAGTAGTAGAGATGGGTTGATTGCCAGATGTGGACTAAATTTAGTGTCTATTGTACCGCCAAATGGCATCAAATGATGCCCGGTGGTGCATCAAATGATGCACCCTCTCACAAGGGCCAGACAACGACGGTTCGACGCCTCTTTTTCTGGCGTCTGCAGCACCCCCCGTTTGTATTGCAGTCTGCTCAATTTTGCCTGTCCAAAACGAAACGCAGTTCTCGAAACAATTGTGGCTGTCCTGAAAGATGAGCAAATGTTTGAGAAGGTCTACCGGAAATAGACGAGGCCAGTATTCAGAGCCAGTTTCATTTGTTATTTGATGTTGAATGTATCTTTTTTGAGTCTTTCGGGCCACTCGACGTGAAACCGGAGCACCAGCTGTCCTCTCCTGGGCCCCCATTCCGCTGAAGAAGTTGATAACTAGGCATCTCGGGTCGTATTGACGGACTGCCTTCTCCCCCATGCAGTCCTTATATGCTCTGTTTCCGGCTTCTGCGGGCGATGGTGGCACAAGCACCCGGGATCGAGCAAGACTGGAGAAATTTGACCGTTTGCTGAGAGGAAGGGATCCAAGAACTGGATAGGCTGCCTGGAAATGACGGTGGGCTGGGCCTGACGGGGGTAGTCCGCTGCATTTGACGTCACCGCGCCAGTCTGCGCTGTCACTGCATAACAACTTGCGCTCTTTTGCTCACCGTGTCCCTGTTTCCACCTCCTAGCTTTGCTGGCTGGCGTCTTTCTTTGTGTCTGGTGCCCCAAGCGCGAGTCCACCCTCTTTGCACTTTCCGGACCACACCTCCCTGCCCCCTTCTCTACCCCCTGCCTTTACATCCTACCCCGCGCTCGGCATGTTCTCCGCCGAGACGCGGCAGCACCTCGTGCGCATGGTGTGCCTTGACGGAAAGAATGTGACTGACGCCGCGCATTACTTGCGCCTCTCTGAGCGGTCGGCGCGGCGCTTCCTGCGCTACTTCATGGAGTCTGGTGGCGAATTTCACCACGACCCTGAGCAGTGGAACCGGCATGCGGAAAATGTGGAGGACGACCCGACGCTGCGGGATGCCGTCCTCTCCGCGGTGCGCAAGCAGCCGGAGCTCTTCATGGACGAGCTGGCGGAGGCGGTAAACGCCCTGAAGGTGGCCGTGGACGGCGCCGTGTAGGTGTCGCCGGCGTCGGTCGGGAGAATTCTGGCCCGGAACGGGTACACGCGCAAGATTATCGAGAAGGCGTTTTTTACGCAAAACGAGGCCCAGAGGGTTGCGTGGGTGGCTTTCCAATGGCAGATCCCTCTGAGATGCCGCGTCTACGTGGACGAAGCTCATCGGGTGGGCCGTGCGGCAGAGCGGCAGTGCGCATGGTCGGTGCGTGGCACGCGGTCTGAGCTGTACGTGGCGTCGTCCGCAGGGGCCAAGACCAGTTTTTTTGTTGCTATGGCTTACGACCGCGTGCTCGACTGGTTCATCACTCGCCCACCTCCGGGGCAGACGTCTGTTGATTTCCTCATTTTTTTGACCACGCTTGTGCTGCCCGGAATGACGGCGTGTGTGAAGAGGGGTTGGGCTGAACAGCCACCACGCTGTGTCCTGGTGCTGAACAACGCCCGTATCCACGACGAGGTGGCCCTGCAAAGGGCGAGGGCAGCCGGTGTGTTTGTTTTGTTGTTGCCCCCTTACTCGCCTGACTTCAATCCCATATAGGATATTTTTTTTGTGGGAAGCAGTTGGCTCCGGCGTTGGTGCTCACCAGATCAGTTTCAACGCGTGGCCGATGACAACCGTAGATAGCATGCTGCTACACATCAACGGGAACATGTGCCGTGGGTTTGCTCGCGCTGCTGTGAGGCGATACAACCTCTATGTGCCGTACACTGTAACACGTTCTCCATCTCCACAGACGTCACCTGCTATGTCACAGGTGCCCTCAACAGAAACACCGTCCGAAAATTCTGACACAACACCGTTCCATCACCACAACCCACAGACAACAAAACAACCCGGAAACAAAACAGCATTTGCTCTCCCACCAACACCAAAACGATGGGGGGCATGCGGCAACACAAAACACTAGGAACTGGGAGCTCTTCCTATACTGCACCGGGTAATTCATGGTCGCTGAGCACGCTCCCGCTATCAGAAAAAGATTCTGAGCACGTCTCGCTCTTTTATGGGCCCTCGAAGAGACACAAACGGGGGGGCCCATCGACTATCTTTTTTCTCTGCAGCGGCCGGGTGCGGACCACTGCGATTCGAGCATAGACGTACCCCGCGCAGCATGTTGCACCCACGGGCGTACCAAACGGACCACCACAACCAGAGCTATGGGCCGGGGCGTTTTCAGCCGCCCCTCCGTGACCACGACCAATATGATGGGGGGCACGCGACAGCACGAAGCCCACGAAACTGGGAGCTCCCCCTATATTGTACCGGGTACATCAGGGTCGCTGAGAACGCTCCCGCTGTCAGAAAACGATTCTGACCACGTCTCGCGCTTTTATGGGCCCTCAAAGAGACACAAACGGGGGGGCCCATCGACATTCTTTTTTCTCTGCTGCGGCCGGGTGCGGACCACTGCGGTTCAAGCATGGACGTACCTAGCGCAGCATGTTGTACCCACGGGCGTCACGAATGGACCACCACAGCCAGAGTTACGGGCCGCGACGTTTTCAGCCGCCCCTCCGTGACCACGACCAAGATGTTGGGGGGCACGCGGCAACACGAAACAGACGGAACTGGGAGCTCCCTCTATACTTCTTCGGGTAAATCAGGGTCTCTGAGCACGATCCCGCCGTCAGAAAACTATTCTGAGCACGTCTCGCGGTTTTATGACCCTCACTGGAAAAGAGTCACGAATAGGGGGGCCCATCGACTGCCGTTTATCTCATCATCGGCTGGGTCATGATCTTTTACCTTACTCAGAGGCCGTTGAGCGCTGCGCGCGTGATGTGACGGTAGGGTCATCAAAAAAGCGCTGCACGTCGTCATCCCGACGTCGCAGCTCGACGATGAATTGACGCATCGAAGCACACACCGAGGGTAAATTCAAGCCGACGCTCTCCGCACACTCCATCAGTGCCGCGTGCACCTGCGCACACGTAAGCTCCGCACAAGTCATGGATGCACCTGTGTATACCATCCCCGGTCCAACAAACTTGTTCATAGCAGCCTTAACTAAAGAGAGCTCCGGCCCGTCCGAAAGAGCGACGTACCTCTGCAACGCACGCTTCAGGTCCCGCCCCTTTGCGTTGAAAAATGGGTTGGCGCTGCCCAGCACCTCCTCAGAACCACTCGAGCGGCCGCCGCTCAAACCGGCCTCCTGGTTCCGCCGCCGGGCACCCGACCGCGTGCCGGCGGAGTACTTCAGCGCCTCTGTTACGGCCTTCTTCAAAGCGTCAATCACCGTATTTCTGGCCCGACCCGCCTCCACTTCCGCCCCAACAGGCCCCAGGATTGGCTGACATCTGCCACCTGCCGGTTGAGTGGTAAAATCGGACACAAAAGTTCCCATCGAGCGCGCCGCTGCACAAGGAGCCCCCTCGTCCTCCAAGGCCGCCGCCACACCCCCCGCCATTCCCACGGCCGGGGATGCCGCCGCTCCACCCAGCCCGGTGAGGTCGACGAAATTCGACCGCGCCACGTGGACCCCAAATCGATCGCCGTCCTCCGGGACTATCTCGGCGAGCGTACGCTTGTGCCCCTCAGCCGCCTCCTTTTTACTGTGCTCAGTGGGAGGAAGGTGGCGGAGCTGTCGTTCGTGTACAAAAATACCATCAAGTCCATGTTAAAGATCTTCGCGTTCTTCGATTGGTCCTTCAGTTCGACGAACAGGCACCGTTTCGCCGGCACAATATCCACGGATACAGTATGTTCGTACTCAGGATGCACAACAGCCCCCGACCAGACGCAAGAGGGTTGAAAGAAAAGCCACGTACCCATCATCAATGAAAAACATTTCAATACCCGCCTGCGCATCCGCCTTGGCGCAGTCCACGGTGGATGAGTGGGACACATCAAAGTAGGTAGCTTCCCACTACGAGGAGAAGAGGTCGAGCAAAAATGGGAGCCGACGAAGCAGACAGAGAGCACGAGGCGCGGAGCAATAACGATACGTGTGGTATTAATAACGCTGGTTCAATTACCAGTGTATTTGGACCGACCGTAGCCAAGCAATAAAGCGAGTTCTATCGCCGTCGTGGCGAGGAAGAAAGACCTTTCGTTGAAGGGCATCCGATGGGGAGCCGGGTGGTGCCCACGACGGCGACCCCAGACCCATGGTGATTTAATATAAACGAGGGCACTGGTCGATCGACCGTCCGATCAGAAGCGATCGTACTGAGTGCCGGCAGACAGATAAGACAGGCAAGCAAACGAACAATAAAAATTGAACAATGCGGAAGTAACCCCCAAAAGGGCATGCCACAGGCCAATTCCCACAGTACGTGGGCTTTGGCCAGTCAAGGGGGCTACCTGTGGCAATTTGCCATTTGCGGGCGAAGATATGCTACATACCTCCAACGCGAGATTTGAACCGTCCCGGTGAGATCCGAGGATGGTGACACCCGATTGGGCGGTCGCGGACTCTTACGGGCCCATGCGGGCGTAACCGCCCGGGCCGCGGGAGTCGTGAAGGGGCGCCGATCCGTCCCGATCGGGGGGATGTGGCGGTTCGCCGGCGTTGGCCGCGACCGTCCGACCACGCACGCGCGTGCGTGTGTGGCGAGCAGTTTGCGCTGCGAGTCAGATCGACGCTTACGCGTAAGCACTCCCGCGCAGGCGGGTCTACGCATGAGTGCGGGTGAGGGGGCCGGGTGCGGGGTGTCGGGTGCCGGGGTTAAGACCCGAGGGTGTTGAGGCGTGTCGTGCAGCACGTGGTGGGGGTACCGTCTTCGGTGCCGGGAGGCGCAAGCTTCGTCGGGGTTTGACTACCCCGGCGACAAGGCGAAAGCCGGGACGCGGGTCCGTGGTGCCGAGGGGGTGCGTACCCTGCGGCCGGTTGACACCGTTTCTTGCGCGGGCTGGCGAGTTGTCGGCACGGGGCTCCCCCGTGTCATCGTGCTTGCGCACAGGTTGAGACCTAACGGCATTGCTTGAGTTGGGGAGCGCCACCGTGAGGTGGGCAACCGCGAGGTTGAGGACCCGGTGAGTGTGGGCGAGGGGCCGGGAGGAGCGGCATGCCCTGCGGCGGTGACAAGGGCGGCAAGGTTGGTGCCGCGGGCGGCAAGCCCGGCGGCTGCGCGCCAGGGCGGCAAGGGCGGAAAGGCCGGCGGCGCGGGCGACAAGCCTGGCGGCGCAGGTGGCAAGCCCGGCGGCTAAGCGCGGCGGCGGCAAGGGCGGCAAGGCCGGGAGCACGGGCAAGGGCGGCACCGGCCGGCGGCGCGGGCGGTTTGCCTCGCGGCGCGGGCGACAAGGGCCGGCGGCGCGGGCGCCAAGCCCGGCGGCTACGTACGGAGGCGGCAAGGGTTAACACTCAGGTACACCAGTATGGTCAATCCCGCGGCGATGGCGGTAGACGGCGGCAACGTCAACGGCGAGGCGCACGTGGCTCACGCCGTTGCGGGTGACGGACCCGATGTCGATCGGTCCACCGACCCGGAGCTGTTGCGCCAGTTTCGGCCTAGCGGCTTGTTCTACGTGCACGTTGGCCCGAAAGAGGTGGTCGATGGGATCCCGGCCATTGCTGCCCAGAGTCTGTGCGACGTTTGCGTCCGCAACCTGTGGGGGAAACCCCCTCTCCTCTGATGACGCGATCCCCCCGGTATGAGCCGGGGGAGGGGCCGCGAGCACACACGCAATGCCCCTAGAGGGAGCAGTGTGCGGCGCCCCTTCGGGGCGCCTGCCAGGTGGGGTTTAGGGCCGCCCCCGAGGCTTACATCCCCCTCCCCCAGAGGCCGAGTGGGGTAGGGCCTGACGCGGACGAGGGGCCACGCGACCCCTCGATCCGGGCCCCCTAGAGGGGCCTGGAAGCTTGTGGAAGCTCCTTTGACCGGGGAAAAGCCTCGGGCCGAGATTAGATCTCGGCCACTGTCGATATCCCACGAGGACTTCGATCGGAGACTTGAAAATACAGGGATAGGTCCCTAGTGATGTATTGGGCAATTTCAGTCCAAGCTGGCTTAAATCCAGGGACCATATCTCTCTTCCAGTGGAAGGGGGTCCCTTGATCCTTGGCAGGGGCCACCAGGGCCACCAGGACCCCTCATCCGGGACCGTGGCCCGCCGGGCCCCGGGCCCCCTACGACCGTCTCTTCCTGGGTCAGTATTGTGCACGGCCTGCGTCTTGTTTCTGAGGGTATATGAGTGTATGCTTTGGGGTCATCGTGCGTACTCGAATATATCAGCGTTGCGTTTGCGTTAGTTCCGGCGTTCTGGTGCGCTCCGCGCCCTGTGATCCAGGCGTTGGTGTTCTTTCTCCTTTGTGTCGCGCCTCATCCTGTGCTGGGTTTTCTGACGGGGCGGTGCCCCGTCGGCTTTGCGGGCAGAAACCACTACACAACCGCGCTCGCGCGCTCACTCGGCGTACCCACTCGCGGTACGAGGCCCTGCCGGGCTTTATCGACGTGTTGGCCGAACCCGGCACGCCCAGCCATGCTGGTGACCGCGTGGCCGAGGTCCATGGGGACCCGTTCTTCGGGAACCAGGGGCCACAGCGCCGTATATACGAGGTCATGTCGTTTTGCAACGGGGTCATTCGGTATCAATTGCCGTTAAATCCGTTTCACCGCGTGGTGTATACCAACGCTTTGTTGTTTCCGGTGAGGGGGACTGAGACATTCGAGGCGACGGCCAACCCGTTTTGCCGCTTGTTTCGGAACTGGCCAAAGGCCGTCTTCCTCGGGCGCTCGGTGGCCACAGACCTCGCGGTACCGATCGGCCACGACGCCGGTTTGGCGGAGTACCTGGATCAGCTTACGCTGGTGGCGGCGGAGGAGAACGACGCGGTCGATGAAGATCGAAGTCCTCTAATGAGCGAGCTACCGAACCCCTTTTGGCTGCCGCTATTCGCGACCGACAATCGCCGAGCGGCGGACACGCGGTTCTTCCGCGGGCGCGGGCTACTGCCGACGGAGTGGTCAGCCGGATTCCTCCGGGCGCTGAAGACGTTTAACTTGTCTCTTTGGCTTTCGCCAGTCCCCAATCGGGAGCCCAAGACGGATCATTGGGTGACGACCCCGGTGGTGGTGTCATACCTGGCGGACTCGTTGCGAAACGAATATAGCTCTGCTGGGCAGGTCGTGTACTCGGAGTACTACTGCAACCAGATTGCCGCGTGGGTTCGCACCCTTCAAGAGGACAAGGTCTTTTTCCGTCTGGACGAGAAGACGCTCCGTCACTTCGACGTCTTGGACGCGTCCAAACTGCGCGACGCGCCTGACGGCGAGGCGGCACATGCCCTGAATGGCAAGATGCGCCGGGCCATGGAGAAGCCTGAGAAAGTGGATGTTCGCCAATCAGCTCATGACACCTACTCGACAGGCGAGATGCCCTTGAGTCCACTCCCAGTGTGAAGACAAGTATCTCATCTGTCTTCAGCTCTCATGCGCAAGACATGACATCCGAAGAGCCCAGTTCGAAGAAGATGCAGCTTACTGCCCGAGCCGATAGCGGTCGGATGGGTTCTTCTCATACCATTAGGTTCAACTCAGAGCGCTGATCACGATGATGTCAAAAAAATACGGTCCACCCAAGACTATCAACAAACGAACCCAGAGTATTTGGGTTGCCTTCGTTGACGGCAGACCTCGTGTTGTCCGGTCCTGCTGACCGCACATCATGCTTGTATGCGGACCCTCCTTTACCATATAGTTGCTGACGTCCAGAGCCGGCCCTCAAGGTGCTTGGAAACATAAGGGGCAAAAGGAGAGGCGGCAGGATGGCGGCACAGCGATCAAGAGCACGCTTCGGGATGATCCAGCGACGGGGACGTGGCGGCGAGGAAGACGGGCTGCCAAATCGCCGCTCCGACACGAGAGTGTCGATCAGAGCCACTGGAGGCCACACCAGAATCGCGGCGCTTTCAAGAAACTTCTGTAATGGCATCTTTCTTTTCAAATCCAAAAGAGCCACCTTTACTAGGCGTGGAGCCGGGTGGTGCCCACGACGGAGACCCCAGACCCATGGTGATTTAATATAAACGAGGGCACTGGTCGATCGACCGTCCGATCAGAAGTGGTCGTAATGAGTGCCGGCAGATAGATAAGGCAGGCAAGCAAACGAACAATAAAAATTGAACGATGCGGAAGTAACCACCCAAAGAGCATGCCACAGACTAATTCCCACAGTACGTGAGCTTTGGCCAGTCGAGGGGGCTATCTGTGGCAATTTGCCAATTGCGGGCGAAGATATGCTACAAGACGCGCCACAGACGCTGACTGGCGTCTAGTAACGCAAAGCAAAAGCGCTGGCGGCGGCACAATGCTGCAACGGCAGACCAGGCGCCGGCGGCACTCCAACCGCGGCCACCGCCCCACCCCCCCCAACGTACCGTGTTCAAGACGATAGGCGACCGCTTCCCCCGCCACCGCGGCGGAATAACGTGCTGGCGCACCAGCCGATGCATTTGGCGGCTCACCCCCCCATTGCCGGTTGCCGAGTAGCACAGCCACTGCAGGCCAGCGCCTCGCTAAAGAATGCCGTTCCAGGCGAGCGCCAAGAGGCGCTCGGGCAAGCACGGCTTGATCCCGCAGCCGCTCTGAGCGTCCTTGAGCAGACGTATGCAACACTCAACGCGCCCCTCCTCGCCCGTGTGGACGCGTTGGTCAGCCGACATCTAATTGCGACCAGTCCAGAGGTGGTCACCGTCACGTTCGGGAACGGGCACAAGATGCTGTATCGACGCGAGATTGCGACACGTAAGGACACGGTCAAGCCTCGGCAGGCACGGCAGCGCCTCGCGCAGGCCGGAGAGGTCGTGTCCAAGATCTTGCGGGTGGATGCTGGCATGGCATCAGCTGCCTTGGAAGACGTGTGCTGCAGAGCTCGCACGAGTGGTGGCGTGGCGGTGGCGCCGAGCGCTGCCATCTCAGCGCTTCCTCTGCGGCTGCAGTCGCAGTTTGCTGTGGACAACAACATCGGCGCTGCCACTTTCCAGCGCTTTCGCATGCTATTGGGCCCCAACCGCGGCCTCGCAAGCCCAATGGCGCTGCGCACGGATCTGAAGAGGGCGGCAGCGGAGGAGCGCAACCACGCCACGTCCAACGGACAAGGAGCCTACCTGTTCAGGCCGCGTGAGGCGGTGGAGGCGCTCATGTTCAATCTGCGCCGGCTGGGGCAGTTCATCGAGCGTTTGGGACGTGGAGCGGATGGGAGCGAGCTCGTGGCCATTCATGACTTTGAGGTGCAGACGACGGCCTCCATTCCACCTGCTTCCTGTGTGAAGGACGTCCACATTTGTTTTGGACTAGACAAGGGGGGCCTGCTGAGCTCTTGTAAAGCAGTGTTGTCCTGTGCCAACCAGCTTCACCCTTCAAGCCGTGGAAACTCTATTCTGTACGGCATCTTCCCCTGCTAGAAAGATGACTATGCGGCACTCACTCAAATGGCGGACGTCTACGTACCAGATCTAGAATCCATGCGGACCAGTGGTTTGGATGTGGGTGGCTCACGTCGGGCGAGGCGTCTCATGCTATGCGGTGACTACGCCTTCATGACCTCGTGGCTCGGCCACAACGGGGCCAGCAGCTGTATGCCCTGTCTCTGGTGCACTGCGCTCCGGCGGCGGACACAACGCAACGGGCTACTCGTGGACAAATGAGGCAACATGCAAGATGGCAGCCTCGCACGAGGCGTTGCCAGAACCCGTGCACATTTCGAGGAGATGGCCTCCAAGTTTTCTGACGGCGGCAATGGCCCGCTTGCGACCACGATGGCGTTGGACGAGCACTTCTCCGTCGAAAACCGACCGCTGTTGGTCGTTCACCCCAGCAACATCTCCCCCATGCCTCTGCATCTCACGTTGGGAATCACGGGAGGCCTGCTACGGCTGGGGATTGAAGCAGTGTACTTCCATCATGGGTAGGCTCGAGCTCGCGCGTACGCTGTAGACCTGGCCTTGGCTCTACGATTTGTGGTGGGCGTCGCACCGAGACCCTACTTTGGTGGCGCATTCGAAGGCCGCCAGTGCCAATTGATTGCGCGGCGGCAGTCGGCTGTTGTCCAGCTGCTTGCAACGTATGTGCCCGCTGCGGTCGCTGCGGCTTACGGAGCAGCATGTGGCACCTGGGCGGAGCTGCTGCCAGTGCTCACCCGGACAGGTGACGGCTCCACAGAGGACGCCAAATTGTTCCGGGCCGGCACTGCTCGGTTTGTGGATGGGCTGTGCGCGGCCTTCCCATGGTTTAGCGTCACACCTAAGCTTCACACGCTGTGCTGTCATGCACCAGATTTCCTCGACAATTTTGGGAGCCTGGGTCGCTACAGCGAACAGGGGCTCGAGTCGTGGAACGGACACTTCAACAAGAATGCCGCACAGCACCCGGCTGACAGCTTTCTGGAAAGCTGCTTGTCCTACGTCAAGCAGTCGGCTGTCAGACGGGCACCCGGAAGCGCCGCGTACCACCGTGGTGCAAAGCGGTATCCCGGAAAGGCGGGGCCTGGGACGCGGGACGCCAAGACGCCTTTGGACAAGCGGACCAATACGGGTAAGGCGCTGACGGGCGCTACGGTGCCTCCGCCTCGTGTGTGCTGAAGCAGGGGGAGGAGCGTTGCAAGTGGGCAAACGACAAGTTGGCAGCTGCTGCCAAGAAGATTGATGCTCATTGGAGGCGGGCCAAGCAGTCCCCGTCCCGCAAACACGTACCTGTCGGTGACGAGGCATGGGACGAGGATGGGGATTACGGTGAGCTGATAGACACAGAAACTGCTTGTTTGTTGGCTCTGCTAGAGGAGTAGAAATTGATTGGTCCAGGGAGGTTGTGCGTGACTCGGAGGTTCTTGCCTGACTTCGGTCGTGCGCGGCGCGTACTGTCCGATCCTTACGTGGGACCACGCTAAGGAAAATCAGAATCGTTGGTCAATCTTCGGTGTGGAGCTTCGGGGTGTTCGACATGTGGACGTACCATCCCGTCTCAATCTGCGTTGGTGGCAGGGATGAGAGGGAATAATTATCATGTCATGGCTTCGACGATAAATGTGGAAGAATCATCCTAATCATCCGGTCTGTGGGATGATATCATCACCACGTGGCTTCCTGACGCCTACGAGGTTGGACGATCCACTACCGTAGGGGGTGGACTGATGCGCACCTCCCTCGCCCCCCGGGCCTCCTCCCCATCCGGCACGGTCACGGTCACGCCGATCAACTGTGGCGCGAGGATGACAGCGGCAAGGGACAGCAGCTGCAGAGCACAGTGCATGATCAGTCTACGCGTGCGACCAATCCGGCCGCCGTAGTCGGCCGCAAATGAACCGCCAGCAGGCAACATCGCACAGTCAGGCAGAGGACAAGGGGGCACAAGTGGCACAGGATGGGCCCCTCGGTTCTATCCCCGAGTGCACCTTGTAGAGGCACACCTTGTTGTCACCTCGGGCAAGACGACAGCCTCGCCCTTGATGGTCCATGTTGCACGGAGAGATCGCCGTCGGCTGGGGTCAGCACGTCGGCAGTGTCTCAACGTCGCCTGACCTGCAGAGCGCACCAGCGGACCCCCTTGGTGTGGCGCCACGTGGCGTACGATGGTTTTCATAATTATTGAGGCGAACTATTGGTAATAGACCACATTCATGCTAATCATGGATGGTTTCTCCGAAAACGCTCATCCCTGGTTGGCGGGCCATCTCAGCGCGATTGTGAGAGGCCTGAGATCTCCGCGTAGCTATTTCGGGAAAGATTACCAGAATTCGGATCCTATTCAGAAGATTCTGACAGTCGAGCAGCCACCAATGAGAAGTACCCAATGCGGTTCGGTCTGACTGGGTGCCCAACCAGAGGCCAGGAAACGCTAAGACCGCTTTTGGGGGGTCTTAACTAGGTGTGAGAGGTGAAGGTGCCAGGGTTGTTGGGCGTGGGGTGCACGGTGGCCAATCTCCCATTGAGCAAGCCACAACTGGGGCACCAGTCCGACGACGTCGACGGTGACAATTTCAACATGGACACCGACGTTGTAATCTCTCGATTTGGAATATGTAGTCGACTTAAAAAAAAAGCTTTACGAATTCTCACATGTCTCAAACTGACTTCAGTCAAAGATTGGCCGAAGCGGACCTCGTGGACTCTGGGATTGCAAGAGGTCTGTCCCTATCCCTCGCTCATTCTCTTCACCTGATCTCTGTCAAAACACTTGCGGTGGACTGTGGCATCCCAGTCTGGTATCAGACGACCCCGCTGTCCCCGTCGTCGGTCTTTGACATGAGCTGCGGCACTGTTAGAGGCACCCTCGCCTTGCCAACGGCTACCGCGAGTGACATTGGCGCTACGTGCCAATCCCGTCCCGGTACATACCACTTCCAAGCCCGGCAGACGGTGGCAGACGCGCTGCCGGCGGTAGAGGACAGCAAAAAAGACAGAAACAGGTCGATCGCGCAACGTCGGGCGGCCTCCATTCACCAGGCGCCTCGCCCAGCGAAAACCGCCCGCCGTGCGCATGCCGCGGTCAGGGCGCACCGCGCTACTCCTGGGGCGTTGTAGAAGCGGCCTGCGCTCTACATTTTTTGTCTATTGTCAGTGGTTTACGACAGAATGCGGTCACACGCTCGAGCGCGCAGCAGAGTGAGACGCTGCCCATTCCGGTCCCGGTCAAAGCTCTCAACCCGCGCCCATCGGGTGCGCGCGCTGCCTGCACACCTTTGCACCTGTCGGCTAGCGGTACTTCGAGCCCACCTGCTATCGCCACCGCACCCCGAGGCGAACGCATTAAGGCGATTGCACGGCATCTGCCCTCCTCCATAGGCCTGCTGTCCCCAATTCCCTGCTGACGAGCGGTCCCATCCACTGCTACTCTCCCCTCTTGAGACCGTCGGCGGTTGTGCCACAACGCAATACGAATGCATTACTAACGCCTTTCACTTCAGTCACTATTGCGTGTGCAGGGCACGCGCAGGGCGTATCGTAAGGCATGAAACGCATTGCTTGGGTCGTGCATTCTGTGATACGTATATTTATCCGCCATAAGCG
>Ga0209187_1003088_pt1 | contig 14574 bp, 10 predicted proteins | sample BantaG_FD_187430 | JGI IMG/M metagenome (GOLD analysis project Ga0209187, IMG submission 187430) | Marine algal microbial communities from Bantry Bay, Ireland - BantryBay_4 metaG (SPAdes) (version 2) | ecosystem: Host-associated > Algae > Red algae > Unclassified | place: Bantry Bay, Ireland... | reverse complement strand
CCACGTCGCTATATCAGTCCGGATGGGTTGGCTATTCTTGTTGGGCGCAACGCACGCCAAAACGACATGGTGACTTTTACCCATGCCAAGCCCGATGATCTGTGGCTGCACGTGCGCGGCGTCCCGGGATCGCATGTAGTGGTGCGCAGTGGCGGGCAGCCCGTTAGCGAAGAGACGCTGTTTATGGCGGCGCAATTAGCGGCGTATTATTCTAGCCGTCGCGGGGAACGATCCGCAACCGTTTCTGTAACCCAGCGGCGCAACGTGACCCGTGTGCCAAAAGGTCGCCCGGGTCAAGTCTATATGCGTAACGAAGAGACACTCACCGTTGCCGCTGAGCTACCGGCAGATGTGATGCCGTCTGAGTAGGATGGTTAACCACGCAACTATCAACCTAACTTACGCCTTGTTATAAACCAAATTAGCTACCATAAGGATTCAGAGGGAAAGGTAGCTAGTAAACCACAAATATCTATAAGAGAATCATGAACGAAAAGCAAATTCCGCTTACGTCGCTTGTCGAAAGCGCTGGTTGAGCATCTAAATTACCCCCAGGGGTATTGTCGCAGGTCGTGCGACACGTAGCGGATAGTTTTCCCGCAATTGAAAATGAAAATGTGCTAGTTGGGTTAAGCGAGCCGGATGACGCGGCAGTTTACAAACTAGATGATGAACGCGCGCTGATCAAAACAACGGATTTTTTTACGCCGATTGTTGATGATCCGTGGACGTATGGTGCCATCGCGGCGGCAAACTCGATGAGCGACGTCTATGCCATGGGCGGCGAGGTGCTCTTCTGCCTAAATATTGCTGGCTTTCCGGCTGATTTTGACACGGAAATAATGGGCCAAATATTTTCGGGCGGTGCAGCTAAAGTACACGAGGCGGGTGCAGTAATTGCCGGTGGACACACCGTCACAAATCCCGAACCATTCTACGGCCTAAGCGTTACGGGCATGACCCACCCAGAGAAGCTGATGCAGAAAGGTAATGCACAAGTGGGGCAGCGACTCTTTATTACGAAACCACTCGGTACCGGCATCATTACAACAGCGGCCAAACTCGCAGGTGGGAACGAAGGCCGCGCTATGCGGCTGGCACGGCGCGCGCAGGGTCGGCCCGATCTGGATCCAGCCCACTTGGATGCAGCAATCAACTCTATGCTACGTTTGAATCAGATGGCGGCACAAGCGGCACAGATTGCCAGTGTGCGCGCCGGAACCGATATTACTGGCTTTGGTATTTTGGGCCACGGTAGCGAAATGGCCGTTTCGAGCGGAGAGAATCACGGCGCAGGGTTACGGATCCACGCGGCAGATGTGCCAGCATTGCCCGGCGTGTGGGAGTACATCAAAGCGGGCTATCTCACACGCGGCAGTCAGCGCAACCCAAGCCACTTTGGCAAACATGTACGCTTTGCCGATTCGGTTACGGCGGCACAACGCTCTCTCTTGTGGGAAGTTGAAACAAGCGGCGGCCTGTTTCTGGCTGTTGCGGCAGATGAAGCGGCGACATTCGAACGTGAGTGTGCAGCACGTCAGCAAGATTGCTGGGAGATAGGAGAGGTAGTTTCAGAGCTAGGCATCGAGGTAGTATAGAGAGAGGTAGTGAATAGGAGAATGCAAAGGTGAATACGGCAACCCCAAACCAACCCAAAGTTCATTCAACACGACCTGAATACACATTGTTCGACCATTTGTTAGGCTACGTGCGAGTAGGCATAGCATTTTTTACCGCAGCACTCTGCTGTGTCGTTTTGAGTCTGGTGAATCTCGTCAACATTCGGATTAAGGGCAGGCAGGCGACCAACTGGGTCGCGATCCCATTTGCTCGATTAATCTATATTATTTTTAACATCGGGTTGACCAGCCACAATGTTGAGACATTAAAGAATCATAAAGGCATCATCGTTGCCAACCATTCATCGCTCTTAGATATCCCAACACTGGCTTATCATCTCCCTGTGCGATTTCTGGCCGCAATCGAAGTCAAGCACCGACCGCTGATCGGGCGCATCTCCAAATTTGCTGGCGTTATTTTTGTCACGCGGGATGATTTGCACTCGCGCAATGCTGCCACATCTGAGATTATTCGCGCGCTCAAAGCACAGCCGGATCTACCTGTGGTTATCTTCCCCGAGGGACGGATCGGTGATGGACGCGCGGTGGGTCTATTTCAGCGTGGTGCATTTTGGATTGCAGCAAAAAACAACGTAAAGGTACTACCCTGTTCGATTGAATATACGCCCGAAGAAGTTGCGATTTGGGATGGCAATGGGGAATGTTTCGATAATACGATTTGGCCATTGGCGCGACACAGCGGCAGAGTGCATACCGTTCTGACGGTCCTCGAACCGTTTCAGCCAACCGTGGGCGAGGATCCAAAAGAAGTAGCATTCGAGACACGGCACAAAATTACCCAGTCGATGGGATTTTCTGAGTAAGGCACCCATTTCATTTGAAAAATATATTCATCTACCTGCGTATTGCGGCGGCAATAATTCTTTTACTTTATACCACCGCGTTGATGGTCCCTATTTACTATTCTGGGCTCAGGTACAAGGGCATCCGTCTTTCTTCATGGTTGATTCAGCCTCATCTCCGGCTATTAAACAAAGTTTGGCAGGTTACCGTCAGGTGCGATAACCCAGAAAAACTTCGGGCGCATCAAGGGCTTATCTTTGCCAACCACCAATCTTATCTCGACATTACAACTCTATACACAGTTGCACCGACGCGTTCTTTGGCCGCGATTGAAGTGTTAGAGAGACCCGTCATCGGCTGGATGAGCAAGGCCGTAGGCTGCCTATTTGTTGACCGCGGCAATATTAAGTCAGCAGTAACCGTGCGCGATGAGCTGGCAGACGTAATGAGGGCAGAGCCGCACCCGCCGATTATTATGTACCCCGAGGGCAAGCTAGGCAGCGCTGATGCGTTAAACAAATTTCGCCGCGGCAGCTTTAGAATTGCCATTGAAAATGAGTTGCCCTATCTACTTTGTGCCATCCGCTATGACAATCCGGAAGTAACCACTTGGCACGGTGGCGCAGGAGAAAGTATGCTGGGCGCGATTTTGCGTCTCTTTCAGCATAGACAACCCATCACCGCAAAAATATTCGTCCTCGACACAATTACCCCAACCCCCATGGACAGTCCCCAAGAATTAGCAGTTCAAGCGAGAGAAATTATTGGTTCTGCACTCGGTTTGAAGATCGAGTAGGCAGAACAGTTGAAAACTATATAAATTTAGCCGAACACAATTTGTTTGATAGCGTCCATTTATGGTACGATTAGGGGCGAATTGCGGCGGAAAATCAGAGCGTCTACGCCTCGTCTGGTGTAGCGTCGATCTTTCGCTCTTTCTGTTCGTGGGAAGTTACCTACGGACAACTCCAAAGAAAGTCATGTATCGCTCTTCAAGTAGCTTGGCCTTGCTCGCCAGCTATGTACAATTGTAAAGATATACAGTTAAGCAGTTATACAATTGAGAAGAGCATATAAGAAAGGAAATTAACATGAGTAATGAAGATACAAAAGTTGTTGAATATGAGATGGTTTACATTATTCAACCAAATTTAGACGAAGGTGGTATCACTGATTTAAATGCCCGAATTGTAGATTCAATCGAGGCACAGGATGGTACAGTCGTCAAAACAGAAACGTGGGGCAGACGCGGTCTGGCTTATCCAATTCTAAAGCATATTGAAGCACACTATGTTTTACTACACATCGACATGCCTGGTTCAGGCGTAAAATCAGTCGAACAGACAATGCGCTTTAGCGAAGATATTATGCGCTTTTTGGTAATGCATCGCTAGTACATCTCGGCATAAATAGCTATTTTTACTGACACAGTGCTTACTGATACAGCAAGAGATTTATGCTTAACTGTACAAGAATATGATTGTACGAAAACAATAGTACAATAGTGCAGCAAAAAATAGAGTGTCACAAACAAACAGTGTCATAAAAGTGCTGCGTGGTATAACCAGATTTTAATCATCGATAGAAATAGTTGTCCCGTCATCTCGATTGTAAAATACTGATTCTAGATACGAGACAGATAATATAGAGAGGATTTCTCATGAGTGATGAAGCAACGCCCACACCAGAAGAAGAAGCTGTAGCTGAAGTAGTAGAAGTAATTGAAGTAGAAGAAGTTGATTCGGCTGAAGAAAGTCCTACGGCGGACGCTGAAGAAGCACCGGCAGAAAAGACAGCGTCAGAAGAGACAGCGTCAGAAGAGCCAGCGGCAGAAAATCCTGTTGCAGAAACAGAGGATGCACCTGCAGAAGAAAAGCCTGCTGCGGAATCTAAAGCAGCAGACGATGACGCCCCCGCAAAAGAAGAGAAAGAAAGTGCAACTGACAGCGATGAAGAACCTGCCGCCGAAGAAAAGCCTTCGCATCCGCTAACAATTAACATGATACCACCAGAGTACGTGCCACAAGTACGACGCGGGCGCAACCGCCGCATTAATATTGATATTAACATTAACGATGTCCACTATAAAAACATCCCACTCCTATCCCGTTTCCTTGACCCATTCGGTAGAATTCTATCCCGTCGTAAAACTAAGGTGAGCGCAAAAGTTCAGCGTCGTGCTGTAACAGCAATCAAGCAAGCACGACACCTTTCACTTTTGCCCTACACTGGCGATCACACCCGCTTGACACGTCGTAAACGACGATAGATTTAGTTAGCTAGTAAGAGAATAGATATAACAATAAAGGGGAGTGCATCGTAGAAATTCAATATTGAATTTACGTCATGCACTCCCCTTTTACAATCCGTATGGGAATTTTTGAAAATGGCGAGTAAAAGGCAACAAAGAAAGCAAAAAGAAAAAGAGGTTCGCGAATTAACGCGAAAAGAAATACGGCAGAATTCAACTGATCGCGAACGTAATCTAAAGTATGTTAAGTGGACATCTTTAGCGATTGGTATTGCGGTACTATTTCTCCTGATTGGCCTGATTTTTGAATTTTTGGTAACGCCCAATAGTAAGGTTGCTACAGTTGGCAATGATGATATTGTCACCAAAGATTATCGCAAGCGCGTCATGTTAGAGCGCAACCAGCTTTATAACCAGCTTGGGCAATATCAGCAGCTCGAACAGCAGTTTGGCGGGCAGGGATACTTTACAAATCAAATCACCCAGTTGCAAACCACTTTATCGAACTCATCGATTCTGGGTATGCAGGTGCTAGAAGATTTGATTAGCGAAAAAGTACTTCTAAAAGAGGCAGAGACACGTGGTATAGACATTAGCGATGAAGAGATCGAAAACGTGCTGCGCGAAGAGGTTGCCGCCGGTCAACAAGCAGTGACGATACCCCAAGCAACAGAAACCGCAGAAATGGCTGTCGAATTAACGGTGACCGCCGATACATGGACACCAACCCCACTGCCAACAATTGATATTAGCAATACTATTACGGCTACAGCTACCCCAGTGCCCACCGCAACGCCGAGACCCATCCTCGATGATGCGCTTTACGCGGAAGGGCTAGAAACGCTAGAAGATAATTTACAAGATACAACAAACATGTCACTGAGTGACTACCGCGAAGTTGTCCGTGCTCGGCTTGTCGAAGATCAGTTGCGCGAACAAATTAGTGCAGAATCGGTAGAAGAGACGGAGCCACAGGTAAATGCTCGCCACATTCTTCTGCGCCCGCGCGATCCAACGCCCACGCCAACCGAAGTGCCTGCCGACGTAACGCCAGAACCAACCATCGAGCCAACTGAAGTGGTAGAAAATGCACCCGACCCAACGCCGACGCTTGCACCACGTACACGCGAAGAAACGCTTGCCGAGGCCGAAGAGTTGCGCACGCGTATTGTTGAAGGTGGAGAGGACTTTGCCGAACTAGCACTTGAATATAGCGATGATACTGGCAGCGGTGCGCAAGGTGGCGATCTTGATTGGTTTGGCACAGGGCAGATGGTGGCCCCGTTTGAAGAGGCAGCCTTTAATTTAGAGATTGGCGAAGTGAGCGAACCAATCAGCACAACGTTTGGGTATCATATTATAGAAGTGCTGGGTCGTGATGATACCCGCCCCAAGGATGAGAGCCGATTAAGCCAAGAACGCGAAGAAGCTTATCAAATATGGCTGCAATCGCAGATCAACGCGCTTGAAATTGACCGACCAGAGAGCATTACGGACAAGCTCCCCGCTAGCTTGCGCGGTGGCTCCGTACCGCCACCGTCATTACCGCCAGCACAACAACATAGTGACGACGGCATGTAAAAAGTTGGCTAATTTATGCAGATGACGTTTCTATAACTCTATGGTACACTCCTAAACAGGATCGACTCAATGTAGTCGGTCCTGTTTTTGATTGGGTGCCAGTGCAATATGTTGAACAAGCAAACTCGTGGTGGAAAAAATTTATGGCAGGCCATATGGCTGAACAATTCGAATTTATCTGGCCCGGCAAAAAACAGTCTATTGATCTTGCCACAGAGCCGACCACCGCACAGCTAGCGCCCCAACAAGATGAGTCGATTCGATGGGAGACGAGCGCAAATCTCTTCATCGAAGGGGACAATCTCGATGCGCTGAAATTACTGTCGAATCAACTGGCTAGACAGGTCAAAATGATTTACATTGACCCCCCCTATAACACGGGCAAAGATTTTGTCTATCGCGATAATTTTGCTAGCCTAGGCCACCGGAATCATTACCAGAATCATCTAGATGAAAATCATACGCAGATAGTGCAAGAAAATAGCAGCCGACGCCATACGGAGTGGCTCAACATGATCTACCCACGGCTTTTGCTGGCTCGCCAATTTCTGCAAGAAGATGGCTTGATTTTCGTCAGTATCGATGATAATGAAGTCCACAATCTCAGACAGATCATGAACGAGATCTACGGTGAAGAGAATCTGGTCGCTCAATTTGTTTGGCACTCATCAACCGCGGGCGGCATTCGGGCGCGCTACGTAAATCGCAACCACGAATATACGCTTTGCTACGCCCATACGCTGGGGTCTGTGGGCAAACTCACTGCGCCCCTTTCTGCCGAGGCGATTAAACATTACAATCTCGAAGACGCTCACGGGCGCTATCGAGAGAAAGATTTTGCGTGGGTCACAAAGTCCGAAAATCCGAATCAGCGCTATCTTATCGAATGCCCCGATGGATCATTTGTACAGCCACGGTCAACCTATCTTTTTCGCTATGTGCGCAAAAGGTTTGACGAAGCGCTTGCCGCTGATATGGTCGTTTTCAAAAAGACAAAGCGAAGCCCGTTGATTGATGAAAAGGGGCAGCAGTCTCGGTGGAACATTTACATCAAAAAGTATCTAGGCGACGCTACAGGTGCGCCATCATCGCTAGTGCCCAAAAGCTTGGTTGGTATTTCCACTGGCGGCACGCGAGAGCTCAAGCGCCTCTTTGGCTCCACGATTTTTAATAACGTTAAACCAACGCAATATCTCCAATACTTTTTGAAAATTGGTCTTGGCCCAGACGATTTGGTGTTCGATTTTTTTGCTGGCTCGTGTAGTACGGCCCATGCGGTGTTGAACTTAAATGGTGAAGATGGGGGCAACCGTCGCTTTATTATGGTGCAGCAGGCAGAAACAACACCGGATGATTCGCTGGCGCGGCAGGCAGGATTTACGACGATTGCAGAAATTGGGAAAGAGCGAATCCGACGTGTGCTGGCAGAGATAGATCCGCAGCAAGAAGTGGGGTTTCGGGTTTATAAGGTTTTTTAAGAACTGTTGCACTATTTATCACAATTTGCAATATTCTGTATTAGCAGGCTGTCGGAGAGAGCTAAAAAAAGCTGATTTTATACTTAGATTTCTCAGATTGACTCAGATTTAGCCACAGGATGGCAGAAAAATGGGATCATGGCCGTCCCACTTCTAAAAATCTGCATGTATCTATGTTTATCTGAGTACAGAAAATTTCTATCCGACAAGCAGCTAGCATTTAAACAATAAGCGAGTAAAAGCAATGAATAATCCTAACGGCGGTGTTGTGGCAACCCCTCACTATTTGGCAACCAAAATCGGGGTTGATATTTTGCAGGCAGGCGGCAATGCGTTTGATGCCGCGGTGGCACTGTCCTTAGCTATTGGCGTGGCTCAACCCTATCATTCGGGCATCGGCGGCGGCTGTTCGTGTACGTTTGTTGCGGCGGATGGAACGCAAGGCCACATTCAGGGACGTGGACCGGCCCCGCAACTGCTTGAACGGTCGCTCTTTTTGGATGATGGGGGGATGCCCGATTATGAGCGGGTAAAGGCAGGCGGCTTGTCCATTGTAATCCCAGCCTTGGTGGCGGGAATGCTGCGTTTGCATGAGCAGTTTGGTCGATTGCCGTGGGAGCCGCTCTGTTTGGCGTCGGTGCCATTGGCGCGCGATGGGTTTGCGGCTGACTTTTTGCTGGCAAAGATTTCGCAAACGGAAAATTCAGTGGACAAGCTCTCGCGTTTTGCGCAAAATACGCCGTTGGCTGCACCCATTACAGAAGGGCAGCACTTTGTACAGCCGAACCTTGCCAAAACATTGCAGACGCTGGCAACCAATCCACACTCGTTCTATTCGGGTGCGCTGGCAAAGACAGTTGTTGATCATGTGCAGCAGATCGGCGGCGTGTTGAGCGAACACGATATGGCGACATATGTGCCGCCACAAATTCCGCTGCTCGACGCACATTATCGTGGATGGCGCATTCTTGCTCCGTCTGCCCCACTAATTGGTGCGGTGCAAACGCTGTTGGCGCTACAGATTTTGGAGCACTTCGACGTTGGCAGATATGTCCACGGCTCGGCGCAACATTTGCATTTGGTAGCCGAGGCGATTAAGTCGACCTATATTGTACGGGCCGAGCTAACCAGCGAAGAGAAAATCCAGACGTTGGCAACGCCCCAAACGGCCGCTGATCTTGCCGCTCGGATTAAGATGGACGACACGCTGCCTTTTCCGGTGCTCCATGCGGCAGGTGACGAGGGCGCTGGATCCACAGTGGAGGCGGTGCCCAACGATGCGGAGAGCTGCACCAGTCACTTCTGTATTGCAGATGCGGAGGGGAATATTGTGTCGCAGACGCAGACGGTGCGCAATCATTTTGGGTCGGGTGTGGTAGAGCCAACGAGTGGGATTTTGTTGAATGATACGGTTGGCGATTTTAGTATGCGGCCGGGCGAGGTGACGACGCAGGGGATCCGCTATAACGGGCGGTATAATTTGGTGGCCCCATGTGCCGAGCCAGCTAGCAGCCAAAGCCCCGTTGTGGCGAGGCATGGTGAGAGTGGGGATCTGATTGCGGCAGGTGCGGCGGGCGGCCCGATGATTGTGAGCGCGACGGTGCAGGCGCTGGTGAATATGATTGATTTTAGCATGAGCGCACGCGAGAGTAATCACGCGCCACGGGTTCATTGCCATGGGCCAACGCTTGTGTTGGAGCCGACGCTAGCTCGATCCGCGGTGGCGGGGGAGTTGGAGGCGTTGGGTCATACGCTGGAGACGCGCGAGTCGATTGCGGTGATGCAGATGATTCGGCGGGCTGGTAATGTATGGGGTGGCGCTGCGGATCCGCGCTCGCCAGGGTCGGCTGCGCTGGTGAATGGCGAGTCGGTTCGGGTCTATGGGTTTGGTGGGGGGTAGGGGGCAGGCCGATAGAGCTAATTGTTGGCCTTGCCATTTATGCGCTTTTTTTGGCATAATGACTTGAACTCAAGCCACATTTGCACCCAAATCTAATCTATTCTGATTTCTAATCCTCTAACATATCTATGAGTCTAGAGCCTCGTGTTCCCATCATCGACTTGTCACCAAACGTACCTGATTCCCTAACACCACGGAAGTTTAGCGACTATTTACTGCTTTGGAATTGGGTTTTATATCACCCACATTCTTTAGCCACATTTATTAATGCAAATCTAATTGATACTCAGCAAACAAGCTATTTGAGCTCACGTGATGAGGGTGTGAAATATTGGTGGCGCTTACCCCGCGATTCAAGAACATCGCTACTTGAGCTGACGGTTATTTCCGTTTTTTGTGTTACGTTTACGTTGCTCTTATTTTGTTTTGGTATAGATTGGTTGATATCCCAATGGTTCAATGCGACAACACTGACGTTGGTTGATTTAGTAGATGGTATAAAGGGGCTATTAATTGGGAGCGTCGTTGTAATGGCTCTTTGTAAAGTAATCATCCATAACTTGGCACAACGCATTGCTGCTCAATTACTTTATGGGGTTACAGCGGGAGTGATGACAAGCATCTACTTCATGGATGGGCGTCTTCAATTACCATTTATGTCCGTCATGTTTATATTCTGGGGCGTTTGTATAGCCTGCGGAATTTATATTGGAACACTCTCTTGCTATCAATCGCCTTCTTATGGGTTGGGTCTATTTTTGATAAGTATGATAGCTATAGCCTTTTGCTTATTGTGCATACAGATAGGTGTACTGAGAGTAGAAATAGTGCGAGTAATAGGCATACTTATGGTTGGTGCTATCGGTTTTGGCCTCCCCGCCCTGCGTCCCGATGATTGGCTATCTAACAATCTTGAACGTCGCTATCTAGAGCCGTTGGCTCGGCTTAGTGTACTGCCGCATGTTACTAGAATTCCAGTTTACAAACTGGCTTTTGATATTGAAGACTGTTTCGATAGCGAGTGGGATACAGGCTTGCAATATTGTGTTGAGATTTTACGCTATACTCGACAGAAACGTACTGTTCTTCACAGCGTTCGTCAAGTCATCAGCGAAAAGCAAGAAAATCCCGAAAGCGATGATCTTGTGGGGCTTATGGAGCAACTATGGCAGACTTTTGCTTACCCTGTGGCTCAGACATCAAAAATTGAGTCCACGATCGTGTACCCATTGCCTTTACTGTTTCAAGATGTTCGGATCTTTATCCCCCCGGAGCGGAAAGACAAGTTACGGAAGTGGTATGAGTTTCTGGTTCCTGAGATAGATCCGACTGCTGCGATACAGCTAAATTTAAAATCAAAGCTCAAGTTGACGCGCCAGCAGCAGCGCGCGGCTTTTCGAAAAAATCAAATAAGCCGAGTGAAGTTTCGTCGCGTGTTGACTGAAAAAATCGAAGTGAACTCTCCCGCATCTGCGGCAGCAGGCGGGCTCTGGTATTTAGAAAAAATGTACCCATCGGAAGCTGCGGAGGCATTTGGCAAGGCGAAATTCTCGAAGCTGGGTAGCGAAATGGCTGCAATTTCTAAAGGGCTTTCTATGTTATGGGAGAGCTCACATATACCAGACAAGGGTGCAGTCTCGCTGCCAAAGAAATCTAAAACGGTGAAGCATTCGGATAGCTGGGATGATTTGATGCATTTTCAGGAGATTGTGCGCTATGTGTGGGTACTAAGGCGATGCAAAGACCCGACTAAATTTGCTCTTGTCGCTGTGATGATTGTCTACGCACTTGCAAAAATACATTTTCGAACGTCAACAAAAATAGAAGACGAAATTATTAAAGCAATTGCCCGGGATTGGGAGACAGAAGCTTATGAAAGGTTTGATACGATGGATGAGTATCAGCGGATCGAGGCGGTGGAAAATCCATTTGTATATACCGAACCAATTAGCAGCAAGACAAGTGCTCAATTTGTCGAACGGAAGAATGAGTTGTCACGCTTGAAAGCAGCCTGGCGCGTGGGGAATTTTCAACCAACACTAATATATGGGCAGCGTCAAAGTGGCAAAACGTCTTTGTTGCGGGCTGCACTTAGTTCTGACACTAAGCTTGTTTTAATTGGTCTGCAACAGATCGCTATTCGAGCAACCGTTATCAGCGTTTTTCAGGCGATCTGTGATGGAATCTTGGCTCAAAATGTTTATTATACGCCAGTCTCTTCTGACCTTTTGCAAGAGCCATATAGAATATTTAGCCAGTATATTAAGGAAATGTGCTTTGATTTGGGCTCCACAGGGGTAGTGATTGCGTTAGATGAATTTGAATTTATTGAGGATCATTCAAATCGACTCGAACTGCGCAGGATGATGTCCTGCTTGTGGAGTTTGTCGCAAGCGGTGCCAAATTTGGGTGTAGCATTTTTGACAACAAGTACCTTAGCAGAGATAAATGCAAAGTTCGATAATCCGTTTACGCGCTACATGCAGCCAATTGAAGTCGGTTTTTTGACTGAAAAAGGTATTGCCCAGCTATTGCGTCATCCGACACCGGATTTTTTACCCTATTGTCATGCATTAGCCGTCAGCGAAATTTTTAGGCAGACTGCTGGACAGCCGTATTTGGTTCAATTAATCGCAACCTACCTATTTGATTGGTACAATCAGCAAGTCATGAATAAAAACAACCCAGATCCACTATTAACAGATGTTGATGTCATCACTGCGTTGAGCTTAGATGCATTCAAATTACAGAGTAAACGTTATTACCGCGGAATTTATGATGAGGCGATGCGAATTGATGCTAAATATGCAATTCCTATTTTAAATATGCTTGCTCCATACCCAAATGGCCTTATTTATAATAATATTCTCAGGCTGAAAATACAAGCAGAGAGAATCAACTTTGTCCTAAGCTTTTTAGAAGCACACTTGATTATTGAACAATATTCAGCTGATGAACATTTGCCTTCAAGCTGGCGTATTAAGGTCCCGCTTTTCCGCGAGTGGCTGTTCAATCAATAGTTGTGCGCCTTCGTCCCCATGCTATTGGCTACGAAGGCGCACGCAAGTCGCCTGCTATACTAATAAACATTTTTTGCATACTTTCTGTGTAGCTTGCAGCCACGCGGTAGAATTAACATTCGCGGAATGCGGGACTCCTGTTGGTATCCATTACAGCCTACAGATACCGGTGTGGAGCGAATCTAACTGCATATACCTTCAATGCCTGCTCCACATTTATAAGCAGCCCAAAAATTACGAGATGATGATGCACTAATTCGTCACGGCAGGCAGGTAGATCATGTTATTTGGGGATGATGCAGATCGAGTTGGTATAGTTATTGCCGCTTGTGTGGCAGTAGCAGTTGGCCTTGCTATTGTGGTGGGTGAGGCCGTTGAAATAGCTGTGGTGGTTGGCGTGGCTGCAATAGGTGTGTCCGTTGCTGGCGCGCGTGTTGGAACGGGCGTGTATGTTACAGTCGGCGATGGGGTAACTGCAACCGACGCAGCAACGACAAATCCCTCTTCATACTCTCGCCCTTCATATGTTACCTTTAGTGCCCATTCACCAAATGGAACAGCCTCTGGTAACGTTAGTGGAAAGGACCAAGCTGCGCCAGCGGCGTGCGTTTCGGTTGGTGAATGGGTCCAATTGGTCACTGCTGTACCGCTAGGGTCGTAGAGTACAAATTCTGTTTGCTTGTCGACAGAATCATTACGGTAAAACAGGTTAAAGACAACCTCTTCTCCCGGAGCAAAGGTTGTACGTTCGGCCAAAATGGCTTTTTGACAAAATGGAAATTGAGGGCGCACTGCGCTCAAAACAATATCATTGATTCCGGCTCTGTCATACGGTCGTTGATTAACCCATCTTGTCTCATTCGCTGTTGTATTACAGGTTGCATTGGAAGCATCAAAGAATGGATCAATTAAGTTATCGTCACGGTCTGTAATTTCGAAGTGCAGATGCGGTCCACTTGATCGTCCAGAACTACCGATTACCCCCAGATATTCGCCAACAGCTACTTCTTCTCCGATAGATTTAGATAAGAGCGAACCATTCTTCATATGCAAATACCATGTCTTTGTTCCATCTTCATGTTGCAGAACAATTGTATTGCCTTGTTTTTCTTGCGCAACGCACTCACTGTCAAAATACCCATCCTGTTTATCGACAATAATGCCCGAGGCGGCAGCAATAACTTGCACTTCGTTACGATCCATTTTCTGCCAAGGAAAAGGGAATGGCATATAGTCCGTACCGCTGTGGTTATAGCCATCAGCAGCATCGTAGGTGAGATCACCACAGCGGTAATCCTGAAGTTGACCACCCACTAATGGATTGTGATCAACATAATTTGAAATGGCATAATAAGAGTATTCGTATGTATCAGCGTTTATCCGTATTGGAAGCATAAATTGTACTGGTGAAGCGGCAAATGTTTTAGGTAGAATATTTTGAGCCTGCAACCGAGCAACTGATTCGTTGACATGATCTGTCATCTCGGCACGCAATGCGGGGGAGATGTCATCTCCCCCGTGTAACTCATTAAACTGTTCAACGGATGGCTCGCCCAAAGCTGGTTGCGACGATTGAACATTCATTTTCGGGGAAAAATAGTTTGAGCCTCGGTATATTAAAAACAAAATCAAAGTAAAGCTCAAGGCGACAAATATGGGATATTGTCTTATTTTTTGTAGTTCGGTTTTACCAGGTTGAATTTTCATAGAGCCTCCATCAAGACGCACAAGTTCATAGATAATGAAAACATCCTTTCCACATAGAAAATTAATCGCGAAGGGATAAGAGTTCAACTTATTAAACTTATCTATAATTGTGCTTAGGAACGGCGACTAAATAACTCGGACAATTAGGATGTTCTCGGGATAGCAGTATAATTCCAGCGAGGCAGAAAGTCATCAAAGAGAATCGGCATATTAT
>Ga0209187_1003087_pt1 | contig 14589 bp, 9 predicted proteins | sample BantaG_FD_187430 | JGI IMG/M metagenome (GOLD analysis project Ga0209187, IMG submission 187430) | Marine algal microbial communities from Bantry Bay, Ireland - BantryBay_4 metaG (SPAdes) (version 2) | ecosystem: Host-associated > Algae > Red algae > Unclassified | place: Bantry Bay, Ireland... | reverse complement strand
AACATATAAGAAAAAGAACAATTCAGACGGGTAGATTATTTTTTTCGTCTTCCCTTAGTAGTAAGTCAATCTAATTATGATATGTTGCTTTGAGTGAAATTTTTTCGAGTACGAGGCGGAGGTTATTCAGCATAGCCGTAGCTACGCTGGATGTTCTCCAACAAAGTAATCGGACAAATTTCGCCAAATGAACTTATCATAATTAGTTTGACTTACTACTTAGTAAAGTATACTTAAATTGAAATTCAATTTTTTTAAAATAAACTGTTCACTTTTATTATAAATTCATAAGAAATGAAACAAAATTTACATGCTTTTTTTATCGTTATGATGTTAAGCACGACCATATCGTTTGCTCAAACAAATTGCGAAAATATTATTATTTCGACCATTGACATAGGACCACCGATTAGCTTGTGTGACAATGAATCGACCGATGCCGCTGTGGTCACTACTGTGTCGAATTTACCGACAATGGAGTACCTCATCGTTGACCTTGACCAAACTTCGCTCGACGGCTTAGGGCCTGCCATCATTGGTATTGATGACGATGGCGAATTTGTCCCTGCTGATTTGGGCATCACAGGCAATCGCAATATTGCTATCGTACCCATTACGTACAACATTCAGGATTTCCGTGATGTCGTTGATGCTGCTTTCATGAATTATTACCTCAACAAGCCTTGTTGCGCTTTTGTGGATGCTATTTATCCAAATTTTTGCGCAGCAATGATTGCAAAAGGTTTGACCGATACGAGCAATATCAACAGCATTTCGGATATCATCGCGGTACTTGATTTGGTGCTTGTGACAAGCGGTAAAGATTCGGTAGAAGGCTTGGTGTACAAAATCATTTTGTTCGAAAATCTAATTAAAGCCATTCCTGATGAATGCCTTGAGCCGATGAGCATTTGTTATGCTATCAGCCCGACACGACAGGTATACAACATCAGCGAAACGCCTACGATTAATGATGTTTCGGAGACTGCCCCCAACCAAATCACCGTAGACGCTAGCCTGAGTGGTACCGGAAATTTGGAGTACGCACTTGACCCGAACGGTCCGTGGCAAAGCGATAATGTTTTCGATAACGTGTCTCCGATTGGTTTGGTATACATCCGCACTGTCGGCACACAATGTATGATTACATATCCGTATCAGACGGCATCTTTGGCAGTCGAATTGGCTGACTTTAGCGTCATCGTACAAGGCACAGCCAATATCTTACAGTGGAAAACACTAACAGAAAACAACAACGAAGGCTTTTCAATCTATCGCGCAGAAGACGGCGTTAATTTTGAACAAATCGGATGGGTAGAAGGCGCAATGAACTCTACAACAACGCAAGCCTACCAATACCGCGACACTGCACCATTATTTGGCAAAAACTATTATTCGATTTCGATGAATGATATTGATGGAAGTACTACTTTCTCAGATGTTATTGTCGTGAGTCGTGACGAAGAAGCCGATAGATTCAATGTACTCGCTATACAAAATCCGGTAGCAAATGATATACTACAAGTTACATTTGCAAACAACGCAACAGGCGAGTTCAATTACATGATTTACGATGCAAACGGTAGAATCGTCTTAGAAGGCAAAGATACGGTACTCGAAGGCATCAATAACTTTACAGTCGATGTATCGCAGTTGAATCCCTCCATCTACATTTTCGCAGCCACTAAAGATGGCTTCAATATCAGCGAGAAATTTATGATTAATTATTAAAAAAAATTGTACGCAATTTTCTTTTTAGGGAAATAAAAAAACGGCTAACTACGAAAGTAGTTAGCCGTTTTTTTTTGTCAATGATTGAACAAATTTAATTCCCTTAAAGCCTCCCGTACGTGCTGACCATTTTTACTCGGATGCTCTACCGGCAACATACGTGTAGCATAAATCTTGGTTTTCTCACCTTCATTCTCGGTAATGATTGTGGTGAGTTTGGACAACCAAATACTTACACTGTTATTCCCCTTCAATTTAAACATTTCACCAATCAAAACAGGCGAATGTGTATTGACCATCAATTGGCGCAAGGGCATTTCAGTATCTTCAAAATCTACACTCAAATCCTTCAATAAAGAGACCAACGGTTTAATCCGAAATGGATGTATTCCATTTTCTGGTTCTTCATAACACAACAAGCTATTGTGTTGATTGTCATATTGAAAAACGCAAAGTGTTAGTAATCGTAGTGTACCTTCGGAAAGCACACGCGAAGAAAATTCGCGCCCTTCTTCGCTACGAATTTTAATGATATAGCGGTTGTTTGGCTTATCGTCATAGACATGAACTTCAGTAAAGTTGGGCAAGATATTATTGAGTTTTCGGGAGATTTCTTTGAGGACATATTTATCATCCAATTGAATCCTGAATAATGCTGCGGCGAGATTGTCACCACTTTCTGTAATTGTATCGCGCAAACCCAAATCTTTGCGTGTAGGCTCTCTTAGCACTTCGGGATTGAGTTGCAGAAATTTCCAACTTCGCATTTCTTCTTTTGCGGAAAAAGCGTGAGGGAAACCGATGTCATTGATACCACTTAGAACGGTTTGAGAGACGGCATTAGCAATCATTTCTTTATCGCTCACCCCATTTTCTGACGATAAATTTATCGTAGAAATGTCATTTTTATTTTTCGTGGAAATAAAAGCCTTATCGTCACTATATGTCGAATGCCAATATGTGTGTGTGCTTTGCGGAAGGTTATTTTTTGACCAATTGTCTTCTTGAACGGGTATAGGTTCGAGTGATTCGTGCAGGACGAAAAGAGCATTCGTGCCATTGCCGTTTTTTTGTCGTTCAATTATCAATTTATAACACAAACGAGTACACGATAATTCATATTCTCCGCCCCAATTATCTTTTACCTTTCTATTCACCAACATTTCTACGGTAAAAGACATTTGACCTGCATACTTCTCATCGCCATATTGGGTAAATAACTCAATTGCCTCACCACGTTGTTCGCTGAAAGCAGTTTTAAGGTCAGTTTCCGCCAAGCATGACAACAACTTGAAAGCATCAAACAGGTTGCTTTTACCCGACGCATTCGCGCCTGCGATGACAGTAAGCGGCGAAAAGTCCATTTCAAATGCCTTGAAACTTTTGAATCCGTCTATTTTGATGTGTGTTATCATACGGGTTAAAGATACGAATTAAAATGATGTGCTACAAAGTTCTATTTTCTTAAACTGGAATATCTTTAAATTCATATTCAACATACTCTGAATGTCCTGTCTCAGCGAATTTCGCATAAAAATCTTTGAACTCTCGTAAATATTTATAGTCCGCCTCGTCTTTTTCGTTTAGTATTTTCTCAAATGACTTCCAATCACCAAAGAACTCCTCAATACTCGTCTCTTTTACTGCATACCAACCAATCTCAAATGATTTACTTTTGATTATATCATTTAAATAATTGTCCAGACCACTACTGGTTATTAAATCAAACATTATTTTTTTGCCTTCGTCGGGCATCATGCCCTTAGAATTGTAGGTATTTCCATTTAAAGTCCATTCAGTAAACCAACATCTATGATATAAATGCCATGTATTTCCATTTAATTCAGGAGTATCTGTAAGGTATTTTTTAAGGTAATTGATACTCATCTCTTTTACTTCGTTTTCGTTGAGAATGAACCGTGACATATTGTGTCCTTCACTAATCTGCCTTAGCACACTCGATTCAAAGATAAAAGGAGATAATGCACTTTGAAAAAGACTTCGCACAAATATTTTTACCTCCTGTTTTTCTTCGTCATTTTTTTGATAATTTGATACATAGACAGTTATTTTATTAAGTAAATCTTGTATATCATAGTCAATTATGTTCTGTAGAGCAATAACAGAATTATGATTAGTTGGCAAATTAGCTAAATAAAAAATTGCTCTGATAATTTTTTCAAAATCGTCTTTATTATCAAATATCTTTATTTGATAAAATCTTTGTTTGACTTCATTGACCATTCCATTATCTAACCAACCCAAAATTTTCTTATTAAGCTCATCTTGCGATTTCATACGAACTTTATCAAATTCCACATAAGACAGTTCTCCTTGAACGAGTGAATATTTAAAATAACGCTGAAATTTACTGGGATGTATAATAGATAATTGCGAGCTTCTCTCCGACAGTGGGTGATTGGGAAGTTTACGATATATGCCTCCCCCAAATATCGTATCTACCAGCTCAACTATTTTAGAAATATCTTTATTAGGAATAGACAACTCCTTACGATTTTCAAATAAATAGTTTTTAAATATTAATTGTTTTTCTTCACCGCTATTTGTAGTTATCTCTTTCAGCTTTAAGTAATTACCTCCATGTTCTCTAATATCTTCAAAAAAATATCCCCTTTTCTCATGGAGTAGGTTGTAGGCAGATGGGTATTTAAGGCGAATTAACTCAACTCTAATAAAATCATTAAAATCAACTTCACTGATAAGTGTGTTTATGTTCAATAAAAGAGAATTAGATAATCTCGTTACATCCCTCATATTATCAAGCCATTCATCTAATATGTTTGCTGTTGCATGAATAGTAGAATGGTTCGGAATGCTTTTGTCAATTTCCTTATGCAATTCGTCAGGTAAATTCTCTTTTAATATTTCTGCAAGTCTAAACTTCAGTGCCTTCTTATCAAAATATGGCAGTGTAACTTCAAGTTGAAATATCTTCTCAAGAAACTTTTCTTCTTTATAATGATTGTATTTTTTCAATGCTTCAATGAGGTAATTTCTATCATAAGCTACGACAAAAAAGGTATTATAGAAATCCGCTGTATTTCGTATCAATCTAACGACTTCAATAATTTCCTTGCTATCTAATCTATCTAAATCGTCAATGTAAACGACGAGCTTTTTGTCAATAGCTTTGAGTGCCGCATTGATTTCTTCATACAAACCATCCTCTGAATCAAAATCAGTAAGTGTGGTAATCAATGTTTGAATTGATCTTGTTATCGTGTTACTTTCTAATGCGAGTAATTTATCCGAATACTGTGTAAATAAACTTGATAGTGAAGAATGATAAGGGCGAACAGCATCTTGTATCTCCTCAAAGAAGTTTTTGATTATTGCTTCGGGAGAATGATTATCCCATGGATTAAAGTCAACTTCAATAATGTCATCTCCCTTTACTTTCTTTTTTATCAGATTTATAAATGATGACTTTCCATGCCCCCACTGTCCATTAATTCCGATAGCAAATGATTTATCAAAATTACTGGATAATATTTTGCTACCAATTTCTTCAGCGTAAGTGTTGTAGCCAAGTTTGTCATCACCTATTTCTAAGATAGGTGCATCATTCAGAAAAGAGTTTTGTTTGTTGTCTGTAGGAGACTGTTTTTTTCTTGGAAAATAATGTAGAATTATTTGACCAATGAAAGTGATAAATATTATGTCGAAATATTTTAGACGTGGAATGAATTGAAGCGGCTCGAATATCCATTGTGAAGAGAAAAATCTATAACAGAAGTAAATCGCAGTTAATACAGTTAAGCCATAAGTTACTCCTTTAGATGTTATGTAATGAATGTTGTAACGATGCCAAGTCAGAATAAACCCAACAAGTAATACAATAAAAAACATTACATCAAAAATACATGTGTAATCAATGTTCTCAAAAACATATTTTACTATTGTATTGCTTAAAAGTATTTCGATTGGATTCTTTAGAACCACAAAACTTATGGAAGAAATGAAAAAGAATTGAGTGGTTTTACAGGAAATTACTTTGTATAAAAAGTTTAAGGATTTATTTAGACATTTTATCATTCAGAGTGGTTTCGGTGATTCAAACAATATGTATAACGTTTAAAACACAATGTTAGTTCCGGATGTTTTTATTTAGAGTTTTGCTCATTCGTATTATCGGGTGAGAGTGCGAACCTGCGCTACTTTTATATTTTAGCCGCCGAATTAACGAATCACGAATTAACAAATCACGAAACTACGGCATCACCCTCAAAACCGTATACCTCAGCACCACTTCAATCAGCAACAAAAGCAAAGCCAGTCCTATCCAGGGATAAAACTCCTCACTATACCGTTTGACCGTCGTCACATCAATTTTCGTCTTCTCCAGCTCGTCAATAATCGAGTATATTTGCGTCAGTGCCTCCTTATTTGTCGCACGAAAATAGCGTCCGCCAGTCATATCTGAGATTTGTTGGAGCAACCGCTCGTCGATTTCTACGCGCACGAAGCCGAAGACATACTCGCCATCGCCGCGCCTGCCTATGGGGGCGTAAGCGTCGCCATTGCTACCCATGCCAATCGTATAAACTTTCACGCCCATCTCGCGGGCAACCTCGCCTGCCGTCAGTGGTTTTACATACTCTCCGGCATTATTGACACCGTCTGTCAGTAGAATAATGATTTTACTTTTCGCTTCGCTATCCTTCAGTCGATTCACGGCGGTAGCCAAGCCCAGCCCGATTGCAGTACCATCTTCGAGCGGTCCGCATTGCAGTTCCGAAAGGAAGGTTTTGACCATGCTGCGGTCTGTCGTGAGCGGACACTGCGTAAAAGCTTCTCCGGCAAAAACGGCGAGTCCCAGACGGTCATGCTCCCGTTTATCCACAAACTCCATCGCGACTTCCTTACTCGCTTCGAGTCTATCCGGCGGAAAATCTCGCGCCAACATACTACTCGAAATATCCATCACCAAAAAAATATCAATTCCTTCTGCCGTGATGTCCTCCTCCTTCAGCGTAGCTTGCGGACGTGCCAATGCCACGACCATCGCAGCCAAAGCCAATGCACGAAGCACAGGTAGCACCACACGCAAACGCCCACGCCACGAACTCTGCCCCGAAAATGCCGACAAAGTAGACATCCGCACGGTAGCATGTCGCTTGCGACGTTGGGTATAATAATACACCGCCATCAAGGGAATAATCGCCAATAAAAGCAACAACCAAGGATGCTTAAAAGCGACATTCGCATTAAAAATATTGAATATATTGGTTAAATCAAACATTCTTCGGTATTGAAAGTGGAAGAATGTAAAATGTAAAATAATAAATGTAAAATGTAAAAGTCGTATTACGCACGTTTGTATTTAATTATTTTTTTATTTAAAAATAAAAAATAAAACTATTTTCACCTTTGTTTCAATTTGCTATCGACACTTTTACATTTTACATTTATTATTTTACATTTTACATTTTCAATTGTTTCTCATCTTCTTCTGTTAAGGCTTTTTTCGTAGCATGAATAAATTCGTATGCCGTATCCATTGCATTCTGGTGAATATCTTCGCCGGGTTTCGATTTCGCAAATTTCACCAAATCAGAAGCCTGTAAAGTATTGCGTAATTTGGTCGTCAGCTCGTCCGAAAATTTCTCTCGACGCAACCAACGCACGATTTCATCTGTAGTTGATTCGAGGGCATTTACGCCGTAGCGATTTTCGAGATATTCCCTGAAAGTATAGGTCAATTTGGTATAATATAATTTCGTTTTACCCTCCTGCCAAAGCTTTTCTTTTTTCAACAAATCCATCTTCTCCAATGCTGTGATGTGTGCTGGTGGCACGTAGACCACTTCGGGTTCGGGTTCTTTTTGATTGCGTCGGCGCAGCCACCACACCAATAGAACGACCAATGCGCCGATAGCCAAAACCGTTCCCAACATCGTAGCCACTTCGCGCATCGTGATGGGTACACTTTTGATAGGTTTGATGGGCGCGACGAAAGTACTATCAACCTGCAAAGTACGGACTTCCAACTCCAAAGGCTTGGAGCGCAGCGTCCGTCCGTTTACCTTAAATGCCAGTTCGGGAATGCGATAGAAGCCCGAATCAAAAGCGGCAACCGTGATATTTTGCTGTGTGACAAGTTGGTTAGCGGTAGTGGAAAGCGTGTCGAGTTTACCCGTTCTTACAATTTCCAAATCGCCCAATTGTTCGGCGGTGACTATCGGAAATTGTACTGCCGTATTCGGTGGTGCGCTGACGCGTAAGTGCAGGTCGGTCTGGTCGCCGATAAGCATGACGGTACTATCGAGTCGGGCTTCTACACTGATTTGAGCGTTGAGAGCCCAACTAATTGACCAGAAAAGAATAAGAATTAAAAGACGTTGCATAATGAGTTTTCAAACTTCGCCCGTACAGGCGACTTCAGTCGCCATGTTTCACCCAACATGGCGACTGAAGTCGAGCTGTGCGATTGAAATGAGGTACGTTAGTACCGACCCCGTTTGTAGCAAAATAGTTCTCAAAATTCCCTAAGCTCCGTAGGAGTGACCCCGTTAAACCGCATCAAACGGTGTCGGTACTACGTACCTTACATCGGTTTTTACTTACATTTTACTACAAACGGGGTCGATGCTAACGCATCTTAGGCGACTAAAACTGAAATTTACCCTTGATTATTTCAATCGCACAGGTTGACTAAAGTCGCTTGTACGGTATTTTACCCAAATGTGCGGATTTTTAATAAAACAAAAAACAAAATTCACCTATTTTAACAATATGATAAAATAAACTTGAATGTATGAATGAATTATAAGCATTATCGCATTGCAACATTAACGCATTACAGCATTTCTATTCATTCATTCAAAATTCACTCATTCACTCATTCTTCCTACTGTCGTTGTCCGTTTTTATATGTCAAAATGACGGCATCGGGGAAGCCGTTGGTACGCCAATAGTTTTGACCTTTGACGGCAGATTCATAATCCCAATACCCCGTAGCGAGGTAACTAAATTTAAGACCATAAGGCTCAATATCGAGGTGAAAAACGGCGTCCCAGGGCGGTGTATTTTTATCCAACTCATCAGAAAGAATCAACAATTGAACTTTATATTCAGTTCTAAACTGCGGAATATAATCGGCGTCAGCATTATAATTGGCTTTTTTGCGGAGGTCGTCAAGCACCTCGTTGGTCATTTCGCGCTTGGGCAGATCGACGCGAGTGATTTCGCGTTTGAAGCCTGAAGATAAGAGCGTCGTGCGAGGCGGAGCAGCTACGATACGTGGCGATGGCGTGATGCGTGTAGGCGCAGAAACACTCGGCGCATTGACAACCCTGACCTTTGGCGGCACGGTGATTGTCGGCAGCGTTGTAGTAGTGACAGGCGCAGGCGATACCGCTGGCGGCGGCGTAGTTTCTTGTATTGGTTTTGTCGGAGTAAAAGACGTGGTAACGGCATCGTTTTCCGCTTTATATTCTACAAATGCGCGAAAAATAGCTTCAGCGATTTTTTCCTGCCCTTCATCGGAAAGCAGAAAACGTTCGTCATTTTTATTCGTCAAAAAACCTGTTTCTATCAATACGCCGGGCATATTGCTGGCACGTAGTAAGATGAAAGGTTCGCGCTTGACACCTAGGCTTTTCCGCCCGGCAAAATCGCGCAATTCGCGGTCTACTTTGTGAGCAAATCCGAGGCTGTAACCTTGAAAAGCATCGCCATAGTTTTGCAGTTTACTCAAATCGTTTGGCGAATCCAATTTATTTTCCCGTTGGAAAACATCCGACACCTGACCATTTTCTATATCGCCGATGACGTAGATTTCTGTGCCATTTACTTTCTTCTGTCTAAGTGCATTACAATGTATCGAAATCAATAAATCGCCTTGTTGTATATTCGCGATTTCGGCTCTTTCGGACAATGACAAAGATATATCCGACCTCCGGGTATACACGATAGAAACGTCCGAAAACCCGGCTTTTATCTTTTTACCCAACTTCTTTGAGATAGCCAGATTGATGTGTTTTTCCATCGAGTTATTGCCCTCTGCGCCTTCGTCTCTACCGCCATGCCCCGGGTCTATGACGACCTTATTTATCGGACGCGGTAGCAATACTGACCCGTCATATTCGCCCGTATTGATGGGGCGAAATTGAACATTGCCCTCATCTCCCTGCGCGCTGACATTGAAATGAAAAAAAAGACAGACCAGTAAAGTCATTGAGTAAGTAATTATTTTCGACATTTTATTTAGTAATTTTTTATAAGAAACGAGGCATAAATAAATTAAGTTTTTTGACGCCGTTATTTTTTTCTTTTTCGAGGCATGAAAACCGCGCATAGCCAAGCTACGTAAGGATTTTCATAACGAAGATTCAAAAGGGTATACAAATTGAAATCGCACGAACATTGAGTATCTACGGCACTCTTGAGGTGTATATTTTACTATTTCCTACCGACATTTTGCTTCCAACGAGGCATTATAAACGTAAAACAGTCTCGTTAGGGACAAAATATTGGTAGTTCAAAGCAAAATACAATAATTTCTTGCCCTGTTAAGGGCAAAACAGGTCGCAGAAAATTTGTGTACCCTTTTGAAAAAAAGTCTATTGTATTTTCACGTTTCGCTGAAATCAAAATTTCAAAATAACAATTGAAGCAAAATGCCCCGTATCGGCGACTTTAGCCGTCGCAGAGCAACAAAACAGCCCTTCCAAATTTGTGCACTAAAACAGTAGAAATCCTAAAAGCCCTACGTTGTGGGATGTTAAAGTTAGTGGAAAACCGTACTTTGCGGCTTAATTTTTCGTTAAACATCAAGGTATTATTTTCTTTTTTAATGGTGAATGTTCATTTTTGGGCAAATGAATTAATAATCAATGTTGAATGAAGGCATAATATACCTGATTTATGATTCATTATCAATTTACTCATTCATTATCAATTTACTCATTCACTCATTGATAGCCATGCAGCACAAATACCGTACAAGTTTAATCTTAATGGTCGTTTTAATGTGTTTTTTCGTTGCAGGAAAAGCACAAGATGCGGGTATTTCATTGGGTAAAAAAGAAGGAGAACCAGTGCTGCGTGATAGTTTGCCCGGTATGGTGGCGGATACACTCGTGCCGCTTGCCGATACGCTTGCCCTTCAGGTAGAACCTCAAAAAACTGTGTCAAAGGTAAGATATTCAAGTGATTCGCTAGATGTTCCGGTCAATTATAGTGCCGCCGATTCGATGATATATGATATGGCAGGGCAACGAATCTATTTATACGGTGCTGCATCGGTCGAGTATGAGTCGATGAGTGTCAAAGCCGATTATATTATTTTTGATATTGGAAATGATATCGTGACGGCATCGGGCGGACCCGATGGCAAGGCGCAATTTGTGGATGGCGACCAAGAATTTAGCTCAGATAGCATCAAATATAATTTTAAAACACAAAAAGGAAAAGTCTACCAAGTACGCACGACGGAGGGCGACGGCTACTTGCTATCGAACAGCGTCAAATTTGATATGCGTAGCCAAAAACACGCTAATGAAGACGATATTGTATATGCAGAAGGTACGCTATACACGACTTGCGACCACCCCGACCCGCATTTTGGCATACGCAGCCGTAAAGCCAAAATCATTCCCAACAAAATTATAGTAGTAGGGGCATCGAATGTCGAAATTGAAAATATTCCGACGCCGCTGGTCTTGCCCTTCGGCTTTTTTCCGCTCAAACAAGGTCGGCGCAGTGGGTTGATTTTTCCCCGTAATTACGAATTTTCACCTACACTTGGTTTTGGTTTTCGAAATATTGGTTATTACAAAGCCATGAATGATTTTTGGGATTTGCAGGTGACGGGCGACATCTATACGCGTGGTACATGGGGACTGAATGCACGCTCCAGCTATAAAAAACGCTATAAATATAATGGCAGTCTTGCCGTAGGCTATTCACATCAAAGGCTTGATATACGCAAAGTCGCACCCAAGCCACAACGCGATTTTAATATCCAATGGTCGCATAATCAAGACGCCTCGGCACACCCGACGCGCACCTTTCGCGCAAGTGTAAATTTTGGGACAGGTACGTATTTTTCCAACAATTTTAATGATGCTGAAAGCGTACTTAATAGTACTTTGCGTTCTTCGATTTCGGTGAGAAAGCGTTTTCCCGGCAAGCCTTATTCTATTTCTGCCGGGTTTTCGCACAATCAGAACACTCGTTCGCGGCTGATGACGGTCAATTTCCCTGAGTTTAATTTTACCCTAAATCAAATTTATCCCTTCGAAAGAAAAAATAAAGTCGGAAAAGAACGTTGGTACGAAAAAATCACCTTCGATTATCGGACACGCGCCATCGGTAGAGCAACGACAAATGATACTTTGATATTCAAAAAAGACCGTTTTGATGAAGTCAATTTTGGGGTGGAGCATGTGCCAAATATTGGGATGAATTTTCGTGTGTTGAAATATATTAACGTCAATCCGTCGGTGCGTTATACCGAAAAATGGTATTTCAAAACCCGCGAATTGGATTTTGATTCTACCACCGAAACTACCGAAACTATTATATATGAATACGATGATAACGGCGATATTTTATTGGATACTGAGGGCGAGCCTGTCATTGACGAAATACTCACCGATATTATGTATGGGCAAATTGACACGACTTATCAATACGGCTTTGCGCCTTTGCGCGAGGTATCGGGCGGTGTGAGTCTGAATACGCGACTTTATGGTATGTTGCCACTGGGCAAGAAAGGTCAAGCAATTCGGCATACCCTGACACCGAATGTTTCTATGAATTTCGCGCCTGATTATCTCAAGCCTGTTTGGGGATATTACGACAGTATTCAGGTTGATAATCGGACGGATGAGCGACAGATTTTTTCGCGTTTCGATAATGGTATATTTGGTAGTGCGCCTTCGCGGACTCGTCAGGCGGCGATTTCTTATGGGATAAACAATCAAATAGAAGGTAAGTTTTTTAGTAAAAAAGATACGACAGAACGCTTCAGAAAAGTAATGCTGCTCAATGCGTTGAGTATTAATAGTTCATATAATTTTGCGGCAGATTCATTGAAGATGGGGAATATCCGTATGAGTGGAAATACGAAATTATTCAAAGTCATTAATGTGAATTTCGGTGCGAATTTTGACCCCTACACGCTGGATGGGAATGGACGGCGTATTGATACTTACCAATGGAGTGAAAATCGTCGATTGGCACGTTTTACCAATGCAAATTTGACGCTCACTACACGCCTAAACCCAACAGACATCAGCCAAGCATTTGGTAAAAACAAAGGAGCAGAAAGCGAAGGCGGTAGGCGGCAGTCTTCTTCGAGAAAGCAAGTAATTAGCTCTTTGAGTTTTACGTATTCCTTCAATATTTCCCAACAATTTGTAGAGGGTAGAGATACTATCCAAATCACTCGAAATAATATCGGACTCAGTCGTACGACACTCAATGTGACCGACAAATGGCGAGCAGATATCGGCAGCATTGGCTACGATTTTGTTCGTAAACAACTGACCTATCCCGACCTCTCGCTTTATCGCAACCTTCACTGTTGGGAAAGTGGCTTTAGTTGGCAGCCCGAACGCCGTACCTTTTCGTTTTTCTTACGGGTGAAACCTGGCTCATTGGATTTCCTGAAAGTGCCGTATGCACGGAATCGGGTCGATCCCTTTGAGTTTTGACAATTTGTACTTTTTGGTTCTTTGACACATGTAGTGATAGCTGGACTTTGAACATTAAGTAACGAGTAAATAATAAGAGAAGACGAAAAAAATAATCTACCCGTCTGAATTGTTCTTTTTCTTATATGTTTCACTTAGTACTCATTCTTTTTTAGAATCCACCATACGTTCTAAGAGTAATATCTGCTTATCCATTCTTTTTACCATTTCATCAAGTAATTCGATGTTCTTTGGTGTTACTTCGGACGGATTTGATGGGTCTTCAGATTTTTTTCTAATGGAATTTATGACTTTCACAACTAAAAAAACAGTAAATCCTATAATTATAAAGTCCACACCGGCTTCAATAAGTTTTCCATATCCAATAGCAATTTCCTCGGGTTTTGTGATTCCGTTTTTAGTTATTGCTTGTCGAAGAATCCATTTTTTGTTTTCCCAATTAATTCCATCTGTCATAAATGATAGCGGTGGGAGAAAAATTTCAGTTACGAGGATGTCAACGACTTTATTAAATGCTGCACCAATGATTACACCTATTGCGATGTCAATCATATTGCCTTTTATAGCGAATTCCTTAAATTCTCTAAGTAATAGTTTAAATTTCATTTGTCAATTTTATTAATGTATCACATCGTTTGGTATATGTGGCGTTGCCAGTTTTTGCCGACAATGAACATATATATATAGTTCGGTGCTGCTTTCTTTTTTGTTTTAAATTTTCTTCTGGTAAGGGAAGACGAAAAAAATAATCTACCCGTCTGAATTGTTATTTTGCACTTAAGGATTTATGGTTCTTTGACAAATTCCGTGGTTGCTCGTTTGTCGCGTAAGGGATAGTAGGTGTTGTTTGAACGTAACGGAGCGATAGCGGAGTGGAGAGAGTGCCGGATAGCCCGACCCCCGACTGATAAGGAGGGGGATACGCCCAATTATTATTTAGTAGTCGTTCACTCATAGTATTATCGAATTTAGGAAAGACGAAAAAAATAATCTTCCCGTCTGAATTGTTCTTTTTCTTATATGTTTCACTAAATTTTCCTTATCCCGAATCAAGTACAGGACAGGCTGTAGCGTAGGCTATGCGCGTCAAATTTGGCCAAGCATATAAAAAAAATAACGGCTTCATTTGGGGTAGATTATTTTCTTCCTCTTCCCTTAATCATTATAGCTATTG
>Ga0209187_1003086_pt1 | contig 14590 bp, 14 predicted proteins | sample BantaG_FD_187430 | JGI IMG/M metagenome (GOLD analysis project Ga0209187, IMG submission 187430) | Marine algal microbial communities from Bantry Bay, Ireland - BantryBay_4 metaG (SPAdes) (version 2) | ecosystem: Host-associated > Algae > Red algae > Unclassified | place: Bantry Bay, Ireland... | reverse complement strand
GCTTAGTAAAATGGTGATTTTTTAAAAAGGTATCCTTTTAAATTAGTTTAATTGGCCTTAGCTGGTTTAGTCATTAGGGTTATATTTTGGCGTTAAGAGCTCACAAACGGCCCACGAATATTCTATTCGCTACACCGTTCAGCGACTGTTTGATCCGCCAGTTGGCGGAGAGTTTTGTGAGCTTAGTCAAAATGTGATCCTAATGGCGTTAAGAATCAGGTAAAGCCTTGGGACAAGAGATGGCTTGCACAGCAAACACTCGATTTTTGGTTCTGTTTTGCCGAAGGTTTGCGCTGGTAAGCGCTGTAGGCCAAGCCAAAATAGAACGCCGGCAGCGCATTCGCCACCGTGCGTTTGTCTCTTCAAAACAAGCCACACTTGGGCGAGCGGCAAACTTATTAGAATGTATATAACTCTGTATTTCCTATAAAATATTGTAAAACGGAGCAATCATTCAGAAGTTGTAGAGTTATAACACCTAATCAATATGGGATTTCACTATTTGCGAATATCCATATTGTATGGATTTGATAAACTATAATTAATCATAAGGTACTTTTAAACATACATTGTTTATAGTCATTTTACTTTCTGGGTTATTTATATCAATAACATCCATATCTTTGATTTCTAAAGCAAAATATCTAAGAGTTGTATTATTTATACTCACGTATGTTCTGCCATTTTCTGGCCAGATATTCTGAAATGATTTAAAGTCATAGAGGAAATTAAATTCAATCCTAGAATTATCTTCTTGTATTCCTTCGTCTGTCTGTTTAGGAAATAAAATATTAAAATTCTTAATGTTATCGTCAAAAGTAAATACATCAATGCGTACATGATCCGGAAAATCAGTAGTTCGGAAATAAAACTCGTATTCCTGGTTGTTCAATGTGAACAGAATTGATTCATCTAAGATTTGGTCTCTATTTCGAAAAATAATTACCTCGAATTCGCCTGATACAAATTCAGAACCCTCGATTATTCCATCAGATGTATTACCAATTGTTTGAGCTTTAAATCGTCCTTTGCATGTTTTATTTTCAGTATCCCACTCTATAATTTCAATAGTTCCGGTACCTGGCTTATTAGCGTATGCATTGCAATCTGTTGTGTTAAAGTGCTTGAGACTAGTAGCCTGGTTCTCCATAAGATAGACTTGCTCTGTAGTATCCGTTATGCTTAGAAGTAGTCTCTCTCCATTAAACCTAGCTTCTATATAAACATTATTGTCAATCAAAGTTCCTCTAATATAAAGTTCATTGGGAAAAGAATTTCCTGTTGTTTTATTTTCAATAATGGAAATGGTCTCTCCATCTCTTTCAAAAGTAATCGTGTTTCCTGGTAGGTTGTTTTCATCTTTAGAACATGAAAAAGCAATCATCGAAATAAATAGTAGGTTAAATATATAAATCAGATATTTAGAATATTTCATAGATAAAGTGGGTAAGTGAATTGGTTAAAAATTGTGATAAAAGTAATTGGAAAAGTTTTGTTGAATACAAGATAAGTAATCTGTTTTTAAAATAATAATTATTGAAGAATAGTAATAATTCTATTTCGTGTGTATGACAAAACGCACTAACGATGATTTTTGGGTGAACAGTCAAAAGGAACGAATTGATGGAATATAAAAGAAATAGTTACGAAGTGAAAAAAAACGAGCGGTCGTCTGAAAATTAACAGCGTTGATTTAGAGAGAGAACCAAAAGTAAATCTTTTGGCGTGTAATTAGCTTTCTTAATTTCAAAATACATAGTATTTAAATTTGAATGGATAAAACCGGAAGGCAGAAAAAGCATGGAATTCAACGGAGACAATGGTTTTTTTTCGATAGAAATCGGAAAAACAAAATTTCCTTTATATTTCAGGTAAGCGGTGGTATGAGAGATGGCTTTCTCAGAAAACACGCGTTACTCTATGAGCATTTTTGCTGCATTTTTTGTTTAAATTATTGAAGATATTTACTACTGGGCACTTTTACAAAGATGCCTTTGCTTAGTGTCAATGAAGATATTTACTACTGGGCACATTTACAAAGATGCCTTTGCTTAGTGTCAATGAAGATATTTACTACTGGGCACATTTACAAAGATGCCTTTGCTTAGTGTCAATGAAGATATTTACTACTGGGCACTTTTACAAAGATGTCTTTGCTTAGTGTCAATGAAGATATTTACTACTGGGCACTTTTACAAAGATGCCTTTGCTTAGTGTCAATGAAGATATTTACTACTGGGCACTTTTACAAAGATGCCTTTGCTCGAAAAAAGTAGATCTGTCTGGTAAGACATATATTATTTTAAAATACTCAAAACAAAGTATTTTAGAAATGTGCCTCATGGATCAGATTTAAAAAATAACGTGCGTTTTGTCATACACACTTCTATTTCTATCCAATCATTATTTATTCATTATTTCCTTTCTTGAATATATTTCTGAACTTCACTTAAGTATGCTCTACTAATCGGGATGTAATTTTCTCCAAGCGTTATTCTATTGTTCTCAATAAAATCTACAAGGTTCATATTTACAATAAAAGATCGATGACAGCGCAAGAAGTTAGGAGACAATCTAAGCATAATATCTTTCAGATTTTCTAAGGTTTTAGTGACTTCTCCGTTTGTGAAAATATAAAGGTAATCTCCTTTGCTTTCCATATAGTGCACCTGCTTTAGTTCAATCCTAATGGTTCTATGACCACTCTTGATAAATATAGAATTTGAATTTTCTGAACGTATCGTAGTCGATTCACTTTCAGTTTTCTGTATAACATTAAAGTCCTGATATTTATCTATTGCTTGAGAGAATCTTTCGAAATTTATTGGCTTTAGAAGGTAGTCAACCACTTTGTATTCATAGCTTTCCAGCGCATATTCATCATATGCAGTTGTCAATATAACAGGAATTCGATTGTTTAGGATTTTCAAAAATTGAATTCCGGATAATTGTGGCATTTGGATGTCAAGAAAAATTAGATCTACATCAATATTTTCTATTTCATGTAAGGCTTTTATTGGATCTAGATATTCGCCTACCAATTTAAGATTTTCATGTTTGTTTACATAATTTGACATTAGCTTTATTGCTAATGGTTCATCATCTATTACGATACAATTAATCATTGATAGGTATTGATATTTGTGCTATAAATGTATCGTCTTTTTCCTGAACTACAAAACTTGCCAGTTGACCATAGATATGCTTTAGCCTTTTTCTGATATTTAGAAGTCCTATCCCATGCTGATTATCTTTTTGCTTCATGGAGGATATTTTATTTGATAATTTAAAATTAAATTTACCATTCTCAATCCATGCCTTTACCTGAGGAGGACTTTCTTCTGTTTGCACATCGCCATGTTTAAAAATATTCTCTATCAACGGCAAGAGTATGACTGGAGGGATTGTTATATTGTCAAGTCCTTCAGCTATATTAATCTCGAATTCGACAGGATTGCCAAGCCTGAGATGTTCTATTTTAATAAGTTGAATAATTTTAGTCCATTCTTTTTTAAATGGTACTTTTTCTGATTTTTCATACAGAGCGTATCTCAATAATTCTGACAGTCCTTCTATCGCACCAAGAATTTTATCTGATTTATCATATGCAAGAGAGTATATATTGTTTAGACTATTAAATAAGAAGTGAGGATTTATCTGAGATCTGAGATGGGCTATTTCGGCTTCATTTCTGAGTTTCTGTTCTTCTAATCTTGCATCTTGAAGTGCTACGATTCTTCTATAAAAATAATAGAGAATGCCTGATGGAATGTAGTATATAGCGTAGTAAGTATTGTCAGTGTAATAATAGCTAAAAGTGGTATGTCCGAAATAGTTTGTTACTCCAAATAGCCAAGAGCTTAACACTTGATCAAAAAAGTAGCGTAAAGCAATAGGGAAAACTAAAGTTGCTATGAGACTTAGAACAAGCAATAGCTTGTTTCTGCCAAAAAAATAAAAGAAAGATAAGTAAGCTAATACCATAAAAAGTAAAAAGCAAACGATTGAATTGGTCGCAAAGAATATTGAATACTTTGAAAAAAATGAAAAATCACGAATTGGAATCTCAAAAGTTCTCATAAAAACCAATAATGGTCCAAAGATGACATGAGTACAGAGAAACCATATTATCAGGCCTTTCCATGAATGCTTGAATGAGAAGTGTGAATCTTTCATAACCTAAATATATAGACTATAACTTATAGACGAAATCCAAATCGGCGAAACGACTTAATCAATCGGTGAATGAACGTGAAGGTGGAACAACGATATACAGATCAATTTAGGTCATCTACCTATTGTACTTCTTAGGATGGTCAATCTGATCTTATGTTTGAGTCATATTAATAATCAATATCATTTTAATCGTAAAATTTTTTAGTCATGAAATACTTAACATTAATACTTCTTTTGTCATTTTCTATATTAATGACAGCGCAGACTTCGATTCAATCATCTGTAAATACTGATATTTTAACTGAGGATAATCCACAGGATAGGATACAGGTTCTAAATTTTGGAACTTTTCACATGTCTTTTACTTCTGATGCTAATTCAACAGAATTTGATGAAAACGACAAAGAAAATCAAGCAGAAGCACATGCTATTGCCAAGGCTTTATCCGAATTTAAGCCTACAGTTATCCTTGTAGAGTATACACCTAAACATGATTCATCCTTGCTTGTTTCTTATGAAAATTACAAGAATGATCCTGATGTAAAGTATAAAAATCCATCAGAAGTAGAATTACTTGCCTATGAAATAGGAAGGTTATCTGGAACTGATCGGATTTATGGAATCGATCATAAGATGGGCTATAATTATAGAATTGGAAGTCAAATTGATAATTCTATTGATTCTATTTCTTACAAATCATTTTACAAAAATCCTGAAAAAACTTTTCCATTTTTAGCTGTTGATGAAAATGACTTAACTCTAAAGGAAAAATTCGTTGCAATGAATTCAAAACGATATCTCGACTTTCTTATCACAGTAAATGCAGATATGCTGACCCATGCAGGAACTGATGACAACTATGAAGGTGCTGATGAAGCTGCTAAATATTATCAGAGAAACCTTAGAATGTATTCAAATATGAACAGGATAGATCTTAAACCAGACGATAGGGTATTCGTATTAATGGGAGCAAGTCACACTGCTTTCTTTAGAGATTTTATAAGTAGAAGCCCTAAATATCATATGGTGGATACAATGGACTATTTGAAGTAATATAGATATAAAGATCAGGTTTTCTCTAGCTTATTCGGTGGATAAATGAGAGGAAGCTTGGTTATTTATTGGTAATATGTCTGCTATGGTAGATACATTGTGGCCAATTACCATTTCAAATTTACCCAATAAGATGATCGATGTATTCATTAGGACTGGATTAATGTTTTTATTTAGCAATACATAATGAGTTACGCAAAATGTGTTACGCATTATGCGCCTAGATATATAGAATTCTATTTGGCAAGAAAAACAAATGCTTTTTTATATATTAGATTCCAATCTTTGAACTAATTGCCGATTTAATTAAAAGCATCTATATATTTCTAGAAACTTGATTCGTTTAAGTAAATAAACCTTTTGCCATAACTCACAACTATGAAAATCACCAGTATTATTTTTTGCACATTATTAATTGTGAGTTGTAAGAGTGATTTAGCTTCGGAATTTAAGACTCTTTCAAAGGTTTCTTACGATGATATGAAGACAAGAGCTATAGAGAGTTCTTTTGAAGAAAACAAAGATTTAATATTTGTTGATAATGATTATCAAGTAATGAGTCGGGACTCTGTGAAGGTCTTAGTTATGTAATTTGAATCGAATCTTTATGTTTACAAAGTTTATTTATATGAAACTCCGATGACTGAGCTTTAGTGACCGTGGAAATAATACAAGGCCTTTTAGCACTTTTAGTGCCCTTAAATTTTTATTTCGAAGGTTGCCAGAAAAAAGTTCAGACACCCAAGGGAATGATAGAATCGTGGCTTTAAAAACATTTTGAAGAAATGTGGAAAACACGATTAAAAATAAATTGTTGATTTCCAGAAAAAAAATAAAATTTTAAACATATGAAATATATATACTTTAGTTTTCTGCTTCTAGTGATGTCATGTACAAAGAATAGAAATTATATTCCTCTTCAATCTCAAGAAATGTCCGATGCTTTGTATTCAACATGTGTTGAAAAATTAAAAAAAGCTTATAGCAATAATGATTTTTATAACATCGCGTTTTATATAGCTAGTTTAGAAGGTGACCGATCTTATGTTGTTAATAATTTAGAAAAAGCATTTGATTTAGATACAAGTATGTGTAATGAAATATTCATTATTCAAGATCTGGCTAATCAAGGTTTTTTTCAATCTATTTATAGATATGATACACTTTTGTTTAAAAAGTATTACGAGAAATGTAATTCAAGAACAAATGGTCCATTATTTATTGATTATTTGAATGAAAGAGATAGAATTTATAACGAAAAACTGGCTTCAAGGCCACAATTAGATAGCATGCAAAAAGATGATGCGTTAATAATTGAGCTAACAAAAATAAGTGAGAATGACCAATACTATAGGAAGCTCGTCAGTGGTTTAAATAATTCTCAAAGTGATTTGGATAATTGGTATCATCAAATGTCAATTTTAGATTCAATTAATTTGATCAAAATTGATTCTATCTTAAAAATTAAAGAGTATCCAAAACCAGAAAGTGTAGGTTACAAATTATCTAGGGTACCATTTTTTGTAATTCACCACCAATCATCCATACCTCTTAGATTAAAGTATCGTAATTATTTGGAAGAAAACTGTAATTCCGGTTTAATGTCAATGTTTGATAGACGTACTAAAGAACTTTCCGAATGATAAGAAACATACTTATTAGAACAGTTATTACTTTTTGTGTTTTGACTTTTATTCAATGTCAAAGTTCTTTAGATACAATTAAAGAGAGAACTATTGAGTGTTTAAATCAATCTAAAACCATAGAATAAATATAAACCAAATATGACAATACAAACAAATCTTATCACAGAAGACAAGACAGTCTTTGAGCGATCTTTGATCAATTTTTGTCCCTCCTGAAACAAAGAATGGTATGAACAACGTAATCACGAAAGTCTATCAGCATTATACCCGATTCCCGAAAACAGATCTAGGTTCTACAAAAATCAGCTGGCAAATCTTAAAAAAGGAATTAGCAAGAGTAAATATCAATTCCATGCTAGTCACTATGCCTATTTCGCAGAGCTCTAATCTATTATTTCCATTCGTAATAAAAGACAAAAATATAATTATAAATTAGTCGAAAAATTATCAAATGAGGGGTTCATTATAGATAATACCGTACTAAGATACGAAGAATATGAGAACGATTACAAATATGAATTAATGCTGTTAGAAAAAGCTGATTTTATTGAAGACAAAATCTGGGATTTGCAAAAAAAAGTAGTATCTCAAAAACGAAAATTAATTATTAGTATCTTATTAGGTGCTGTAATAACTTTGTCTTTGCTAGGGTCTCTTGATATAGTTTCATTTTTAATTATTGTTTTAGGTTTAGTGATTTCTATTTATACTAGATCCAAAGAAAATGGAGGAAAACTTAAATCTCCATTTTGCATAAACAAAGGAATCTTTAGTTGCGACAAAACTAAAGCCTATAAAATTTTAGGCCTTCCTTTTTATGATATCAGTATTATATATTTCTTAGGAGGGCTTTTATCAATTTCATATTTTGGATTGAGTTTATGTTTTTTTAATAGTTTTGTTTCTTGGGGTTTTATTCTGTATATATTGTTTGTCTGTTCAGATTTTCAAAGAAAAGAAAATCTGCCTTTTGTGCATGATGATTTTTTTCTCCTTCATGATATGTATGTATAGGGTCCTTATAGTTTTTGCACTTCCCGTTGATTATAGTTTAGTAAATGAGGCATCTACAATTCTTCTATATTTTATGTCAGCTTTGATAGTCGTTTTATATCTTAACGGTTATGACAGAGAAATTAACATCAAAAGACATGATTTTAATATGGTAATCTCAGAGTGGCCAGTTATATCATTGATAAGTGGAAAAGTAGATAAAGAGATATCAGATAGTAATATTATAATTGGAAAAAACAATTCACCTGATATTCTACGACTTTATATTCATACAGGATGTAAGCATTGTCCAGGAGCTCTAAGAGAAATGCTTAATTTATTGTCGATGACTGATGAATACAGATTACATCTTTATATAAGATCTGATAATAGAGATATTGGAATGAGGAGATCAATTTAAAAACAATAAATTATGTTAAGTTTAAAAGATTTTAAAAGTTTTGAGGTGAACAACAAGTCATTTGTTGGAGGTGTCACGGGAAAGACAAGAGGTGATTCAGGTGATGACTTTATAGGCGCTGATGGGAATATGTACCATGGCGCAACTGACGGAGGGTCATTATCGGGCTGTCCTTGTGCAGGCGGTAGTTCAGGTTCTGGTACTACGAGCTATTCACTTGACTGTTGTTAAAATTTATTTTTAAGTGGAGTTATTATGTGTGTATTAACTTCATATATTAACTAATATCTTCGTATGAAACATTATCATTTTTACTTTTTTATTGTGTTACTTTTTTTTCCAAAATTAGGGTCTTCTCAGGATTTAGTAAAAATTCCTGATATGCCTATTTCCTTAACAGGTGAATTCCCAGATGAGATTATAGAGCGATATAATAAAGTAAGGGAATATGAGTTTGTAACATTAAAAGAATCAAGCAAAGATGTTTATGATTTTGCGAGTACAGTTTATCATTTATATATCACGAAAGATTCTGCCAATTTCTATTTTGATCGAATGATACAAAGATCACCAAGGAGGGTTTGTCGTATATTAATAAGCGCTGAAAAAAATCACAATAGAAGGATTGAAAATGAATCAATCACACCAGAAACGAATTGGTTTTTAGAGGATTTATCGGATAAGAATGCGGACGATGTATTGCAATATTGTAATGATTATATGGAAGCAAGGTTTGGAAAACAAAAACCTCCGAAAGAACCAATATTATCGGCGGTGGTTAGTGAAATATTTGAGCTTGATCAAAAATATAGATTGGAAAAAACAACAGACTGGAATCTCCAAGATAGACTCGACTCTCTAAATAGGGTTGCAGTAGATAGTTTATACAGTTTAGACAATTCCTTAAAACATTTCACACTTGATGAAATTAATGTTTTTTCATTTGTACTTCACCATTCTAAAGATTGTGAATGGAATATAAGATGGACTGAGATTTTCTTCGAAGAATTAAAAACGAATAATATAGAAGGTGCACAATTGCTGCAAGAAGCGATTAGAAGGTGGTTCAAGAAAGATAAAGGTAGGTGCTATAAAAACGATCCTGAAGGAGTTCTAGATTTTCTTGATGGCCTTCGACAAAAATATCCTAAGATGTCAAAAAATATCCTGACGGGCTTGGAATGATAGAGAAGATATAATTACGATCATCTTCTTTAATAAAATTTTTGATACACATAAAGCCATCCTAAACAAAGCTGAAATTGATATGTATCCAACATTGATCATGGACAAAACGCAAATTGCAATCTTCCCAGGATTTGACAATATAAAAGTTTTTTTATTAGAGCGATAAAAATTTATTCTGATTGGTATTTCAATTAGTAACGAGTTTGATTGGGAAAGCGGATCTTTGTATCTTGATGATATAAGTAAATTGAAATGGCGGACTAATTTAGATTTTTATTGCTACTTTGAATACAGTACAATTGTATTTTATGTTAAGTGCTAAAAGGATAAAGCAGAATGCTTTTTTATGATTAGTTATGCTGAAATCAATCAACTAGATCTTCTAATCTCAAAATAACTAAAGTCGAAATTTGGCAGCGTCCCATTTGGATCATATCCGTACGCTCTTAAGGAAAGATGGTGACCAGCCTGCAGACGCTCCCACATTGGTCTTGTCTTCCAATAAGCTACATTGTTGTCTGCCTCTGCAAAAGTTTTCTCTGCATATGCGGTTTTATCAAATCGCTCTTCTTTCATTCTTCTTCTAGATATATAATGTCCACTAAGTCTTTAGGCCTACCAGAAGCCTTTTTTGCAAGTAAAAGATGTTGATAATTAATTAACCGAATTTTAATGTTGTCAGTTTCATACATAGAAGATAAATCAAAACATTCCTTAAAACTTAATCCTTTAACTTCGAGCATGATATCCAGGCCATAGGGTGGCCTTCCAAAAGAAAATACATCAATCGATTTATCAAGTAAAAATTTTTGCTCTGTCATTTCTGATGTGGGCAATCCAAATTGATTTGCAGCTATGATAAATCGTCTGTAATTCTCTTTGGTCCTGTTGAGCCATAGATCTAGATCTCCAGTAGTCCTAACGTAACCATGAAGAATAACAGCATACCCACCAACCAAGATGTATTCAACCTCATGCTGGTTTAGCAATGAAATCAGTTCTTTGAAATCTTGAATGAAGATATTATTCATATCCCAAAGTTAATTATATATTTTAGTCAAAAAAAATAAAGTAAAAGCGAAATCTACTCCAATCACCAGCTACTTATAAGACATCAACAACTCAATGATCTATTTAGTCACTCATCCCAAAACTTTTCAAATTATTTACTCATTTTCTAATTCGAACTTTCACTCAATAATTCTACAATTCATCAACTCAATAACTCATATTATAATTTCCCATAACCCATTACTTCCTATCCTATAACTCATTACAAACCAACAACGTAACACCTATTATTTTAACACCCACAACCTATGTAATACACCCATTCTCACTATATTTGCGCCTAGAATATGAGATTAAAGAACCTAACCATAAAGGGCTTCAAGAGCTTTGCCAATGAAACATCTTTGAACTTCAATGATGATGTAATAGGCGTGGTAGGTCCAAATGGATCGGGGAAATCCAATGTGGTAGATGCTATTCGATGGGTATTGGGTGAGCAAAAGTCCAAGGAATTGAGGCTAGAAAAAATGTCTGATATCATATTCAACGGTACGAAGAAGAGGAAGGAAGCTTCTACTGCACAGGTAACTCTTACATTTGAAAATACAAAAGGAATACTGGCTACCGAGTATCAGACCGTTGCCGTATCTCGTATCTTATACCGAAGTGGAGAAAGTGAATACAGGCTTAACGGTGTAACATGTCGATTGAGGGATATCACGACTCTATTAATGGATACGGGTATTGGTAGTAATTCTTATGCGATTATTGCGCTTGGTATGGTCGATGATATATTGGCTGATAAGGAGAATGCTCGTCGTAAGATGTTCGAACAAGCTGCGGGTATATCAAAATATAAAAGAAGAAAAAGAGAAACGCTCAACAAACTCAAAGGTACAACTGCTGATCTTGATAGGGTAGAAGATCTACTTTTTGAAATAGAAGGAAACCTTAAGAGTCTCGAGAAACAAGCTAAGCGGGCGCAGAAGTATCTTGACCTCAAAGCAAACTATAAAGAGCTTGCAGTAAAGTTCGCTCAAGTATCTGTGCAGTCCCTTAAAGCAGAGTACAAACGTCTAGGTTCAGAATTAAAATCAGAGCAGGATAAGTACAGTGGGTTAGATGTACAAGTCAGAAAGAAAGAAGCATTTCTAGAAAAGGAGAAAAAAGGTAACATAGAAAAAGAACAATCCCTTTCTTCTAAGCAAAAAGAGCTGAACGAATTAGTGACTAAAATCAGAAATTTAGAATCTGAAAAAGGACTACTCGAACAAAAGCAAAAATTTAAAGAATCAAATGCAGAGACACTTAAAAGCTCAATTGCTGCAAGTAAGTCTGATCTAGAACGCTTCGAAAATGAAGTCAATATTTTAAAGAAAAGGCTTGATGCAGAAAGTAGCAAATACAAACAGCAGTCCAAAGCGACAAACGAATACAAGCTTAAGTATGATGCGATAAAATCTGACCATCAAAATGCAAAGCAAGCATTTGATAAAAGGACTCTAGAGAGAGAACAATTAAACAGATCAGTTTTTGATTTTGAAAAGCAATTGGCTCTTATCTCGAACAATGAATCTAATCTCAAGGAAGAAGTCAAAAGAGGAGAAGTATCTCTTGAGGGCAGAAAAGGAGAATACAAAAATGCAAAAGCGTCTCTTGAAAAGCTACAGAAAGAGATTGACCGAAAAGGTAAGAGTATTGAAAATCTTAATAAAGCGGAAGAGGAAAGGAAAAGTAAGATTGATGAGCTTGATCAGAAACAAGAATCTGTAAGAACTGAATTAAACAAGGTAACTCGGACTATAGATAGTAAAAAAAATGAATACGATCTACTTAAGAGTATGATCGATAATTATGAAGGTTTTCCTGAATCCATTAAGTTTTTGAGTACAAGTTGGAAGAAGGATGTCCCTGTACTTTCGGATTTGCTTGATGTTGATGAAGATTGTAGAGGAATTATAGAACAGTACTTAAGTCCGTACCTAAATTATTATGTAGTTAAAGACATGGCAGAGGCAAAATCTGCAATTAATTTGTTGACAACTTCACAGAAAGGGAAAGCAAATTTCTTCTTGTTAGATAAGATTGAAAAAGTAGATAATTTAGGGCAAAATATTGCTGATACGACTCCTGCATCTCAAAAAGTGAATGTTGATTTGAAGTATGAAAACTTATTGAATTTCATATTGAAGGATGTCTTGATTTACGAAGGAACATTTAGTGATTTTAATTATGATGTATTGCCAAGTGAATTTACTTATTTGGCAAAGTCTGGAACCTTCCTCAAAGGGAAAAACTATATTAGTGGTGGTTCTGTTGGCTTGTTCGAAGGAAAGAAGATTGGGCGTAAGAAGAATTTAGAAAAGCTATCAAAAGACCTAAAGAAGCTTGAAGAGAAAAGAGAAAAGTTAGCTATTTCTTTGGAAAAAGTGAGAGCAGAACTGTCAAACATAAAACAGACCAATAATACGCATTCGATCAATCAACTAAGAAATGAAAAGGCTGGGTTAGAGCGAGAACAAGCGGGGTTGAATACTAGAATTGATGTTTATAAACAATATAAAAAAGAACAAAAAGACAAGGAAGAATCAACAAAGATTCAACTGGACAAGCTGAAAATTCAAGCCAAAGAAATAAATAAATCTCTAGCGGATATACAGAAGAAAATCAAAGATTTAGATAGTAATAAAGGAGATGATTCTGACCTTGATAGTTTGAATTCAATACTGTCTTTAGCTAGTCAGAAATTTAATGAAGCCAACATATCAGGAATACAACAACAGAACCTTGTTAGCAACTTAACCAAGGATTTGGATTTTAAAAATAGTAGAGTTCATGATCTAGAACGAAGAGTTAAACAAGATAAAATCCGTCGTAAAGACGAGATAGAGGGAGCGGAAGATATTGTGAAGCAGGTGAAGACAATGGATGAAAATCTGGTCCACCTCTACAATGCTAAAAAAGAAAATGAAAACAAGTTGAGTGAAGCAGAGCAAAAGTACTATTCCGCAAGATCTGCCATCACTGAAATTGAAGATGAGATTAGAGTCATCACAAGATCTCAAAATCAGATACAGCTCAAAGTGCAGAAGATCAGAGATGATTATCAGGATGTGAAATTTAAGATTAGTGCCGTAGGTGAGCGTCTCAAAATAGAATTTGGTATTGCGATCAATGATATTATAAATCAAGAAGCACCAGATATAGAAATACCACTCGACCAATTAGAAGAAAAAGTAGAAAGACTCAAGTCTAGACTCAACAATTATGGAGATGTAAATCCTATGGCTGTCGAGGCATATAACGAGATGGAAGAGCGGTATGAGAACATTTCTAAACAAAGAAAAGATATCCTAGATGCCAAAGAATCACTTCTAGAAACGATAAAAGAAATTGAGTCTTCGGCGACAACTATGTTCCTAGAAGCATTTGACAAGGTCAGAGAAAATTTTATCGATGTTTTCAGAAATCTTTTTTCCGAAGAGGACAATTGTAACCTCATATTAGTAGATCCAGATAATCCATTGGAATCTGACATTGAGATAATTGCTAAGCCAAAAGGAAAGAAACCAAAGTCACTCAGTCAGCTTTCTGGAGGTGAGAAGACCTTGACGGCAACGGCATTATTGTTTGCATTATATCTTCTGAAACCTGCACCATTCTGTATTTTTGATGAGGTAGATGCTCCTTTAGATGACGCCAATATTCAGAAGTTCAATAAGATCATTAAGAAGTTTTCAAAGGATTCACAGTTTATTATAGTTACACATAATAAGTCGACGATGTCTGCCGTGGATATTCTATACGGTGTTTATATGCCTGAGCAAGGAGTTTCGTCGGTAACTCCTGTTGATTTCCGAGCTCTTGATGGTGTTGATGAACTTCAAGTTGTTCAATAATTTTTTATATAATTACCCCGTGATCATTGAGTTGAGCGAAAGCGAAAATCCCGATAAATACGGGACAGGTCGGTGAGCACAATTTTAATACTACACAAACAAACCAGCTCACAGATCGCAAGCGCTCAATGATCTTCCAACAAAAGTTTAGTGTTAAATCCTTTTAATCCGTTAGATCAGCGGTATCTGCGTTCCCATTTATT
>Ga0209187_1003085_pt1 | contig 14594 bp, 10 predicted proteins | sample BantaG_FD_187430 | JGI IMG/M metagenome (GOLD analysis project Ga0209187, IMG submission 187430) | Marine algal microbial communities from Bantry Bay, Ireland - BantryBay_4 metaG (SPAdes) (version 2) | ecosystem: Host-associated > Algae > Red algae > Unclassified | place: Bantry Bay, Ireland... | reverse complement strand
CAGCTATTGGCAAAGCCAAGGTGGTTGGAATCGCTTTCATGGGAACCATATTGCCGATTTGATGCGCTTGCTCAGCACAGAATTGATGCCATTGAGTTATGTAGCAGAGTTAGAGCCATCTCTTCAAATTCGATATCTTGACACACCTGATTCAGATCCAGAATCTGATGTTACGATTTACGATCCCAATTCTGTTCGTGCTTTGGGAAGTACAGAAATACTTTCCACCACACCGGGTTTGCTTGTGCTACCTGCATTAGATGCACTTGCGGCACCAAGCAAAAGTGAAAAAGAGCTGAGCGCAGTCGCAATTTACGAGATTGAAGAAAGTTTACGCGATGAGGGGACGCCCGTCGCATGGCTCGAGCTACTATCTCCGTCGAATAAAGGCAATGGTCCCGATGCAGAAAGCTATCGCCAGAAACGCGCCAAAATTGTGCGCAGCGGTCTGGTTTTTGTAGAGCTAGACTATTTGCACGAATCAGGCTCTACACTACAGCAAGTTGCCAGCTATCGCATTCGTCAAGGGCGCGCGGCCCAACTCGATTCACACCCCTATCGTATCGCGGTAATCGATCCAAGACCCAGCTATGTTGAAGGCAAAGCATACATCACGGAGTTTGACGTAGACAGCCCCATCCCAACTGTTGCCATACCGCTTAGCGCAGCAGACGTGCTACACTTTGATTTTGGCATCCCCTATAATAAAACAATTGAAGAGACCTTGTATGGCTGGCGCTTTGTAGATTATAGTCAGTTGCCTTCTCGCTATGAGCGTTATAGTGATTCTGATCAAGAACGTATTGCCCAAAGGATGCTTGCAGTACTAGAAGTGGCTCAGGCTGATAAAGATCTAGAATTGGGGCCCTTTGAAACCAGCGAAATCTCGAAAGAAGATGCTTTGAATCAAATTCAAACGATACAAGAATAAGCGCTTGCTATGAAACCCTGCCCCTTCTGTTCTCCCCAAATCTACAGCGATGAGTACGCCGACGTTGCGCTCGAAAACGAACACTGCCTCTTCATCAGCGGACCCCAGCCGATTCTAAATGGATCCGGCATGATAATTCCACGCGCCCACCGCGAGACTCTCTTTGATCTTACTCGCGAAGAGTGGGAAGCCACCTACGATTTGCTACACGCAGCCAAAAATTTGATCGACGATGTCTTTAAGCCTGATGGCTACAACGTTGGCTGGAACTGCGGCAGCGTTGGTGGGCAGACCGTCTTTCACGCCCACTTACACATCATCCCCCGTTTTGCCGACGAACCGCGCGCGGGCCGTGGGATCCGCTGGTGGTTGAAGCAAGCAGAGAACAAGCGCCCCAATTCTACATAATCTCACTATATATGAATCGACAACAAACCAGTACGCTGACCGGCACATTGAGCATCGCCATCACACTCGGTTCCATGCGGCCACTATTCTGGACAGGCCTCGTGGCAGACGCGTGGAATTCTAAGACGCGTTGGGTGTGAATTATAGTGTGGTCGTGATCTTGATTAGTCTGGTGGTTTAGTTACGCCGAGTGGATCTGTTAGGGGAAAGTAAAAGATGAATTGTGCTTCGATCCCGTTCGCATCGTCGCCCAAAGATTCCGTGCAAATCGTAGCGGCACGAACTATCGCGTCCGTCCCGTGAGCTACGCCACAAACATTCGCTCAACCTGTCGCGTCCAAGCCAGCAACTGTTCATCTTCGCCAAAGCGCCCCGTCAACTGGATTCCAAGCGGAAGCCCGCCGATCTCTTGGGCCGTCGGCACAGTCGTTGTGGGCATCCCCACATGCGTCCATGGCAGATTCATATCGGGATTGCCCGTTGCGTGGATTCCAAGTGGTGCCGGACCGGGTGCTGGCGGCGAGACCCACAGATCAATCTCAGCATCACCCATTTGTTCTTCGATCTGCGAACGCAGCGTGCCACAATTCTTGCGTGCGGCAGCTAATTCAGTCGCATCTACCATTTGACCAATTTTGATAATCTCGGTGGTATGTTCGCGATAAAGATGACCATGCGTGGCAAATTTTTCGGCATGTTCTTGCGCAAACTCGGCAAACGAAAGACGACGATGCAGCAGGTTGAGCGCCTCAATATCTTCGAATATTGGCACCCGCTTTACAACATAGCCAGCATCTTGCAGTTGACCTAGCGCATCCTCAAATTTTTGCAATGCAGCAGGCTCCGTCTGATCCAAAAACGCGCCATCGGGCACACCCAAAACAGGCAGCTTCATGGGGATGGCGTCAACAACATCGCCACGCCACTCTTTACACAGCACGCCAGCCGCCACAATCATCCCATCAACATCTTGTGTAAATAATCCCACATGATCCACCGTGCGCGAAAAGTAAAGCAGCCCGGTAGACGCAATTCGCTCATACGTGGGCTTAAAGCCAACAATGCCACAAAATGCAGCCGGGCGAATAACCGATCCGATGGTTTGCGTGCCGATGGCAAGCGTACACAATCCAGCCGATACCGCAGCTGCCGATCCGCTGCTTGATCCACCGGGTGTGTGTGCCAAATTGTGCGGGTTGCGCGTCGGCCCGGGATCAAAGTAAGCAAACTCGGTTGTGACTGTCTTGCCCACAATCAGTGCGCCAGCCGCACGCAATTGCGTTACGCAAGTTGCTTCGTCACCAGCCAAAAGTTCCGGCGGCACGTTGGATCCAGCGCGCGTGGCAAACCCGTCCACGTGAAAAATATCTTTCACGCCGAGCAGCGTGCCGTACAAGGGTGGGCGGTCAGTCGTATCGGGAAAGCGCGCGTCAAGTTGTGCGGCATCGGTCAAAAGGCGAGCGCGTCGATCTTCCTCGCCCAGCAATGCTTCGACGTGCGGTTCTACTTCATCGATCCGATCACAGATTGTGCGTACATAGTCGGTCAGTTTGGTCTCACCAGTGCGCAATGAAGCAAGCGTTTGGGCCAGCGGAGCGGGATTTGTCTGCATAAAATAGTCGCTTAAGTCGTTCTATTGGTAGATGATTAGATTCGGGGTTGTCTTCATTCGATAGTAGCCCGAATCCCCATAGCTAGCCGACCCCATTGCCACCTCTTCCGAAAGAATCGGTTCATCCCAGCGGTAAAAGAGCTTAAATGCACTATATTTGGTTGCTGCATTTACAAAGGAATTATATTTCGAAATTTTGTTCCACGGGCCACCCCAGCCGTCAACAGAGACAGTCAGATCAACTTGCGGATAAGACCAGTCAAGGTCGGGCTTATTGACAATCATGCGATCCACAAATTGGTGCAGCAGCAGGATTCGCGATCCGCTCAGTCCGTTGGCGATCAAATAATCTTGCATGGCGCGCTGCGCATTATTCACCTGCGCAGCCGTCACGAAGCCAATCGGATTGCCGGGTACGGCTTGCCCTGGGTGGCTCATTGCAAATTCTGGATCTAGCCCCAGATGCACATTTGGATATTTTAACCATTTGAAGGCCAGCGCCAGCGAATCAGTCGGTGTCAGTGCGCCTATTTGCACATCCAAAATCACGTCAAAACCCTCTACTTGAGCACGATCAATATAGGCTTGCACAACCTCATCCTCTAAAAAGACCAAATAGGTACCGTCGCGTCCAGGTGCTCGTGCAGCCATGCCGTAAACAAGATGGTAAACGGGTTTTACACCAATTTGTGGACCATTGGCTCTGTCATATGCGGCTGCCTGATCTTTTAAAATTGGCGTAAGCTGATCAATCGAATACTCGCCAAGAATCCCCATAATTGGCACATTGGGTCGGCCATAGTAGGTGACAAGAGTGGTGTAATAGTAGGGTGATGTTGATGTTGCAGCCTGTGCAGCCAAAGTTAATCGGCTAAATGCATTTTCGGGCGAGATAGATGCCTCGACGTCTGCTGTGTCCGGAGACGCAGCAACATTTGCAGCAGCCACGCCAGTTTCAACCCCTAGCGCTTGATCATATGAAGATGGTTCATAGTTTGGCAGTTTTAAACGCATACCAACTCGAATCAAGCCAGGATTATTAATCTCATTTGCCTGCGCTAGCTCTTGTGCGGTCAAGTCAAATTTCGCTGCAATGACGGACAAAACATCGCCAGGCTGCACGGTATAATAATAATCTTCTTGCAGCGCCGGAACCGCAGCAACCACAGCCGCCTCGGCAGGAGGTGCTGTTGCAGCAGGCAGCGGAATAGGCGTGCTTGTTGCCGATAAAATAGCAAGCGGATTTGCCGTTGGGAGTGGTGCAGTTGTTGCCACCGCGGTCGGTCGGTCGGTCGGTCTAGCAGTCGGTGCTGTAGTTGGCGCAACTACTGTCGTAGAGGTAGCCGTGGGAACAGCAGTAGGAGCGGCGGTTGCAGCCTGCACTGCGCTAGTTGGTTCTTCCGACGATGAGGCTGCGGATGATTGCGGTGGCCAATTTAAAGTTGAAGGAAGAGATGACGTGCCAAATACTCCCAGATACTTTTCATTTAAGGTAACCTGCACGGCACTACCACTCTGCACTTCTAAATATACTTTTTCGCCAGACCATTCAGAGGAAAAGCCTGGTGATAGCGTACCAGAAAACTTTAGCACGCCGTCGATGCGAATAACCACCCGACTTACTTTTAAAACGGCAACCTTTAGCGAGTTTATGCTCTCATCTTGGCTAACGAGTTTGGCATTAGCCATACTTTGGGTACCAAATAATTGAACACTAAATAATAGCACCACAGCTAAACAGATCGGTACGACAAAACGTGCAATTTTCACCATTATAATTTACTCCCTATCAGTTCTCGAAGCGCTTCTTCGGAAAGTATGTCTACTCCAAGGTCCACGGCTTTGGATAATTTACTTCCAGCTTTTTCGCCCGCCAGCAGGTAACTTGTTTTGCTGCTGACGCTGCCAGTTACTTTGCCACCGTGTGTTTCGATTAACTCTTTCGCTTCATCTCGACTCAAGCTAGGCAATGTCCCAGTAACTACAAATATTTTTTCGGCAAAGATTTTTGGTGGTGAAGATGCATCCAACACGACCGGTTCTTCTTTTACTCGTACGCCTGCCACTGCAAACTTTCGTACAAGCGCGCGATTTGGCTCTAGGGTAAAAAAGCGCACGACACTTTCTGCAATCTTCGGTCCGATCCCGTCGATGGCCGCCAATGTCTCTTCGTCTGTGGTCATCAATTCGTTCAAACTATGGATCTGCTGCATCAACAGTTCGGCAACGCTCGATCCAACAAATCGAATGCCCAGTCCCGTCAGCAGACGATGGACGGGCTGTGCCTTACTTGCTTCAATACCGGCAAAAAGTTTAGCAACACGTTTTTCCTTATAGCCATCCAGCGATAAAATCTCATCCCAAGATAAGTAATAGATATCGGCCAGATCTTTTATGTAGCCTTTTTCGACAAACAACTCAGCCTGTTTGGTACCAAACCCATCTACGTCCATTGCGCCGCGCGACGCAAAGTATTCGACCGAGCGCGCCAGCCGAGCCGGACACGCGCTATTTTCGCAATAGGTAGCAGATTCACCTTCGAGCCGGACCAGATCTTGCCCACATTCTGGGCAGCGTTTGGGCATTTGCCAGACAAGCTCTTCGCCCGTACGCAGATCCACCATTGGCCGCACAACTTTGGGGATCACTTCGCCCGCGCGCAACACAACAAGCTGATCCCCAATGCGGATATCCAAGTCGCGCACATAATCCTCATTGTGCAGCGTTGCGCTTTGAACCGTTACGCCACCAATTTGCACTGCTTCGAGCACAGCGTTGGGCGTAATTGCGCCGGTGCGCCCTACCTTTACCACAATGTCCAGCAACTTGGTGACTACTTCTTGAGCTGCAAATTTATACGCAATTGCCCAGCGTGGATCTTTGCCCGTAAAGCCTAGCTCTTCTTGCAGATCGAGCCCGTCTACTTTAATCACGATGCCGTCAATTTCATAGGGAATCTGCGACCGACGCCCTGCCCACGCTTCAACATATGTAATTAGGTCGTCAAAGTTGTCATCCTCAAAGCGCTCTATCTCATTACAAATTGGCAGCCCTAGTTCCTTAAGATAGGCCAAACTGTCCCAGTGGCTTGTTGGTGGGTTGTCGATCCCTTCTAAAATCAACGTCTGATAGACCCAAGTTTTGAGCGGACGAGTGGCGGTGGTCGAGCTATCGAGCTGACGCAAGCTGCCCGCAGCGAAATTACGCGGATTTGCGTAGGTGCGTTCATCTTGTTCGGCCTGCCGCTGATTAAATTGCGCAAAGTCTGCAATATCAATATAGGCCTCGCCACGCACAACCAATCGGCTCGGCATAGATTGTTTTGTTGAGCTAGAAACGGGGATGGATAGAGGGATTGACTGCACAGTGCGCAAATTTGGGGTGATTGTCTCCCCATATTCACCATCACCGCGCGTGGCACCCAGAGAGAATTGCCCATTCTCATAATGTAAGACAACCGTCAGCCCATCGAATTTCGGTTCAACAATGTAGGCAAGTTCAGTCTGTTGCACGTCTGAAAGGAGACGCTTTATACGGTCGCGCCATGAATTAAGATTTTCGGAGCTGAACGCATTGGCTAGGCTCAACATTGGCAGCGGGTGACGCGTCTTCTCGAATCGATCTGAGATAACGCCCCCCACGCGTGCGGTTGGGCTGTCGTTACTTTGTACTTCTGGATTTTCTGCTTCTAACTTTTGTAGTTCACGGAACAGGACATCAAATTCTGCATCGCTGATTGCAGGTTCATCAAGAACATAGTAGCGATGCTGGTGGTCTCGAATCGTAGCGCGGAGTTCATCTATGCGCGCCACTATATTGAGCGTCGCTTGTTTAGACATATAGAAATTTGTCCCTCACTCTGATGCAAGATCAGACAGGAATATACAGCTTTCGCTCATAGAGTTTGTGGACGTTCGATCCCCATCGGTCTCTATCCTCATTGATTTCGATACAAACCAGATACTACCTTGGCTCACTCAACCGGCAGAGAGGCTGAACATCTACTAAATTTTTCTATTCTATGGCAGAAGCTTATAGGGTCAAGTAAAGAGTAGCACTTGGCTATTTTGCCGTGAGTAAGCTTGAATCAGCCCACCCTAGCAGCCCATTTTCGTCGCGTATGCGCATCCAAGAAATGCCATCAACCTCTACAGGATAGCGCTCAAAATCCGAGCCTGGTTCTACCAAGCGAAAGGAGTCACCAGGGTTATACACTTCGCGCGTCGGTGCATCGAGCGAGGCCATTGCATAGAGCCTTAATCCCTCATCCTCGCTTTCGGCTGCCGCATCTACAACGGTTAGGTTACTGTTCAAGGGAATGGCAAACTGCGATGAATCACCGTCAGCCGTATCAGCAACGATGTTCGATACCTCAGAATTATCGTCCCCACCTGTTGCACCAATGGCGCTTGCGTTATTACTATTTGCGTCATCACTATTTGTACCAGTGTTATTTGTACCAGTAACCGTTTCTGCATTTGCATTACTGTTTATTGCATTTTGATCCGCAGATTCATCACCGTCGGACGCATCTTCAGTAGATATATTATCCATGACCGTATCAGTAGCAGAATCTGAACTTTCAAAATTTGTATTTTCAGTTTCAGCACTTTCAGAATCGCTCGCATCATCATTGCCATCACTATCGGCATCAGACGAGACAGTCACAGATTCAGGTACTGGCGTCATTTCAATCTCGGCCCGGGATCCCAAGTTTAGAAAACTTGCACCCTGCCAGTAGATAATCCACAGAATAAGCAAAGCAGAGGCAAGCAATAAAGGCCACATAATCTGACCAATACCACGTTTCTTTTTGGTTTTTTCTTCACTCATCTTCTACTCCAACGCTCTCTTTTGGAACGTTTATTTTCATTTTTGGTTTTGCTTATAACTCTATAAGACTAAAGTCATCCTACTTTAACGCGGCCAACATCTCTTTCATCGGTAATGTATTAATCACATCCGCAGGCTGCACCCATGCGCGCTGTGCAGTGGCAATGCCATATTGCATCATCTCCATGCCGTCAGTTGAATGGGCGTCGCTGCTGATCGCGAGTTTGCAGCCAAGCTCGATCGCGCGTCGTGCGTAAACGTCGTTCAGATCGAGCCGACTTGGGTGTGCATTAATCTCGACTACGGTTCCAGTTTCGAGACAAGTCTGCAAGACCTGCTCCACATCCAGATCCGATGGTGCCCGCTTCCCGATAATGCGGCCAGTGGGATGGCCCAAAATATCCACGTGCGGGTTGCGCACCACCTTCAAACAGCGCTCGGTGATGACCTCTCGGGCCTGCCGCTGGCCGCTGTGGATGCTGCCAACCACCACGTCAAGCTCAGCCAAAACCTCATCGGGCAGGCCCAGCGTACCGTCGGCCAGCACCTCCACTTCGATACCGCGTAATAGTCGGAATTCAACCCCATCAGCTTCATACTTTTGATTTAAAGCAACGATCTCTTCGGCTTGCTTTGCCAGTTGTTCCGCATCCACGCCGTCGGTCACACCCAATCCAACGCTGTGATCGCAGATAGCCCAATACGAATAGCCGCGAGCTTGAGCGGCAGCAGCCATTTCGGCAACGGACGCGGCACCATCGCTGTAGGTACTATGCCCATGCAGTTCGCCGCGGATATCCGTCAACTGCACCAATGAGGGCAGCGTATCGCTACTTGCTGCCTTCACCTCGCCTCGATTCTCGCGCATCTCTGGCGGAACCCAAGCTAGATTCAAAAATGCGTAAAGCGCTGCTTCTTCTTCAAAAAAGCGCTCCTCACCTTCGGCAGCCTTACCACTACCCGTTGCAGTGAGACAATATTCGTTCAGGCTCCAGCCTTGCTTTTGGGCAATTTCGCGCACGGCAATGTTGTGGCCTTGGCTGCCGGTAAAATATTGCAGCGCCGCGCCCCAATGCTTTTTGGCCACCACGCGCAAATCCGCTTGCAGACCACCACCAAGCAGAATACTCGTTTTGGTTTCGCCGCTGCCAATCACGTCGACCACAAGCGGCAACGTTCGAAACGCATCCATCACCGCAGCAGGGTCTTCGCTGATCACCAAAAAGTCGAGATCGCCAATTGTTTCGCGCCAGCGCCGCAAACTGCCGGCAATTTCAATGCGCTCAATTGTGCCCGAAGGCAACGCGGCAATCAGCGCAGCTTTAATCTCTTCGGCCAACGGTCGCGCTTTGCCAATTGGCGTGCGCCCATCAGCTCGTTTTGCAAGCAGCTCAATCCCTTTTAGGATCTTCTCTTCGCTCTTGGTGCCAAAGCCCTTTAGCACGCGAATCTGTTCCGCTTCGGCTGCGGCTTTTAGGCTCGCAATATCTAAAATATCAAGCTCTTGCCACATGCGCCGCACGGTTTTTGGCCCAACATCCGGTATTTGCAACATCTCGAGCACGCCAGCGGGCACCTCTTTGCGGAGCGCTTCCAGCCCCTCGAAGGTACCACTTTCAAGCAGATCGTGAATGTCTTGTGCGATGCCTTTACCAATACCGGGTATCTCTTGCAGGCCTCCGTCTGCTGCGACATCGTTCACGTCGCGCGAGTGCGTACGAATTGCTTCTGCCGCATTTTGAAACGCGATAAAACGAAAGCGATTTGCACCAGCAATTTGCAGCATGTCGGCCATCTGGTCGAGCACTTCGGAGACGTCTCGATTGGTAAAATGCTTGGTTGCGACTGCCGTTTTGCTCATGAAATTCGATCTATATTATTGAAACTATTTGGTTAATTTGTTTGAAAAAGTGGAGAAATCAGGGTGAGCGTTTAAATTTAAGGGGTAATTAATGGATAAATGAGCGCATAATCAGGCAAAACTCCTTGTTTATGCCGGAATTATAGCATGAATTATGCCTGCATGGAAAAGAAGAAACTCGGCTGTTTTAACCGAGTTTCTAGGTAAATCTTACGATGTTTCAATGAGTCAGCCTGTTGAAAACTACCGCTACAACAATCTAACTGAAAACCAACAAATTTGATCAGCTAATCGGATCCAAATTTCTCATATTCGATCCAGAAATCGTGTGAAAAATTCAGCCCTGTTCGCGTTTTGAGCGCGAACATAGCAGCCTCTTCTTTATCAATGTTCTCTTTTGGAGCATCAAACAATGCCAGCAGTTCTGACACGCCGCGAGTACGTAACGCTTCTGCACCCTTTTCAATCACAACTTCTACTGGGTAATTCGTAATACGATACAAATAGGCAGACTCAACCGGCGCATCCATGCTCTCTAAAAAATAGGTGCCCGCTTTCACAATCCGGCAGCCAACGTCGATCACAATTACGCGATCACCAGTGCGACCGGCGCATAGTTGTGGCACAATTGCAACAGACGTGGCATCGTCAAAACTAACCGTTCTGCCCGTTGGCCCAAAAAGATCGGGCACGTAGAAGCTTAGCGTTAATTGATTAATGGCGGGCAGCACCGCAATCTCAAGTCCCCAAGACCTCTATCGCGCCCCCAATAACAGATCAATCACCAACTGATCTAATCTCTCGTAGGGTTGACCCTTTTTGCCCATTGCCACCCGATCAAAATTGTGGCCCTTTAGCGCGCTCATTTTGGCTGACGAATATTTACCCATCATTGCGTCCATCGATCCATCGCCTGCCGTGATTTCGGCCAGCAGCGCCTGAATTTCGCTGTCGGCATTGAACTGTTCGGCCTTCTCTTTTAATAGCAGATAGGTGCGCATGGATCCGATTGCAAACTGCTTTACATCATCCATATCCGACGTGCGGTAGGCGTGCGAATCGAAGTGCTTTGAGCTATCGTAGCCCACATCTTCCAAAAATTTCACCAAGAAGAAATTCTGTTTGATGTTGTGCGATCCGAAGCGGAAATCCTGATCGTAGCGACCGGGGTTTTGGTCGTTCAGATCAATGTGAAAGAGCTTGCCTGCGTCGTACGCCTGCGCCACCGCGTGTGTGAAATTTAGCCCGGCCATTGTGTCGTGCGCAAACTCTGGGTTTAGCCCAACCATGTCGGGATGGTCCAATGTATAGATGAAAGCGAGCGCTGATCCGACGGTGGGCAGATAGATGTCGCCGCGCGGCTCATTTGGCTTTGGCTCTAACGCAAATTTGTAGCCATAGCCCTGATCGATGTTGTATTCGCATAGATAGTTCAGCGCCTCGCGAAACCACTTGCCTGCATCCAACGCGCTCTTGCCCGAATCTGTTTCGGTGCCTTCACGCCCGCCCCAAAAGACGTATGTTTTCGCGCCAAGCTCCGCGCCCAAATCCATTGCGGCCATGGTCTTTTGCAGTGCAAACGCTCGTACTTGTGGGTCGTTACTGGTAAACGCGCCATCCCGGAAGACCGGATCAAAAAAGAGATTCGTCGTGGCCATTGGGCACACAATACCAGCATCGTCCATTGCGCGCTGAAAATCAGCCACAATTTTATCCCGTTCAGCAGCCGTGGCATCAATCGGTACCAGATCATTATCGTGCAGGTTAACGCCCCACGCGCCGATCTCGCCCAGCAGCGCCACCGAATCGAGCGGGTTAATTGGTTCGCGTACCGCGTCACCAAATGGATCGCGGCCAACGTTGCCAACGGTCCACAGGCCAAAGGTAAATTTGTGTTCGGGTTTGGGTTGATAGTTGGACATGACATCTCCTTTATGATTTGCTAAATATTTAGTTCGGTATTTGTAGGTCAGACAGATTTGGGGATCTCCAATCAGGGAATGAGGCGAATCCAGAAAAATAATTGTACGTATTCGGTCGATTTTTTGGGATGGCCTATCTACTATTATGTAGCGGTTAGACACTTAACGCAATAGGGGGAATTCTCTGCAAATTCTAACTGTGTTTCGCAATATTAGCGATTGCGTTAATCATATTTTTATATGCTAGCGCAATCATACCAATGCTCCACTTATTCAACACATTAAAACATTGAACTAAATATTTTCAAATACATACATACTCGGTGGAAAATAATATTTCCTTTCCAAGCTATTTTCTGCTTGCTATCGCGTATGAATTTGGCAACCGATGAAAGTGAAGTTTGGCCTTTACCTGATGGATGGAATGCGCAGGATATCGATTTTTTTCTGATACTAAAGCAGGTTGTTTTAACCTACTGGGATTCAGAAACGAAGAGGAGGATGGGTTATACGCTTTCGACTTTGAAACTGGTGAGTTGACTCAAATTTTGCAAGTAAAAGAAGCGGCAGACATTATCGTGACGAGCCGATAAAAGCTAGGCAACAAATAAAAAGAGGGCGCGTCATTCGACGCGCCCTCTTTTTATTTGTACTGATATAGTAGCAGATCTGTCAGCTAGTAGAATTTGCCAGAAGTTGTTCATTTGCCAACATCGGACGTAGTTCATCTGGTAAAAAAGCTCTCTGTAACGCGCATTTTCAAAACTGTGGATTCAGCGGTAAGATGTGACTAAACGCATTTTCATTCACATTCTGCTATTCCTTCCCAAGTCCTACTCACCAACTGAAAGAGAATGAGTAAGCAGAACGGCCCTACATCAGGAGGATTCCATGAATATCAAGACAAATCACATCGAAACCATAGCCATCCACGCAGGCAAAGAGATCGACCCGACCACCAGCGCGGTCATGCCGCCGATCCATCTTTCGACCACCTTCGAACGGCACGCCGATGGCACCTACCCCAAAGGCTACACCTACACCCGCGCCGAAAACCCCACCCGCCAGGCGCTCGAAAATGCACTCTGCGCGCTCGAAGGTGGGCAGTGTGCAGCCACCTTTTCGTCGGGCATGGCCGCCATTATGAGCGTCTTTCAGGCACTGCAAACGGGTGATCACGTGCTGCTGCCGGACGATATTTACTTTGGCACAGGCCACTTGGTCAACGAGGTCTTTGCACGCTGGGGATTGCAATTCACAACCGTCGACATGACCGATTTGGACAAGGTACGAGCGGCCACTCAGCCAAACACCACACTCATCTGGATCGAAACGCCGTCGAACCCGCTGCTCAAAATTACTGACGTGTCAGCAGTCGCCGAGATCGCCCACAGTATCGATGCGACCTGTGCGTGCGATGCCACGTGGCCCTCACCCATTCTGCAACGCACACTCGATCTTGGTGCCGATCTCGCCATCCATTCGACCACGAAGTATCTGGGCGGCCACAGCGATCTACTTGGTGGAGCCGTCATTGCCCGCACGCACGACGACATCTTCGACCGCATCCACAAGATCCAAAAAGCGGGCGGCGCGGTTCCTTCCCCGTTTGATTGCTGGCTGCTTCTGCGCGGGATCAGCACGCTGCCCTATCGAATGCGTGGTCACTGCGAAAATGCCAAAAAGGTCGCAGCATTTCTCCTTGAGCATCCGTCGGTTTGCAAAGTACACTATCCCGGTCTGCCCGATCACCCCAGTCATGAAATTGCGGCGCGCCAGATGAACGACTTTGGCGGCATGGTCTCGTTTGAGGTCTGTCCTGACTCGCTCCATTCGGGTCAAGAAAATGCGCAGTCTATGGCAGCGCGCACAAAGATCTTTACGCAAGCAACCAGTCTTGGCGGCGTCGAAAGTTTGATCGAGCATCGCTACACCATCGAAGGTCCCAACAGCAAAACGCCAAAGAATTTGCTGCGTATGTCCGTTGGGTTGGAGCATCCTGATGATCTGATTGCGGATCTAGAGCAGGCGCTGGTCTGCATGGCAGAGTTGGTGGAGGCGTAAAGCTAATTTGGCTATCTCTTCCGATTTCATCGTGATTTTAACACCATTTGAGCGATAGGCTAAACCAGAAAAATAATTATACAGATTTTAGCGACTTTCTGGAGTAGCTTGCGGCCATACTGTATATTTTAATATTTTATTTCTTGGAATGGCGATATGAAACTTAGCTGGAATTTGTTCGTAATAAATACCAGCAAATCTATTTTCTTATCAATCTCAACTACAAATGGAGCGAAGTATGAAGTCAGATCAACTGAACGCGATGGTTTTAGAAGATGTAAAAGTAGATGTGAAGCTGAAACTTTCCGCCTTATGGGCGGCGCTAATGTTCATCTATTTATATGTGGATATTTTTGGCTTTTATAAGCCTGGCTCCATTGAAAATATTCTTGCCGGGCAGGTCTGGAAATTCGATATTACGCAATCATGGGCCTTAAGCGCAATGACTCTCATGACAATTCCAAGTCTAATGGTTTTTCTAGCGATGGCATTGCCAGCAAAAGTTAATCGTTGGACAAATATCGTCGTTGCCATCCTCTATATTGTCGTATCGATTGGGAATGTAGTTGGCGAAACTTGGGCATATTTTTTTCTTGGTGCAGGGGTAGAATCTATGCTGCTGGTATTGATTGTATGGCACGCATGGAAGTGGCCTAGCAGCCTGTCAGAGAGAGCTAGAAAAAGCTAATTTTGTATTTAGATATTTTGCCTGCGTGGTATAAGCACAGATACACTCAAATTTTCAGAATTGGGACGGCCATGTCCCACCCTTCGCTATCCTGTGGCTAAATCTGAGTACAAAAAACTTCCCTTCGACAAAGTGTCAGAGAGAAATAATAGAAAAAAATTCAGACATAGGCATGTCGAATATAGTGTCGTCGCAATTATAGTTCAAGCCAGTGGGCATTTTCAATGAAGGTGGCACAATTGAATGAAGCGCTTTTTTTAAAGGGTGTTCTTTGC
>Ga0209187_1003084_pt1 | contig 14600 bp, 17 predicted proteins | sample BantaG_FD_187430 | JGI IMG/M metagenome (GOLD analysis project Ga0209187, IMG submission 187430) | Marine algal microbial communities from Bantry Bay, Ireland - BantryBay_4 metaG (SPAdes) (version 2) | ecosystem: Host-associated > Algae > Red algae > Unclassified | place: Bantry Bay, Ireland... | reverse complement strand
ACTTATCCGAGCGTGCTCTATTTGAAGCGGAAGCGCTAGGGCGCTTCCATAGGTAAAATGCAATTTCACTATAGTTAAATTGTGTTATTTTCGCCCGTTTCCATAACCTAGACGAATAACAGATACTCGCTCTAGGAGAAAATGTTATGCGTCAGTTCCTTCTGAAAACTGCTTTTACTTCCGCTGCCTTGTCTATGGCTGCTGTTCCGGCCTTTGCAGATGATATTTCATTTGCAACGTCGAACACCGCCGCGGGCGATCATGTGGTGATCTTTCTAAATGAATCTCTGACACTACCCCAACAAATGGGCGCAGATGTGTCAGAGGCCCTCTCGCGCGCGATGAACGCCTCCGGCTTTGAAGGCGCTTTTGGCACCAGCCAGCATTATTACGGATTGGGCGATATAAAATCGGTAACGGTCATTGGAACGGGCGGCGAGACCCTGACGCGGCGCAACCTTCATGATTTGGGCGGTCATGCCGTCAAAGCTCCCGGTGACGGAGACCTCACAATTATCGTTGAAGACCTGAAATCGGACAGCGACGCGCCCAGCGCAGAACTCGCGCTCGGCTATCGCCTCGGACACTATAGTTTTGATAAATATAAAACAGGTGAGCTACCGGCAGACCGGGATGTCATTTTCATCGGGGATGACACGGACGAGGCGGATGATTTAACCGATGCTGACTATGAAGGTCTTGCAGACGCCGTTGATATGGCGCGGGATCTCGGTAATGCGCCGGGACTTGAAATTTATCCTGAAACATTTGTAGACCGCATCCGCCAAGACGCGCGCGGCATTCCAAATCTCAAGCTCACCGTTATGGGTGTGCGCGAGATGGAACGTGCAGGTATGGGCGCCATCCTCGGTGTGGGGAAGGGGTCCGTCCATGACCCGCGCTTGCTGGTCTTGGAATATATGGGTGCCGGTGACGACGCCCCGCTTGCATTGGTTGGCAAAGGCATAACCTTTGATACGGGCGGTATCAGCCTGAAGCCCAATAGTGGCCAATGGTTGATGAAATCCGATCTGTCCGGCGCGGCGGCCGTGGCGGGAACGCTGATTTCTACCGCCAAGCGCGGCGCGGATATTAATCTTGTCGGCGTGATGCCGTTGGCTGAGAATATGCCGGATGGAAAGGCCATCCGCCCGGGCGACGTGTTGACCACATATACTGGCAAAACAATTGAAGTTATGTCGACCGATGCCGAGGGGCGCTTACTTCTTGTAGACGCCGTTCCCTACACCATCGAAAAATATGACCCGGAACTCATTGTAAATATTGCTACGCTGACGGGGTCAGCGGCGCGCGCCTTGGGCGATGAATATGGCGCGTTAATCACGCGCGATTTCGAGTTGGCGCAGACAATGATGGATATTGGCGAGCGCTCCGGCGAAGATGTCTGGCCATTGCCGTTGCACCCTAATCACTACAAACAAATCAAATCTGATATTGCCGACATTAAATCAACAGCCGGCGCGCCCGGCGCGTCTATCGGCGCGGCGGTGATTGGAACATTTGTCGAAGAGGGCCAGCCTTGGGTTCACCTCGACATTGCGGGTGTTGATTGGCGCGATAGCGCAACGCCCACAGCGCCAAAGGGTCATGCAGGTTGGGGTGTGCGTTTCATGGACCAACTCGTTCGGGACTATGAAAAGAAATAGATTCGAAAACGTCAAAATAAATAAGGCGGCTCTCGGGTCGCCTTAAGCCTCTTTGAGTGTGAAGCCGGAGCCGACGTCGAGAACGACGCCGATATCAGTATTGGTGTTAGATTTACTTCAGCTTCTTGGCCTGTTTGACCCAAGCGTCGCGTTGGATGCGGCCGGGGATAGAATCGATGATACCCTCGACCATTTTCACATCGGCCGCAGACCAATTGGCAATCTGGCGATAATAGTAAATCCCTTTACTGTTTAGGTCGCCTTCAAATTTTGGACCGATGCCTTTGATGACTTTTAAATCATCCGGTGTGCCATCTGATGGACCATCTGTGTAAATGACCTTAGGCTTGGCAGCCGCTTTCTTCTTCGGCTTTTCTGAACCGCCGACCTCGAATGTAATCATCAAATTGACGCGGTACATATCGATTTTATTGTTCTTGATCGTTACGGATTGGTCTTGAACATAGGCCGACCGAATATTTTTCACGGATTGCGACATGCGTTTGACCGCAGTTTCAATAGCGCCCTCAAATGATTTTGAACTCTCGGACATAATTTGTACGGATTTCATAACAGCCATAATAGTCTCCCTTTAGAGATAAAGTACCCACCGCGCAGACCCAGACGCGATGCGCCTCGAGATGAAGCGTCGATGAGATGAGAAATGTGGATCGACAGTAGACGGCGCATGGGCTGCAGAATTTAAATAAATTCTGTCAGTCCCCAAGACATTAAATCCGTAAAGCCTCCACATGCGAATTCGGTAATTAACTCTGGCTTAACCATGTATGAATGGGGCCACGCGGCGATCGCTACAATGGGGTATTCGCCGATATAAGCCCTCATTCTATTTAACAACCATACGCATAAAAATGCGCGTGACACGCTGTTAAATGGGTCCGAAAGATAGAAAGCCATGGCGGGATGTTCCTGGGTTTGCAAAACAGGAGCCCGTCTCGTCGTGATTATGAAGAAAAGTGGATTTCGCCACAAAGCATGAGTCGTGAAGGAAAAACGGTATTGAAGAGAGCCCTTCACATGGGGCTCTTCTTGCATTTACGGAGCATTATAGAGATCAAAGCCCTTTCGCACTTGGTCTAATACCCGAATGGCTGTTTTCATGTCTTCACGGGAAATATCAGGGGCGTTCTCCGAGGAAATTTGAATGCCTTCTGTCGCAATGGTTTCTCGCAGTAACTTTCCTTTCGCTGTTAGAAAAACGAGATGAGAGCGGCTATCTTCAGGATTGACCCTTCGTCTCAAATAGCCCTTATGCTCCATTTTTTTGATGACCTGAGACGCCACGCTATCCGACATAAAAGCCTTTTCCGCGATCTCTCTTTGAGGGTCGCCCTCAGCACCCCATTGCAGCCGAAGAATATAAAACTCCGAGAGGGGAAGGTCGAAACGTTTTAAATGCCGCCCCAAAGCTATCTCATACCCCCGAAACGCGCCTCTCAAATGATAGGGCAGCGAGTTTTCCGGATTATTTACAAGGCTCATAAGTCAGTCACATGTTCGTTTATAATAGACCTGAATAAATAGGTGTTTTGAAATGTTTTCAATAATAATAGTGTTGTGCAACACCAATTCATCTTACATTCATGATGGTCCTGTATTTAATTTTTATTCGATTGTGGGATCGATGTGTAGACATGTTGGACATTGCGCCCCGTTTCAACATGTGGAGCCTGGTATCAGAAATGGTTCCAGGCTTCTTTTTGATGAGATGAAAATGTTCTGCTGACGCGGGTGTGCCGCATCCTTCCAAGACTATATTCAACAACGCTCCATTCAAAATGAAACGGCTATAGGGCTATGTCTTCAACAATGTCTCCACCGCCTCAATCTGCGCATTAAAGCTGGCATCATCTGCGCGGAGTTGATCGATACGTTTGACGGCGTGCATAACCGTTGTGTGATCGCGTCCACCAAAGCGTCGGCCGATATCGGGCAGGCTGCGTTTGGTGAGCTTCTTACACAGATACATGGCGACTTGTCGCGGGCGGGCGATAATGCGCGCGCGTCTCTTGCTAACCATATCGGTCGGCGTCACGGAGAACACCTCGCAGACGGCGCGCTGAATACGGTCCACCGTTAGGCGCTGTCCCATCATATAGCGAGAGTCAGATAATGTTTCCTGCACGCTTTCCAAAGTAATGGATGTGCCTAAAAACTCGCTCTGCGCGACAATCTGGTTAAACGCCCCTTCGAGATCGCGCGGCGTGGCATTCATACGCGCAGCCAGATGGTCACGGGCATTTTGCGGGATAGCGAGATCTTGCTGACCCCCGGCGCGGCGGCGCGCAATCAGGCGGTCCAAGATTCGCAAGCGTAGCTCATAATCCGCAGCTCCGATCTTACAGACCAGCCCGGAGGACATATAACCCTTGAGGCGCTCCGTGGCTTTTTCAATTTTATCCGGATGACGGTCTGCCGCGATCAGGATTTGCTTGCCGCTATCGACAAGACTGACGAGTGTATGGAGCAACTCTTCCTGACTGCCGGGCTTATCCGCGATGAAATGCGCATCATCAATGACCAGCAAATCCACGTCGCGCAAAGACGCCTTAAAAGCAGAGATGCCCTCGCGACTTTGACCGCGCACAGAGGCGACGAAAGTGGAGACAAAATCTTCCGCAGAAATAAAGCGCATGCGTTTATCCGGGTGATTGTCCCGAACGGCATTCTCAATGGCATAGAGCAAATGGGTTTTGCCCATGCCGTTGCTTCCGTGAATGACAATAGGATTATATTGCGGCGCGCGGCCCGCACCGCATTGGGTAACGACTTGACGGGCCACAGCCATGGCAAGTTCATTGGATGCGCCGACAACGAAATTATCAAATGTAAAGCGGTCCCTCGGGCTTTCGGGTGCTGCGTTGGTCGGTATTTGTGCTTGCGTGTCCCCTTGAGAGCCGGCTTGGGCCGACCCCGAGCGCAGCGCGGCATTGGGCTTTACCGAAGGCAAAGGCGCGGCGGAACGAACGGCTGACGGATTGGCGGCGAAAGCTAAACGGCGCGGTGGATCAACTTGGTCATGTTTGTCCCAAAGACGGCGGACGGTATCCGCAAACTGGGTTTCAATTTTGGAGGCAATGAAACGAGTGGGCGCGGAGAGGGTAACGAGGCTTTCATCGGCCTGCGTAATATGCAGGCGGCCGGTCCAAGACCGATGAACATTTGGCCCCAGCGCGTAAGCCAAATCCGTCTTGACTTGTTTCCAGGTATTATGGGCAGATTGCAGCGGCGGCTCCCCTGTATACAAATCCGGCGTTTTCACATTGACCAATTTATCAGCTACTCTGCTCACTGCGCGCCTCCCAAGCGAACTTTCTGTCTCAAAGCCGCACGAAAGCGCGACTTGAAAAAGACAAGTCCTTTAAACTATTCCCAATTATATGGATGCTCGGCCCAATACTGCTCAACAACGCAGATCGTTCCGGGCGTTCCCCGAACAGACTGCGCTGCCCCTGTGGCGCCGCCTGTGACCACTATAAACCAGCCTAAAAACGGAGCGTCAATGTGAGAAATTTGCATTTCGGGCTGATTCTATTCTTGACTCAAAAACACCATTGAATCGCAAGCCTTTTTCGGCTGAAAAAAATTTAGAAAAATTTCCTGAAAAAATCTTGACTCTAGAATGGCGGCGATTCTCTTAGAGGAACCACAGCTTAAAGTTTTTTGAAGTTTCAAAAGGCACAGTAAACGGGAGTTTCAGACATGTCTAAAAATCGGTTTGGCTGAGCCTCTCAAAAAGCCGGGCGGCATAGCCGGGACTCGCAGGCACAAAAAAAACCGACCCTAAGGCCGGTCCTTCAAAATATCTGTAAGCGAATTACCTAGCCAATGGCTTTGACGCGCTTGTTTAGCCGCGAGATTTTGCGGCTGGCTGTATTCTTATGGAAGATGCCTTTCGACACGGCGCGCATCATGGCCGGCTCTGCGGCTTTGAGGGCAGTGGTTGCAGCCGTCTTGTCGCCGGACGTGATGGCGTCTTCAACAGCGCGCAGAAAAGTCCGGACGCTTGAGCGGCGGGCTTTGTTGACGGCCGTTTTGCGGGCCATTTTACGGACGTTCTTCTTGGCGGAGGACGTATTTGCCATGTTTTACTCTTTCAGTTTCGTTCAATGCATAAAGCCCGCGACGCTTGCGCGGGCCTGCTTTAATTCATGGAGGGCATATAAGGAGCGAGCCGCGGGTCGTCAATAGGGGACTGCGGTGTGTTGGTAAGGAAGTATGAGGGAAGAGTTGCGTAATTTCTCTTCTCCCCATTAATGGGGAGAAGTACCCGCAAAGCGGGGGATGGGGGGGTTACTCTGATGGATGTAGGTTCCATCGGTTATATACGAAACTTGCCCCCCATCGACCTGCGCCTTCGGCTCCGGCCACTTCCCCCACTAGCGTTTCGAACGAAACGCAGGAATGGGGAGAAGAGTCGTTTTACCTGTTCTTAAAATGCGGTTTCCGCTTCTCTATAAAGGCCGCCATGCCTTCTTTCTGGTCATGTGTCGTGAACATGCTCTGGAACATTCGGCGCTCATAGCGGATACCTGCGGACAAGCTCATCTCAAAGCCGGCTTCAATCGTTTCCTTGGTCATCATGGCGATGGGTTGGCTTTGGCCGGCAATCTTCACGGCCGCCTCTTTTGCGGTCTCCATCAGCTTATCCAGCGGCACAACACGGGCGACGAGGCCTGCGCGCTCGGCTTCATCCGCGTCCATCATGCGGCCCGTCAGGCAGAGGTCCATTGTCTTGGCCTTGCCCACGGCGCGGAGCATGCGCTGCGTCCCGCCCATGCCTGGCATAACGCCCAGATTGATCTCAGGCTGGCCAAATTTTGCATTATCCGCCGCAATGATGAAATCGCACATCATGGCAACCTCGCAGCCGCCGCCCAGCGCGTAACCGGCAACAGCCGCGATGATCGGCTTGCGGAAGCGTTCCGTCGCCATGTGGTTTTCTTCAAACCGGTCGTTTTTATAAAGACCCAGATAGTCGTCCTCGGCCATGTCTTTAATATCCGCGCCTGCGGCAAAGGCTTTCTCCGTGCCTGTCAGGATCACGCAGCCGACGGTGTCGTCCGCTTCCAATTTAGACAGCGCATCGGCCAGTTCCGTCATCATATTTAGGTTCAGCGCGTTGAGCGCCTTGGGGCGGTCCAGTTGCAGGATCGCCACAGCGCCGTCGCGCGTCAGTTCAATATCGTCGTAAGCCATTTGGGGGTGCTCTCTCTCAAAATTCTGTCGGCCCGCATAGCGCGGGGGCGAGGGGAGTGCAATCGGGCTATAGGTTTCTTACCAGATGCGAACGGCCTGAGAGTTCGAGTTCTTGTCCCATGTATAAACGCCCTCTTCTTCGGTTCTGGCGGCCCAAGCGACAATCCAAAGCCAAAGGAAAAACAGGCCATTCCATATGCGGCGATTATAATTGGGCGTTCCAACAGGGATGATTTTATATCCCATCATATATTGACCCGGCGTAGCGCGCCCGCGTTCAAGATGCAGGCGGAAGTAAAAATAGAGACCAACAAAGCAAGACAATACCCCGACAATGAGTGACGGGATATAGAATGGAGATGTGGCTGTCTCCCAAGACCATACCCATTCATCCCGCGCCGCATTCTCAATCAATAGCAGAAACGGAAATAGGATGGCGATCATTAAGAAAGCTGCGACAGCGACATCAATATTGGCGGCAAAATACCTTCGGAATAATCCCGGATAGACGCCTCGTCTGACTTGGCCTTGGGCTCGCGGGAAGAAAACGAGAGAGGCTCCGACGGCCGCACACCATATGATCGCTTTAGGAGAAGAGGTCATGGAGTCGTTTACGCTTGAGAGTGGCCCAGTTGTGTATGAGGCGATATAACCCGCAAAGAATATGATAAACATAATCACCCGCCGGACATTTGCGGAGGTGAGCATAGACCTGCGTTCAGTCATGCTCACCGCTGACACACCCCGCAAAAAAACGAACTCCGCCCGCTTTGCACGATCCGCTTAATCGGCGCGTCGCAGCTGTTGCAGGGCTCATTCTCGCGGCCGTAAACGTCAAAGCTGTGTTGGAAATAGCCGAGCTTGCCGTCGGTGTTGGAAAAATCGCGCAAAGAGCTTCCGCCCGCTTCAATCGCGGCGGCGAGCACGTCTTTTATATGGGCGGCGAGGGCGTCCGTTTCCGCGACCTTCAACCGACCCGCCGCGCGGCGCGGGGAGATGCCCGTGCGGTAGAGCGCTTCGCAGACATATATATTGCCCAGCCCTGCCACGACGCGTTGATCCAGTAGCGCGGCTTTGATTTTGGATTTTTTGCCCTTCAACGCCGCGCGCAAAACGGGACCGCTAAAGCCATTGCCCAAAGGCTCCGGCCCGATATGGTCGAGGCGGTAAGGCTCGCCTACACTGACCAATTCCATAAATCCAAAACGGCGGGGGTCGTTAAAGGTGATGCGTGCGCCCCCGGAAACAGGGTGCTCCATCTCGAACACGACGTGATGATGTTTCGGATTGGCGGCATGTTCATGGGTGAAATTGGCGGGTTTAGACTTTTTGTCTTCGGGGCCCTCAATAATAAAACGCCCGCTCATGCCCAAATGCATAAACAACCGCTCGCCTGAAGACAGTTCGGCTTGCAAGAATTTCGCGCGGCGAGAGAGGCGGACCAAATTTTGGCCTTGGATGCGCTGAATAAAATCAGTCGCAAAAGGAAACCGCAAATCAGGACGGTTCAGCGTGACCTTCGCAAAACGCGCGCCTTCCATAACGGGCGCAAGCCCCCGCCGAACAGTTTCAACTTCGGGAAGCTCAGGCACGACGCGTTTCTAATTTTTGGTTCGGGGAATCAAAATTAGCGCCGTGCCGAACAGCTAGGCTGTTCGGGCTTTGGGATAGAAAAGAAGGAGAAAGAATATCTTCTCCCCACTTGTGGGGGGAAATACCCCGGAGGGGGGATGGGGGGCGGCTGGCGGATATTTCAGAAGTAGACGAGAGTCTCCCCCCATCGACCTTCACTCCGCTTCGCTGCGTTTCAGCCACTTCCCCCCCTGACGTTTCGATAGAAACGTAGGAACGGGGAGAAGATGTTCTTTCTCTATTGCTCATCCTGCAACTCCATCGCTCTTAACCAGATAGCCTCAACCACCGCATCAATATCTTCAATCACGTCTGCATTCGTAAATCTGATGCCAGTCCAGCCTTTGGTTTCAAGATATTCTGTGCGGGCTGCATCTTTTTCGGCAACACCTTCGACAAAATGGCTCGGCCCATCAATCTCAATCGCAGGTTTCAGCTTCCGAACCGCAAAATCCAAAACATAAGGCGGCACCGGATGTTGCCGCCTAAACTTCAAACCGTCTTCACGTCGACCGCGAAGCTCTTGCCAAAACCGATCTTCCAACGTCCCGCCAGATTGACGGAGTGACTTTGCGTGTTTCGTGGTTTGCGAGCGGTCTCTGATTACGCCTTGCCCGTGCTCACGGCGACCATGGCGGCACGTAATGTCCGGTCGCCGATTTTAAAGCCGGTTTGCATGACTGTGGCGACATTGCCCTTGTCTTCATCGGACGGGATGTTGGCGACAGCTTGGTGGACGTTGGGGTCGAATTTAGACCCTTGTCCCGGAACCGCCGTGACGCCGTGGCGCGCTAACACGGCCATCAGGTCTTTTTCTGTCAGCTCAATCCCCTCAACGAGGTTCTTCGCATTCTCGCCCAGCTCGGATTTATCCGTGCCTTCCAAGGTCAGCAAAGCGCGGGAGAGATTGTCATGTACGGAGAGAACATCATTGGCGAAACGCTCGATCCCGAAAACGCGGGCGGCGGTGACTTCTTTTTCGGAGCGGCGTTTGACATTTTCCGCTTCGGCCATGGCCCGTAGAGCTTGATCCTTCAGCGTGGCGAGTTCCGATTCCAGCTCTTCAATACGAGCAACTGCCGCTGCGCCTGCATCGGGCGCATCTTCGCCGTCCGCCGCCTCACTATCATTTTCGACAGAAGTCTCATCACCTTCGGATTTGGACTTTTTCTTATCTGCTTTCAGAATATCATCTGCCGCCGCAGACGCGGCTGCGCGGCGTTTTTGCTCGGACTTCTCGGCATTGATTTCGCCCAAGAGGTCATCCCATTCGTCTTTAGGTGCAGCCATAATCTCGTCTCCGGTCTCAATTCCCTATCGGGTGCGCCTAGCGTTGCAGCAAGCGGCCCAATAATTGCGCGGTGTAATCCATCATCGGAATGACGCGCGCATAATTTAATCGTGTCGGGCCAATCACGCCCAACGCTCCCAATATATTCGACTGCCGATCGCGGTAAGGCGCGATTACGACAGACGATCCCGACAAAGAAAATAACGGATTTTCCGAGCCGATAAAAATCTTCACCCCGTCGGCGTGTTCGGTGCGGTCCAAAAGGTCGATAAGCTCTTCCTTGCGTTCCAAATCATCGAAAAGTTGACGGATGCGCTCCACATCGGTTCGGGCCTCTAAATTGTCAAGAAGATGTGACTGTCCGCGCACGATTAAACTGCGCCGCGTTTTGTCCTCCGGTTCAGTCCATTGCGCTAAGCCTTGCTCGATCAATGCGGCCGCCGCAGCATCAATTTGCGCTTCGCCCGCCGCGATCTCGGCCAGCACATCGGCGCGGGCTTCGGAGAGGCGGCGGCCTTTCAGCCGGGCGGAAAGGAAATTACCTGCGCGTTCCAAGCTGCCGGGCAGCACGCCGGCCGGGCGCGCCATAATGCGGTTCTCCACTGCGCCGTCTTCATGGACCAAAACAACCAGCGCTTGGTCGCCGTCCAAATTGACAAATTCCACATGCCGCAAGGCGCGTTCAGTCGGCCCGGCCATCGGAGCAAGCACAAGCCCCGCGCCGCCCGCCAGTCCCGCCATCATCGCAGAGGCTTGCTGCATCAACGCTTGCGGGTCGGCCCCGGCGGCGGCGAGCTTGCTTTCCATTTGGTCCTGATCGGCTTTGCCCAAATCGCCGATTTCCAAAAGCCCGTCGACGAAGAGGCGCAGGCCAACTTGTGTTGGAACGCGTCCCGCACTGACATGGGGACTGGTCAAAAGGCCATACCGCGACAGCTCCGCCATGACAGAGCGGATCGTCGCGGGCGAAAGCGAACGCCCTGCGGACAGGGCTAGCGTCTTTGAGCCTACAGGCTGTCCGGACTCTAGGTAGCTTTCCACAACATCGCGAAAAATATCGCGCGAGCGGGCGTCCAGATCGGAGAGGGTGAATGTAGGGGTGGCAGACATCGGGGCTAATGTGTGCGTTCAGGCGGGCGGTTTCAATGCCTTTCGACGTCAGGGTTCACGCTAACTTTTAGTCGTCGTCGATCCACGTCCCTTTTAAGTGGGGTGATCGGAAACTTTCGACATGGTCACGTGCGATAAATACAAACTGATTCAAGTCCGTTTCATTCAACTGAACGGCCCTTTGTTTCACGAGATCGACCAAGATTTCGATAGACATGTTGTCTTTTGGCAATTCGAGAGCTGCGAGTTGAGGGTGTATGGCTTCGCATATCCGTTTGAATTCAAGCCCGTTGACTTGTGTGCCTGTGCTTTCGAAGAGAACCTGCGTTTATCTTCTATTCGCGCCCGTAAAATGACGCCGCGCGCTAGTTTTTCGTGTTTGAAATAGACTGTCGAGGCCAGCGGCGCGCAGTGGTCGTCGACAATCGCAAAGGGCATGACGCTGGGTTGGATGCCTTTGCTGACGAGCTCATATCCTAATTCAGTATCCAGCTCGCCTGATGTCTCGATGATCCTGACAGGCAAAGCGTCCCAAATTCGCAAAGCCGCTCTTTCGATTGGTTCTATGGATTTTACACTGACCTGTCCTTCGGGAACGATGCATTCCAGAATGACCTCATCGAAACTCAGATATTGTAATAATCGACATTCCTCAAAGCCACGAATGTCTAAGTAGACTGACCATGCTTCCGAGTACCTAAATTCATCTTCTTCAGCCGGTATCGATGATTCAGCTTGGGTTTGATTCCAAACTATCGTTTGACCCAAGGTTTGTTCTATCTCTTTTCCGTTTGCTCGCATTTTGCCGGATTTGAAGGCAATGCCGCCTGACATGAAAATTTGATAAAACTGCGCGATCAGATCAGGCTGAACGGGCCGAGGAAATGAAAACGTTATCGAGGTGTAGGCGGGCATAAGGTCTCGCCGCCCCGACTAAATCTTCGCCGTCACGGCAATCGCCGCGCGGCACCCTGCTTTAATCGCGGCCGATAGCCCGCGGTAAAACGGCGCGTCTTGCGCGCCGCCTTCTATGGCTGTGTCGCGGTGGTGCAGCTCATCTTCGCGAAATTCCAAAAACGTCGCCGCGAGTTCCGGCTCCTCGATCGCGCAAGCCTCCGCTTGTTCGGCGTAATGTTCTTCGATCACAGTCTCGACGGCTTCGGTGCAAGCATGGGCGGCTTTCTCGCCCATCAGCGCCGTCACCACGCCGAGACCATAGCCCGCGACATTCCAGATCGGCGTCATGGCGGTGGGGCGGACGTTACGCTCGATCAGCAGCTTATCAAAAGCGTCCAGATGTTTTTGCTCTTCGGCTTCCATCTCTTTGAGCGTGTCCGCCATCTCGCGCGTGGCGGATTGACGGCGAAAGACCGCTTGCTGGCCGCGGTAAATCGCGACCGCGCCATATTCGCCCGCATGATCGACGCGCAGCATTTCCGCGATTTTGGGGTTTGCCTTTTTCATATCTTCTTGGATGTAGCGATCCAGACCGCGCCTATCAAGGAGACGAGCGCATTCCATCCCGCCATGCTGAGCCCGAGGAAGTGCCAGACCGCTTCGCTACAGGCGGGCGGGCGAACGGTTACATCGAGAAAGCCCAGCGGATCATCCGGGTCAACCTCGGGAATAAATGTACTGCCCGCAGAACAGGTCGGCGGCGCGTCGAAAATGCCGTATTCGACCCCGACATGCCAGATGGCGAGACCGAAACTCACCAGCAGCGCGAGAACAACGGCCCAGCGCAATATCTCTGCCGCTTCGACACCGACGGCGCGCAATCCCAACCACAGCACAGCGATGCCCAGCACCCCTTTATGCGCGTGTCTCTGCCAATAACACATCTGGCAGGGCAGGTAGTCAAAGCCATATTGAAAGATCCATGCCCCGACCAATAATCCGCCCGATATCGCCAGAGCGACCCAAGGCGCAGCCCGCGTGGAGCGGATGCGGGCGTGTAGAGATTTCACGGTCATAAACCACCCTTTAAAGCGCCCAAACAGGGCTGTCACGTGACATGAATGAAACCTAAATGCCAAAAGATGAAAATATCATTTTGATTAGACTCCAAGCCATTGATTTGTTAACCTTATGTCAAGGCGCGCAACCTTATACACTTAGGCTTGATGCCCCAGCCAATCGACACACCCTTCCGGACTTCGGAACATTTCGGGACGCGCCTGCGCGTTCGGCGTGAAGGCTTTGGTTTGACCTTGGCCGATTTAGCCGAAACCACGAATATCGGCGAAGACTTTTTGCGCGCGATTGAAACACTGGACGAGGCCGCTTTACCCGCCATTGGCTATAGACTTGGATTTGTCCGGACCTATGCGAAAGCTCTGGGTATGGACGGCGATTTGGCCGTCAAAGCCTATAAGGCCGATACGGAGATGACCGCGCTTCCGCTTCGCGATGCGCCCCACCTTATTCTAACGCGCCAATGGCGCTTGCCGCGCGGCTTTGTGTCTGCGCTCTCCGTCGCCGGCGTCTTTGTCATGATCGGCGCTTGGTACGGGACGCAGTCAGAAGCCATCGCAACGCCTATTCCGATGGTCGATATTTCCGCGCAATATACCGCCGCCGAGCCGGCTGCGCCTGTGATGCAAGCGGGCCTGTTTACGCTGCGCACCACCGCGCCGAGCTGGATCGAAATCCGCAACGCCCAAAATACGGTTGAGATCAGCCGCATTTTCGTCACCGGAGAGACATGGCAAGGCGCAACCGCCGCCGGCTATTCCGTCTCTGTTCGTGATGCGGGCGCGGTCGAGCTGTATGACGGTGAGGCCCTGATCGGCACATTGGGCGCGATGGGACAGCCCGTCTCGAACCTGACCTTGTCCCGCGATCTACCCAGCGCGGAGCGCCCTTAAGACTTGGAGTGCCGAGCGCCCTTAACGCCCGCGCACCGAAAGACCGCAATCGCGTCTTCAACTTGTCATAAACTCGCGCTATAGCCTGCCCATGAGCGCCGCACCGACAGACATCAACTCCATCCGCCCGTGGCGCACGATAGAGCGGCGCAAATCCCGCAAGATCCAAGTCGGCAGCGTTGAGGTCGGCGGCGACGCGCCCATCGCCGTGCAGTCCATGACCAACACGCTGACCCATGATGTGGACGCCACCGTCGGCCAAGTTCTCGCCCTGCAAGAGGCCGGCGCAGATATCGTCCGCGTCTCCGTCCCCGACCCCGACAGCAGCGCCGCCCTGCGCGCCATTGTCGACCAAGTCCAAACGCCCCTCGTCGCGGATATCCATTTCCATTATAAACGCGGCATCGAAGCCGCCGACCAAGGCGCGGCCTGCCTGCGCATCAATCCCGGCAATATTGGCGGCCAGCACCGCGTGAAAGAAGTCGTCGCCGCCGCCCGCGCAAACGGCTGCTCCATCCGGATCGGCGTCAATGGCGGCAGCCTAGAGCGCGAATTGCTGGAGAAATACGGAGAGCCCACCCCCGACGCCATGGTCGAGAGCGCGCTGATGCACGCCCGCATGCTCGACGACGAAGGCTTTCACGATTATAAAATCTCGGTCAAAGCCAGCGACATTTTTATGACCGTCGCGGCCTATCACCAACTGGCCGATGCCACAGACGCCCCGCTGCATCTGGGCATTACGGAAGCCGGCGGCACGCGTATCGGCACGGTCAAATCCTCCATCGGTATGGGCAATCTGCTCTGGGCGGG
>Ga0209187_1003082_pt1 | contig 14617 bp, 13 predicted proteins | sample BantaG_FD_187430 | JGI IMG/M metagenome (GOLD analysis project Ga0209187, IMG submission 187430) | Marine algal microbial communities from Bantry Bay, Ireland - BantryBay_4 metaG (SPAdes) (version 2) | ecosystem: Host-associated > Algae > Red algae > Unclassified | place: Bantry Bay, Ireland... | reverse complement strand
ACCTGATAGCCTTAGCTATCAAGGTGAGTACGTGACGAAGAGTTGGATGAAAAGACATGCTCATAATATTAAAGAACTTCTGTTACAGAGTATTTAATAACGGTCAAAGAATACTTACGGTTAGTCAAGCAAGCAAGATTACATGATGCATTTGGAGAAATTATTTACGCAATTGCCATTACAGATGGATTCACTCAAGAAAATGAACTCAAATTGGTTGATGAAAACTCGCTCAATTCTCACGGGGCGAAGATGCTAAATGGTCGTTCAATTGGGAAAGAAAAAAGAAACCCAACTTAAAGAGGCTTACTTAAAAGCATTGGAAACGCTTAAAAAAAATGGTCAAACGGAAAGTTATTATGATTTGATTAATATTCTTGAAGAGGTGGCGAAGACAAGTAGTGATTTTGAAAAAAGAAGGAAGGACAAGTTATTTCAATTTTTAATAAATCTTTAAAATCACATTTCATAGAATTCTTGGACTAAAACGGTTTGCATAATGGTTAATTTATAATGGTGAATATATAACGGTTAACCATTCACCATTATAAATTAACCATTAGTTCTGTAGTTGCCAGATCCATTTTCCCATCGAATCGAAATATCCAATTTTGTCGCCCTGCTCCACTCGGAATAATCCTTCTCCGACACAACTGATAAACTCATATTCAGGCAAGACAATTAGATCCCCTTTCAAGTTTGTTAATCCACTAAATCCATTGATTCGGACTTTTGCATATCCATTTTGAAAGGGTTCGATTTTATCATACTTGGGTGTGATGACAGGCATTCCATTATGATTGATGATTCCCCATTTTCCATTTTTTTGTACGATGGCAATTCCATGTTCGAAGGATTGCGCATAATCATAATATCCATCGTAGAATCTCGCTTCCTCGGTGATGTAATAATAATTCCAACTTCTATCACGAATTAATCCTCGCTTATTCGAGAAGCCAACGAGACCATTAATACTTGGTGAAATAATCTCTTCTCCAGTTTTATTAATCACTCCTGCATTTCTCATTCCTTGAAAAACAATTGCTTTTCCATCTTCGAAATCTAAGCAACGAGAATAGGTTAATGGGATCACTTCTTTACCTGTGATATCAATATAACCACATTGCCCATTTTTTTGAACGGCAGCCAATCCTTCTGAAAAACTAGCCGCTTTTGAATATTGAGCATCAATTAAAATCTTTCCTTTGGCATCGATAAAACCAAATCTGTTTTTATCTTGAACAACCGCCACACCTTCTTTAAAAGGTAGAATTTTTTTATATTTCTTATTTCCAATGATGTCCCCAGTTTGGTTAATAAGTCCATATCTGATTTTTTGATTGCCAGTTTGGACGATGGCAACACCCATTTTATTAAATGCTCCGATATGATTATACTTTGGTCTGATAAAATATTCTCCCAATTTATTAATCAATCCAAATTTTCCATTGATGACTACCCGCGCCACATTATTTTCAAAATCATAAGCCTTATCAAATTTTGGAATAATTACTTTTTCACTTTTATCATTGATGTATCCAACGCCCGAAGAAGTCGCCACCCATGCTAATCCATTTTTGAAATTCCCTACTCTTCGATATTTGAATTCAATAATAATATTTCCCTTTCGATCGATGAACCCCCATTTGTTACCTAATTGAGCAGCGGCATATCCTTCTTCAAATTTTCCAACTTTTCGATATTTACAAGAAATAACTTCATCCCCTTCCATATTCGTAAAACCCCAAAGTCCTTTTTTCAAAACAGCTAATCGACCTTCGCTAAATTCCCCCACTTCATCATATTTTAAATCAACGGTTACTTCTGCCAAGGTATCAATCAATCCATATTTTGACCCATTTTTAAACACTTGCAAAATCTGATTATTCGTTTTTTCCAAAAAATGAATGCGGTCATATTCACATGATAACAATACATTCCCGTCAGGATCGATGGCTCCGATTTTTTCTCCTTTTTCAACTATTCCAATATTATTAATCATTTTTCCAACAAAACTATAACTTGGAGTAACTACAATTTTTCCACTCGTATCAATGTATCCCCACTTACAATTATGACAAGTCAGTTCAGCATCATTCTTAAATTCTTTGTCGTGATCGGTATAATCCGTCATGTAATTTGGCGACAAAATAGATTGTAAATAGTTTTTGACTTTCCCTAATCCTTGATTTTCATTTTTCAAATTCCCTGACAATTTCCCACGCATACTCATCCGAGCAGTTCCATTTTGGAAGTCATCAATGAACGCATAATCTTTGGCGAGATAAGCTCCATTTTTTGCTACCAAGCCATGAGTACCATTGGAAAAAACAACTCTTGCCGTAGGATTTCCATTTCTAAAATCTGACAATCGAACATCCAATAATTCTACGGGAGTCACAAGCAGTCCATTCTCATTATTGACTAATCCAAAAATCATATCGAACCGATAATTCGTTCGATCAAAAGAATACTTATTCCATTTTTCAATTCCAACCAAAGTAAAGTTAATCTCTCGCTCCATTCTAATCCAATCAAAAACAGGTTCAATATGAACGCTTCCGTCTGCTAATTTTCGCAAGCCCCATTTGTCTTGCTTGGCATCGTAATACCATTCAAATTCATCTAATTGATAATCATTTTCATCTATTGTATGATCAGAAATATCTTTCTTTTTCTTTCCTCCAATTTTTAATTTCACATGATTTTGAAATTCATCTTCTCCTTGCAATTTTCCATTTTTGTCAAAAGTAAGTATAGTGAATATACCATTTTGATAAGCCTCTGCTTTATTATTCTTGATGCTAATTTTATCAAATTTGGGAGGCACTTGTTCTTTTCCATCCATGCTCACTATTCCTAATTTTCCATTTTTTTTGACCACTCCCATTTTTGATTTTAAGGGTGCAATATAATCATACTCGAATGGAACAATGATTTGATCTCCTGCAGCAACCACTCCCCATTTGCCTTTGAAGCTTACTCGAAATTGGTTATTTCCGTAGGATTGAATCTCATCATATTTTACTGATAACAATGCTTTTCCGAACCAATCAAGTAATCCTAGTTTACGTTTATTTTTACACAGAACTTGTTTTTTGGAAAAAGTATAATAGGTATCATATTGTCCTTTGGTAATAATTTTTTCTTTTGGAACAGAATATAAATACACTTGACTATTCACCATGAGTTTGATGAAATTATTTGAAAGAGTAAAAAATGAATGGAAGGAAGGACGAATCAATTGTTGTCCTTTTTGATTGACAGCGCCCCATTTTTTATTTTTTTGAAAAAAGAAAAGTTGGGAATTGTAAATTTCAATTTGGGAAGATTCGTTCGCTAAAATTTCTTTTCCATCGTTGGACACCAAACCTAACTTATTATTAATTTTAGTTTGAAAAAAATCATTCTCCAAGAGTTCGATTTCATCATATTTTGGTTGGGTAATAATTTTGCCATCAATGCTAGCAACTCCCCATTTTTTATTTTGCCTAAAACCAATAAACTTTCGTTTCCAAATATGAACTTGCTCGTAACCGTTATTCAAAATTATTTTCCCTGACTCATCCACCACTTTCCAATCTGACACATCTAGCACAGCAAAGAGCAAAGAATCTAAAATTTTAATATCGTCATATTTTGGTAAGAGAATTTCCCGACCATATTTATCCACTAAACCAACTCGATCGTTACGTTGCATGACTGCGTAACCATATTCTTTAAATTCTCCGATAGCATCATATTGAGGTTGGACGACGACCTTTCCTTTGGCATTCATCATGCCCCATTGTTTACTTATTTTTACAGGAAAAAAAAATTCCTTATTCACTTTGCCAACTTGAGCAAAAAGTGAACTTCCAAAAAGCAACATTAAAAAAGATATGAATATTATTCGCACGCCGTGATAAAATGAGTTGTGGATGATAGACTTTGTGTTTTGATGAAGTAACAACGAAAGGATACAAAAATAAGTATTTTAAATAGAACTTGTTGCTATCTCAAGACAAAATCTGGAAATTATTTCATTATAAAAAATTATAATATAAAAAGTGTTTTCTTTTCTTTATTGGGAAAAATTTGACTTTACAATTTAGGCAGTAACTTCGAGTTGGACTCTTCCTTTCTTGAAAAAAATTTTTACTTTTACAAAAAAATAAACACACGATGAAAGAACACCCAAAGTGGAATTTCCAAGAATTTTCAGCTTTTCTAATGCTCTATGCTGCATCGGCAGATTTAAAAGTTACTTCTGATGAAAAGGAAGCAATTTTGGAAAAAGTAAATGAAGAAACCTACGAAGAAATTTGTAAGGAATATCATTCTATGTCTGACATTAATAAAATTGATTTAATTCTCTCCTACAAAGGTTTGTATTTTCCTACGGCTGCCAGAACCAATGAATTATTAGATTTGATGAAAAAAGAATTCTTGGCAGATGGCGAATATAGTTTGTTGGAACAAAACTTAATGCGGGTTTTAAAAAAATTACTGTAGTTGATATTTTTGTTTTAAAAAACGGGAATCAAAAAATCCCTACTTTCTTTTTCGAAACTGAAAGAAGGGTTTTTTTATTAATAAAGCGGTGTTAAGGGCTTCGAGCGTTAACACCGCTACCTTTCTAAATTTAATAATGAAGAATAAAAAATTCCCACTCACTCAAGTAACTATTTCCAATAAAATTGATAGACCGATCAATTCGATAGTTAAGATGAGTAATTTGAAATATATTTATATTCAACCTGATTTTTTCTTACAAACTTTTGTTGATTTTTTTGATGAGTTGCCTTGGGAGAAAAACGCTACCGATGAAAATTCGTTGAGGAAAAATGCTCGCATTGAATTTAAGGTATCTTTAAAAGGTCTTCGATTTTTTATTGCAAGAGAAGGAGTAATTGATTTCCCCATTCATTATTTTTTCAACAAAGCGTTTCATACCAAACCGATTCATCATCTTTTTGGATCTGTATTTTCACAATTCTTTAAATTTATCCAAAATGAATTACCCACAGATTTGGTGAATATTGAAATTCATTTTATCAGAGAAAAAGTTTTAAATGGTATGGAGAAAAAGATAATATTTGAGCAGGCTAATTTTGAAGGTTCTACTATTATTTTGCAGCAAGAAAATATCTTAGGAGGAGAATCTCAGATTTTAGAAAGTATGGATGATGGTTCAATTGAAGTTATTTTCCAACAAAAATTAGTTGCGGGAGATTTCGTTTTTGTAAAAAATAAAGAGGGGAATCGGCAAAATATTTCTCATCAATTGACTCCGATAAAAGTGGCAGATGAATCGAAGGAAAGTGGTTGGATGGATTTGATGCGATTTGAAATTGTAAATTAGCAGTTACGTGGTGGTCTGCTTTAGCTGACCTGAAAAATGAGCGTAGCGATTTTTTCTCATCAAAAAAAATGTTCTACTATTCTATAGACTACTTTGAATCCTATTTTTTTTGCAAAAAATCGATGTGCTCTTTTTTAGGTCAGCTAAAGCAGACCGCCACGTGTTAACCCATCTCCGCAACTCTAATCATCGTGTCTTCCACTAGTTGAACCAACTCAATATATCTCGGATCTCGCTTTGTCGAACGATCTCGCTTCAAAGGTAAATCAACATGAATATGTTCCACAAATTGAGAAGGTGCAGATTTCATAATGTAAATCTCATCTGCCAAATAAACAGCTTCTGGTATGTCATGCGTCACAAAAACTATGGTAGGATGATATTCATTCCAAATGTCCAACAACAAATCTTGCATCTGTAATCGAGTGCTGACATCCAATGCACCAAAGGGTTCGTCCATCAAAAGTATATCAGAATTCGCCAACAAACTTCTCGCAATCGCAACTCTTTGCAACTGTCCTCCTGACAATGTTGGGTACTGTGCATATTTATGTTCGTGACCAGCGAGACCAACTTTGGTGATGAGTTCCATGGCTTTGACATCTCGTTCTGCTTTGGGTACACCTTTATATTTTAATGCTAAACCAACATTATCCAAAACCGATAACCAAGGCAAGGAAGAGTATTGTTGGAAAACCATACTCACTCGATTATCTTTTCCGATCTGTTTATCTTTGAGTAATACTTTTCCTTCAGTCGGTTCTTGTAAACCTGCGACATATCTCAAAAGCGTTGATTTTCCACAGCCAGACATTCCTAAGATTACAATGAATTGCCCTTGCGCAGGTTTGTCCTCTACCAAAAAATCTAGATCTTTAATGATAAAGTTTTTTCCTCCATCGTAGCTTTGCCCTATGCCTCGCATCTCGATGATATTATTAAGTTCTGTATTTTGGAAATTAGGCATTTTTGTTTTTTATTTTTTTCCCACAAATTTCCGCATTTTATTCCATGCTATAATCTGTAAAATCTTTGGTGAATATTACTTTAGTAAATGATTCTTTGACAAATCCCGTAGAAAATTAATCCTATGCTTTAGCATTCTGAGCAATCTTAAACTCACCATACATCACAAATAAAACTCCTCCAATCAAAATCACCGGTAATAACGAACTCATAATCCATCCTGCATTTGGCAAAATTACTTGCAACAATAACGCAAATAAAACACCTCCTAAAACTAAAAGAATTCCTGATTGAGATTCTTTTAATCCTGTTGGTTGAGTACTCGAATATTTATGTGGGAAAATTCTTTTATCTATAAATTGGAAAATTCGGTCTTGCAAAAATCCAATAATGATAATCACAATCAGCCCTGCAAATACTTTTTCGATTTGTCCTTGCCGAGCTTTGATGTACATTAGGGAACCAATTCCACCTTGCCGATTCAGCAATTCTGCAATGATAATATAAGTCCAAGAAATGGCAGTCAACACTCGAATATCATCCATTAAACGAGACATGACGGAAGGAAAATAAACTGTTTTGATCGTTTGCCAATCAGTTGCACCAAGTGTAAAAACAGTTTTTAAATAAACTTCTGCCACTTCAAAAACTCGTTGTGACACCACAGGCAACAGATAAACTAAAATACCAAAAGCCAAAAAAGCAATCTTCATTTGATCTTCTATTCCAAACCAAATAATAAATAATCCAGTCAAAGCAGTCAAGGGTAAAAATCGCATCGCATCAACTTGCTTGCTAAATAATCCTCTGAAAAGTGGAAATAATCCAATCAAAAATCCAAGTGGAACTGCAATAAAAATCGCCCAAAAATATCCTTGAATATTTAGCCAAAGTGATCTTCCTGTTTGCTCTACCAACCCATCTTTTTTAATGAGTTCAGGAAATGATTGTACGACTTGAAGTGGTGTCGGAAATAATGGATAGACTTTTTCAAACTCAGTTGCATTCGCAAAATTAATTGAATCAACTTTGGCAATCGAATCTAAATATAGTTGATGAACTGCGGGATCTTTCCCAATAGAAGATTCCAATTGAGTATCAAAACCTTGGATAACAGGACGTTTGATAGATAACATTTCTGCGATAGTCCACCACACAATGATTAAAATTACAAATCCAACTAATCCTAAAATGAGACTTTGTGAACGGTTGAGATCGCCGCGGAGTTTAAATAGTTCCATATCATTTTTTCTAATAAGTAAGCGGTGTTAGCGCTCGAAGCGCTAACACCGCTAATTGATACTAATTTTTTTATTCTGCGATCAACTCAAAATCAGTTCTTCTATTCTTTGCTCTCCCAGCTTCCGTATTATTACTTGCGATAGGTTTATCTGGTCCATTTCCAACAATGATAAAACGATTACGAGGCATGCCGTGTTCGGTAATTAAATAATTAGCAACTGCATTGGCTCGTTTTAAAGAAAGTGCTTTATTACTTGCAACACTTCCTACATTATCTGTATTTCCTTCGATCCGAATTCTAGAGTTAAACACTTTTGCAATATCAACAAATTCTTTATCAATAATATATTTTGAGTTGTCATCCAATTTAGATTCACCCGTTCGGAAAGATATTCTGACTGCTTTAGTTGCCAAGGCAGTTTTGGTTTCATCTGCCTTTGTTGCTTTAGTATAACTTTTAGTTTTTTCAGCAAAGTTAGCTGGTGAAGTCAACGTTGTTGAACTGACTAAAGATGGATAAGCTACTTGTCTCCAAGCAGGAACACGACCTTCGATATATTTTAAGTCGGTATATTTATCTGTCATATTTCGATACAAATCATCTCCAGCTACACCTTTATAATCACTATTCAAACGGAAGAAATTTTTGTTATCACCATGAGTCGTTAATCGCACATTTCCAATCATCTCATCTGCTTCTTCAGGAGTCAAAGGAGTTCCTCTTTCTGTAAATTCTTCCGATAAAATTGCTGCTGCTTTTTTTCTAGAATTTGTATTTGAATTAATTTCAGCTGCACCTTTCATCCAACCTTCATACAATTGACGAACTCTTTCTTTGTTAGCATCAACGAATGCTCTTTTGGCAAAAAATACATCTGCTATAATATACGCCGCAGATTTTGAACTTTCTAAAACTCGACTTCCAGGTACTGCTTTCAAACTCAAAATATCATCTGGACTCCAAACTACCGCTGCATCACATCGTCCACTTTTGAATACTTCTGCCGCATCAATCGCACTTGGTTGTCCTAAAATCTCCACATCATTTACTGTCAATCCACCTGCTTCCATCAACCAAATCAAGAATGAATGTGAAGGTGTCATTTCCGCAACTGCAATTTTTTTACCTTTCAAATCTGCTACACTTGTAATTCCTCGACGAGCTACAATTGCATCTCCACCTCTTGACCAATCTGCTTGAAAAACGACAACTGGATCGAAGTCAGACAATGCACCAACCTCAGTTGGAAAGGCATCAATAGTTGCCCAAAGTAAATCTACATCGCCAGATTTGAAGGCATTTCGAGAAGCATCAAAATCATCTAAAACTTTAAACTCTACTTCAAATCCATAATCTTTATAAAATCGAGATTTTTTAGTCGCTTCAAATCCTTCATTAAAATATTGTCCCCCTGCGTATCCTCCCCAAGTTACTACTCCGACTTTGATCACATCTTTGGAGGAGTTACTTCCTGTATTAGAATTGGTTGATTTTGGAGTTTTGTTTGGAGTTGTTGTTGACCCCATATCATCTGATTGCTCAATATTATCTTGTCCGAGATCTCCTAAGAATCCATTGTCTCTTAAATAAGTAATTCCGAAAAAAAGAATTGCGACGATTACTAGCACAATTAATAATTTCGAAAATGTGGTGAGTTTCCTTGCCATGTTATTTTGATTGTATGGTTTGTTATTAAAAAAAAATTGTTTGATGATTAAGTTCTCCACTCACAAGGTGACTTGAAGTCACCTTGTGAGTAATTAATTTAGCCTAAACTATATTTTAATCAAAAAGCGAATCATATTGATTTTGATGACCTGATTCTCGCATTGGTTTTGCAATTGGTTCATTTAAGTCTAAGACATCATTATCGCTGTTGGCTTTATCCAATAAAAGTCCTTTTTCATCTCCTAAAATTTTGGAGACTCCTTCCTTTTCCCATTTCTCCAACATCTTCAATCCTTCCTCTTCAAAAACGCCATTCTGCAAATCTACTGAGTCCATAAAGTTGGAAGACATTTCCATAAATCTTTCCATCTCTCCTACCTTATTACTTACATCATCAGCTACAGCTTCCATCGCCATGTCAAACATGGCTCGCTTATCTGGATTTCCAGAAATCACACTTGCCGCAGATTTCATCGCAGAAGCACTTGCTTTTATGGCTTTATATTCTTGCTCTTTGACCATCACTTGATCTTTGACATCTTCCAAAAGGATTTCAGAATTTTCGTACATCTTAGTCAATACCCGATATAAGACCTCCATTTTTTTATACAAATCTTCCAACCGCATATTTGATTCTTTGAGTCGTCCCGCCTTTCGAGATTTAAGAATCATAATATTCTTTTTGTTGACTTCTTTGGCTTTGCTTGCTTGCGTCAAATTGCTTTTGATCTCTCGCTGGTTATTGACAATCAACTCTTTGAGTTTATGCATCTGACCTTTAAGTTTTCCAATTTGCTTATTCATTTTTCCTAAGTTGTCTCCCAGATCATCAGTATATGATTTCAAGATTCCAATCGGATCAATCTGTACGAACATACCTGTGATCGACCGCATCACACTTTTATACATATACCAAACGAGGTTACGCATTTTAGGATCAAGCACCATGTAAATTACTGCTCCTAAAACCGCAAGTGTCGCAACCAGCGTAATCGTATTTGCAAACAGTCCAGCGATCAAGGCTGTATTGGTGGCAATCAAATATCCAAGTCCACCTAATATCGCAGTCAAAAAAACTGCCCCAGTCACCCCTTCAGGTTTTTTCCAAAATGATTTTGGTTTAAAATCTTGCATTTCCATTTTTAATATTTTGATTTATTTATTTTAAAAATCCTGAGAAACGGTATTAACAATTAACCGTTAATCATTCACCATTACTTCAAGTATTTTTTCATATTTTCTATATCTCTTTGAATCTGCGAAAGTACGAGATTATAAGAGGCTACAAAATTATTCTTAGTAGTTTCTACTTTTACCGTTGCAGAAGAAATACTCTTTTTCATTGCTTCACTTTTCGCTTGATGTTGCGCAATTTCTTTTTTGAGTTGTTCAATTTGATTGGTTTTTTCTTTGACTAAATTATCATGCTGCTGAATCAATTGAGATTTGTCTCCAATTTGTTTGTCTTTTTGATTCGCTAAAGCTTGCGCAAATTTCGCTTCTTCTTTTTTCAAAATATCAATATAAAAATTAGCAGTCTTGATTAATTTGGCAGGAGTCGCTCCCATCGTCGAAGCAGCTGCATAAGCGGATTGGTAACGAGTTGGCTCATCCATTGGCATTTTTGCCAAGTTGTGCAAACTCTGTTTATATTCTAAATAATCAAATCCATCCAAATTATTCTTATCCATCGCTTGCAATAAAATATTGGTAAATTTTGGCGTTGATTTTCCTGGAGGGACGGTCGAACTAGAAGTTGAACTAGTACTCGAAGCAGGAGAAGTTGACTTTGGAGTTGGTCTTTTTTTTTGTTCGGGAACGATATCAGCTTTACCTGTGCTACCTCCAGACATTTTATCCTTAAATTCTTCGTCATCTACGACAAACCACTTTTTGAGATTTTTTAACATATAAATACTTTAATCAAAATAAATAGACTTTATATTTTTGAATGTTAGACGTTGAACATTTTACGTTAAACGACCTTTCAATAAAGTCAAAGGTTTAAAAACTTTTTTTATAAAAATATAAACGGTAAAATTTATATTTGTTCAACCGAAATAGAACGCTTTCGATTAACTTGTTTAAATTTTCTACAAATATCGCTAAAATAATAAAAAATAAAGTATTTATGTAATGTTTAGTGATCTCTAAATTTCGCTCATTTGTGAACTGAAAAATCTCTTCTTTTTCTGTTTTGAAAACACCATTATTGAAAGCAACAGAATCAAGCATTTTTTCCTAAATTTGGGATTTTAAAAAATTTGCACTTCATTCTTTTTTGCTTTTGCTCTTTTCTTTTTAAGAAAGCAAAAAATGATGAGATAATACATATTAGAACACATGGAGAAAATTATCTACGGAATTCAACAAATTGGAGTTGGTGTAAATGATGCCGAAAAACTCTTCAAATGGTACGCTACAAAATTAGGTGCTGATGTCAAAGTATTCGACGACAACAACACCGCTACTCATATGGCAAAATATATGGGTGGAAAACCGCATGACAAACGAGCGATTCTTGCGCTGAATTTGCAAGGTGGAAGTGGTTATGAAATTTGGCAATTTGAAGATCGAGAACCTCAACCTCCTGCTTCGCCAATTCAATTAGGCGACACGGGTATTTTTTCTATAAAAGTAAAAACTCGAAATGTTCAAGCAGCTTTTGCTAATTTAAAAACCAAAGGAGTTGAACCAATTTCTGAAATTGTAACTGCTCCAAATGGTACTCAATCATTTTACATTCAAGATCCTTGCGACAATATTATTCAAATCAAAAGTTACGACAACTGGTTTGCGAAAGGGAAAAATATGGGTGGATTTTTTGGTTGTACAATTGGGGTTTCGGATATTGAAGCTGCCAAAAAATTATATGTTGATGTTTTGGGTTATGAGGAAGTTATTTATGATGAGACTGGAACATTCGATGATTTTGCAGCATTGCCAAGTGGAGGAGAAACTTTCCGAAGAGTGCTGTTGAGTAAGCAAGCAAAAAGTGGTGGCTTCTCCAATTTATTTGGAACGAGTCAACTTGAATTGGTACAATCAATTTCTAGAACACCAAACAAAATTTTTGCTAATAGATATTGGGGAGACATTGGATTTATTCATTTATGTTATGATGTTCGAAATATTGGGGCGGTGGTGAGAGATTGCAAAGCGGCTGGTTTTCCATTTCAAGTATTAGTCGATGATGAATTTGACATGGGCGATGCGAATGGAAATTGGGGATATTTGGAAGATCCAGATGGCACCTTGATTGAGTTTGTCGAAACTTTAAAAGTTCCCCTTGTCAAAAAAATCGGTTGGACGATCAATATGAAAAAAAGAAATCCAACGAAACCATTGCCGAATTGGTTAATCAAGGCGATGTCATTTAATAGAGTTAAATTTTAGAATCGATGAACGGTTGACGGCAGACGATTTCCCTGCTACCGTCAATCGTCAATCGTCAACCGAAAAAAATGTTCACACAATTTCATAATCCGAAAAGTCTTCACGGCGAACTCCTAGATTTTTACTTAGCCAATGGCTGGTTTCGATCTGGACAGTATATTTATACGACGAAGATTTTGAATTTTGATGGGAAATTGTACTCCCCTATTCGTATTCGCTTACCGTTGGAGGATTATGAATTTCGTAAAAGTCTCCGAAAAATTTGGAACAAAAATCAGCAGTTTGAAACTGTTTTTAGAAAAGCATTTATCAGTCGAGAGAAAGAAGAATTATATCAAAAACATAAATTGCGTTTTGATGGATTTGTTTCTCAGACAATCAAAGATGCTTTACAAGATGGAGGAGAAACAACGATTTATAACACTTACGAAGTGGCCGTTTATGATGGCGAAAAATTAATTGCTGTTAGTTTTTTTGATCTTGGAGAAAAAAGTATGGCAAGTATTATTGGACTTTTTGATCCTGAATATGCGAGTTACAGTTTGGGTTTTTATACCATGCTCGCTGAGATTAATTATGGGAAAAAAAATGGCTTTAAGTTTTATTACCCTGGCTATGTCATTCCGAATTATCCAAAGTTTGATTATAAATTACGCATTGGTGAAGTTGATTTTTACAAAGCAAAAGAAGATAAATGGTTGCCTTTTGAAGAAATGAAAAAAGACGACCTCCCTGCACAAGTCATTGAAAATCAACTAGTTAAGATGGGTATGGTTTTAAAAATGCATGCCATTGATTTTAAAATTTATTTTTATCCACTCTTTGACAAAGGTTATATGAATAATGTTGGAGAGTTGCAAGAATTGGAAACACCGCTTTTTATTCAATTACAAACTCCTATTAATAATCAAAAATTAGTCATCGATTTTGACTTGCAAAAGCATTGTTATAGACTCTCACAATTTCATGGTTTTTCCAAACCGATTGAAAATTTTTATGACCCTTCGACGCATCAAGAGTATTCTACTTTTAAGACTTTATTGATTCGACAATTCCAATTTAAGGAGAGTGAAAAGCCAGAGGAAATTGCGATGACGATTTTGGGAATGATGAACGCAGCCTGACTTTCCAAGTCAGGTATCACTTTTGGTATCACTTTTATAACTGACTTGGAGAGTCAGCCTACGGAAAATTTCGACCAAAATTTAAAACAACATGGAATTTATCAATGTACAATTTGGATGGGAAGGGATCATTATAATTATTCTAATTTTGATTCTTTTTCTTATCGCATTGCTGCACTTCTATTGGACCATGGGCGGAAAGTGGGGATTAGAAAAATCTATTCCATCAAAAGAAGATGGAACATTACTTTTCAAACCTACTCCTTCCCAATGTGCAATTGTTGGAATTGGATTAATTTTAATAATTAGTTTTATTTTTTCAGGAATAATTTACTCCTCTCATGCTTATGTTCCTGAACTAGAAAATTCTACTGCTTTTTCATCTAATTGGATTTATGATTATGGGTTTTGGATTTTAGGTGGAGTATTTACGCTTCGAGCAATCGGCGATTTTAACTATGTCGGTTTTTTCAAAAAGGTTAAAAATACTTCTTTCGGAAAATTAGATTCGAGATTCTATTCGCCATTGTGCTTGATGATTGCTTTAGTATTTTTTTGGCTAGCAAGTTCAATTCAAACTTAGATGGTTTCTTTTAAATCTTGAAAAAACCTACAGCTATAACACCAATCAATGAGAAATAGTCCGTAAGAAGTGACCTATGAGGAATGGTCTGTGAGAAGTGTTCCTTATACCGAATTCAATAAGATATGTCGTATTTGGGTATAAAAGAGAAGCTCTTTTGCTAAATGGCAAAAGAGCTTCTCTTTTTAATTAAGTCGTGGGAGAAAACAAAAAGTCCCTAACTCCTGACAATGACAATTCGCCAAAGGCGAATGACCTGAAACCTGACTCCTCATTTATCTATACATCACAGA
>Ga0209187_1003081_pt1 | contig 14621 bp, 24 predicted proteins | sample BantaG_FD_187430 | JGI IMG/M metagenome (GOLD analysis project Ga0209187, IMG submission 187430) | Marine algal microbial communities from Bantry Bay, Ireland - BantryBay_4 metaG (SPAdes) (version 2) | ecosystem: Host-associated > Algae > Red algae > Unclassified | place: Bantry Bay, Ireland... | reverse complement strand
TTCACGCACACGTTGACAGCAGATGAATCGATCTACGTACTCAGCGCCTAGGGTGCTACACAGCCGATTGGCAACAGTTGACATGAAGGAGGGTCTGGGAGCAGAACTCTCAGCGCGACTGACCTGCGGGGGGTATGGCAACGAGGCAGTCAGAGCGGCCGCACAACGCCGAACCACCTCGCTGATCAATTTGAAGTAGACAACGAGAGCTCCTGTCTGCCCGGGCAATCAATCACAAATACAACCAAGTTGTTTGTCGTTTGGTTTCGTTCGTTTCTTGAAATCAACCTGATTCATCGAACCATCTGTAGATTCATCATGAACTTACAACCCTGCCGATCAGGCAATAGTTGGATTCTGGCCAGCTCATTGGCGGAGATTGCTGGTTCTCGTACTGTCAATACGAAGCGCTCTTGGCTGTCGTCTCATGCTGTCAGCAAGAAAAATACTGTGCCTGCGCGACGGGTACGTAACAAGTCGTGCGCGGGGTCTGAAGGTGCTGGAAAAGTACCTTCTTGCCACAGTTATCCGCCAATCTGCCCGACTTTGTCACACTTTCTTCTAGCCGCAGGAGCAACATCTGCCCTTCCAGTAGGGTTGTGCATCACGCCCCTTTTTGGGTGGCGGGGTGGGCGATGCACGCCTCATCACGCCCATCTGCGCGCCCCCAACATCGGCACGCCCCTCTTCACGCCCCAAATGTAGCCCCCTTGTTTTGTCACTTACTTGATAGGCGATTCAAAGCACCCAATATTCTTGCAATTTGGATGGTTCAAAGGACCACAAAAATGCCAGAAAACATGAAGGAAACAGCTGCATGCGGTACACTCTCTTGGCCTCTGCCACTCTGCGTCAAAGATGCTTTGCAGCATCACAAGTGTGCAAAACTTATTCAGTTAAAGTTGTATTTAAGGATTGTCATAGAAAATCGGCACGGGGGCTTCGCGCCCGTTGACCTTCTGGGCGGCCCACGCGCCCGCCCCCACTATGAGTTCCATCGGCCCTTCCTCGTCCTCCATTTGTTCAGAAAAATGGAGCCCCGCCTCACCCAAGGACGGCTCCCCTAGGCCGCCCACCAGCTCCGTCCTGTCATACACATCCTCACACGGGTCCATCCCCCCACCTGCGCCAGAGCTCCCGGCGATGCTAGCCGTCACAGGCAGCCCGGCCGTCACATCGACATGGGGCAATGCCCTCGAGTTGTAGTACATGAATGAGAGCTTGTGCAGCCGCCCGTGGGAGAGACGTGTGCGCGCGGGGCTCTGGATATGCGACGCGATGGAAAACAACCGCTCCCCGGCCGCAAACTCGACCGGTACCTGTTGAGACGCAGTGGGTATAGGGGATGGGGGACCACGGTGAAGTGGTTGAGTGGCTTGAGCTTGTGTGTGCTTTGTTGGCTGTCCTAAGGTTCGCGCACTTCTCTTAACCGAGAGCACGTCTCAAATAGTCCCCACCGGGCCAAGTGCTCCCCCGTCTCGCGCCCACACCGACGCCAACGCCCTCGCACCAAATCGAATCACTCACCAAATCAAAAGCCACAAGAGCAAAGCGAAGATCAAATACAAAGCATGCCAAAAGTAATGCCCCAAGATGACCCAACACGAATGTGTGCAATTTGACCGCGTCTTGCAATTGTACCATCTGGGGTACCATGGGGGTCACCGACCGTCATCCATCCGCGAACCGCAAGTGGAATCGGCGACCACCATCACAGTCCAACACCCCTCCTTGCTTGTTGCCGCGGCAATTCTTGCTTCAGCAAAGCCCTATGGCCTCGACATGCTTGTCGTGCTTGGTCTTGCCAAGCTCTTTCGTCATCAGGTCCGCCACCATGTCGTCTGTTGCACAATGCTCCAGTATCACCTTGTCAGTCGTGATGGCCTCGCGCACGAAGTGGTAGCGAATGTAGATGTGCTTAGTGCGCTTGTGCTCGACGGGGTTCTTGGGAAAGTCAACGCACCCGCTGTTGTCGACCTTGATGTTGATCGGCCCGCCCGAGATTGCCGTCCGCAGCCCTTGAGAAGCCACACCTTGCGCGAGCTTGTTGAGCTGATCAGCTTCCTTGCTGGCCACACATAGATTCATGCACTCGGCCTCCATTGTCGACAGCGCCACCGTCTTCTGCAACTTAGAACAATAGCTGACGGCTGCTCCGCCAAAGATGAAGGTGAAGCCCGTCGTAGAACGTCGCGTCTCGTGGTCACCCGCCCAATCGGCATGACTAAAGCCTTTTAGAACTCAGGAAGAGCTCTTGTCGAAGACCAGCCCCGTGTCCTTCGAGCCCTTGACCTACCGTAGAACGAGCTTGATCGCCGCTCAGTGCTCCTTGCCGTAGCACGAGACAAACCAGCTCAGCTTCCTGATGACGAAGGCGAGGTCATGATGCGTCCCGACCATCAGGTACATAAGACTTCCGACGGCTTCGCGATAGGGCAGCATGTCGTCGCTCTCGTCGGCCTTGACCAGCTGCAGCCCCACCTCCAGCGGCGTTCCGATCGGGTTGCACTCCGCCATCCCGAAATTCTCCAGCACTTCGCCGCGTACTTGCCCTGCGACAGCTTGAGGGTGCCCAACGCCTTTTCACGTGTATTCTCGAGCCAAAGAATGACCTTCGCCTCGCCCAGGTCCTTCCTCTCAAGACGCTTGTGCAGAGCGTCCGTAATCTTGTGCATCGCCGCCAGGCTTGATGCCACCAAAAGAAGATCGTCGATGTACACCAGGAGGATGATGCTTTCGCCGTCATCCATATGGAGATAGAGTCATGCATCCGGGTCGATGTTATCGAACCCCTGGAGCTTGAGGAAGTCGCCGTGCTTGGCGTACCACATCTTGGGGGCTTGCTTCAGCCCATACAGCGCTTGGAGAAGACGAGACACCTTGTTAGGACACGCCAGATCAACATAGCCGTCTGGCTGCTCCATGTAGACCTCCTCGTAAGGGTCGCCGTTATGGAAGGCCGTCTTCACGTCCATCTGATGTAGCTCCCACGCGTTCGCCGCCGTCATCGCCAAAATGCATCGAATGGTAGTGAACTTGGCCACCGGCGCGAACGTCTCGTTATAGTCGAGCCCCTTGATCTGCCGGTTTTCCATGAATCACAGGCGCCCCTTGTGCCACGTCGTTTTCTTCCCGTTCTTGTTCACCTTGTTCTCGACCTTGTAAACGCACTTGCCCTTCAGCACGCGTCGACCGGCCGGGCGATCCGTCGAGCGCCAAGTCTTGTTCTTGCGGATGGCCTCGATCTCCTCGTCCATCGCAGTCTGCCACTTAGCCGATTATTGCCCTTGAACTGCTTGCACGTACGACATGGGCGCCTTGTAAGCAACCAGGCCCACCGGGCACCAGTACTCGACAGGCGGTCGCCGCGCTCTGCCGCTCCGACGCAGCGTGTCTTGAGAGCCGCCAAAAACTTGACTGTCGTCCGCCGACTGGTCAGGTCCATCGTCTTGCTTGTCATCCTTGTCGACATCGTCAGCATCTACGGCTTCGCCGTCGCTTGCAGCACGCAAGCCCATCTCGCCGTCGACGACCTCGTCTCCGGGAAACACCCCTGCAACTTCTGCGACCTCGCTTACTTTCGTCTCTGCGAACACGACACTTCGTGCCTTGACGACCTTGCCGTCGTCGAAGATGAACTTGTACGCCTTGCTGTCGTCGGGATAGCATCAGAAGACGCCCTTCGCCGCGTTGTCTCTAAACGTGCCGTCCATCTGACTCTTGTGCAGCACCACCGAGCATGTCGACCCGAACATCCGCATGTCGCTCACGTCGGGAGTGTTCCCGGTCCATAGCTCATAAGGCATCTTGCCTGCGGGAATTGCTCGACTGGTAACGCGGTTCTTGATGTAGACCGCCGTCTTGATGGCATCCGCCCAAAGATCCTGATCGACGTACTTGCGTCGCATCATGGTGCGAGCCCTGTCCACGAGAACTAGGCTGAGTCGCTCAGCAACCCCGGTCTGCTGCGGCGTGTTGGGCACCGTCGTCTGGTGCGTCGTGCCATTCTCATGGTGAAGAGCTTCCAATGCGTTCGACACATACTCGCCGCCATTTTCGGAGCATAGGACCTTGATCTTGCTTCCGATGTGCAGCTGGGCCTTAGTCAGCCACTTCTTGTACTCCGCGAATCGCTCTTCTTCTCCAGGAAGACCACATCCATCCAGCGGGAGACTGCGTCGGGGAATATGCCGAAATAGAGCGCACCGCCACGCGACGGTTCTGACATTGGCCCGCCCAGGTCCGAGTGCACGAGCTGCAGCGGCTTGGCTACTTGGCTTCCTCCTGCCCTAGGCAAAAGCGTCATAGCCGCCGTCCCATACACGCACGGTTCGCAGACGTCCTTGACTGCCATGGGAGAGCACTTGAGTCCGTCAATGTCCTTGTTCTTGATCATCCGCTTAACGCCAGCCACGTTGACGTGCCCGAGGCGCTCGTGCAAGAGCCGGAGAGAGGCCACCGCAGCAACATCCGACAATGGAGCCATGTCCTGGTGGTAGAGCCCGCTCTTCCGCGTGCCGCACGCAGCGACCTTTTTGCAAATCTTGATGAACGCCTTACCGCTTTTGAATGGCACTTCCGCACCGCGTTCCTCCATCATACCGACCGACAAGAGGTTGAAGCCCATAGAAGGAGCATGGAGTACCTTCTCTAACTTGATATTGCGCATCTTTCCCTGAACGATGACGTTGAGGACGACAGTTACGACGCCCGCCGTGGCCACGGACCCCTTGTCGTCCACCGTGAAGCTCCGTCCCGAGCTCGTCTCGTAGTCGTCGAAGCACGCGCGCATCCAGCACATGTGTGCAGACGCCACAGAGTCGACAAGCCACGACTTGGACATTTCATCATCGTCAGCCGCAATGTCGACGAGACAGATGGCGTCATCGCTTTCACTGCCGTTAGGAGCCGCAATCGCGGCCACCTTGTACTTGCTCTTGTTACTGGCCTTAAGCACGTGGCAATCATAAGAAATGAGCCCGAACTTGTGGCAGTAGTAGCACTCGATCATGGAGAGGTCCCCACGGCGGCCTTGACCTCGATAGTTGGCTCCTACGAGTGCCATGTCACCAGAGCGCTTCATCGCCGGTGGCTTGTCCGCCTGACGCCGCTCCTCCTGAAGCAAGCGGCTCTTGAAGAAGTTGAGGCTCAGATCGTTCTCACTGTTGAACTAGCGATTTTCAGCTCCCCAGGCCAGTCACACCAATCATGTGGCGTAGCTGGGTTTTGACCTCTCAACAGGTTATGGGCCCAGTGTCGCTGGTGGTCATAGTCGTCTTCCGCTCTGTCGTTTGCGGGAAGGCGCTCGTTGGGCTGCTGTGTGTTCCGGCGTCGGGCGGGCGGGCTTAGCCTACCACGTCGTCAGTGTCGCGCCTCGTGGTGCGGTTGTCGTCGTCATGTCGGAGTACGGGCGCTACGGTGGCCCTCGATTTGCGCAGCTGGACGAAGATTACAAGTTCTGAGCCGCGTACTGCCGTGCACACCTCATCAAGGAGAAGGTCTGGTCTGCGGTCGTGACGAGCCGCCCCGCGTCCGGGAGTGATTCCAAGGGAAACTTGGTGGCGGACGCGTGGGACATTATGAGCGAGTCGGCGTTGGCGACCATCCAGATGTCGGTCAAGCAGGTTCATCTCCATTCTGTGACGGCGGTCAGTACGGCCAAGGACGCGTGGGAAGCGATAAAGGACATCTTTGAGGCGCGTGACAACGCACGGCTGCTGCAGCTCATGCACGAGCTGAGCAACTTCAAGAAGAACGGCGACGAGAGCATCATCAAGTACACGTCGCGCGCCAAGGGCCTCCGCCAAGAACTTGCCATGCTGGGCAACCACGCGGACGAGAACACACTCGTGCTGCAGATACTGTCGGGTATTCCTGCAGAGTACGACATGATCAAGACCGTTCTGGAGAACATGGACGGGAAGCGCAACCTCGCCGACGTGAGCGCCAAGCTGCTCACGGTGGAGCAGCGGGCCAGCCGAGGGCTGTCGTTGTCGTCGACTGGCGTCAAGTCGCAAGCGTTTGCGGCATCGGTTACCAAGAAGCCGTGGGACAAGAAGTCGGTCCTGTGCTACTACTGCGAAAGGAAGGGGCATATGAAGCGCGACTGCCTCAAGAAGCAGGCCGAAGACGCCAAGGGCAACAAGAAGCCAAACGGCGGGCATCGGGATGGTGGCGGGGGCGGTTGTGCACCTCCCCGTGCTGCAATGGCCTACGCCGCGTCGGCTGGCCAGGCCGGGAAGCACAAGGCTCCCGGGAGTACCAGCGGGTTGTCAAATTGGGTGCTGGACTCCGGCGCGACCAATCATATGGCCGACTGGGACAAGGGCTTAACCGTCAAGACGTCGGGAAGCGGGGCCAAGGTCACTCTGGCTGACGGTCACAAGATGTCCATCAAGGGGCATGTATACGTCTCCGTGGACGTGGGGACGGGCAACACCAAGGCCCGCATAGTCCTAGGCGAGGCCGTGCTCGTGCCATTCCTGACTGACAACCTTTTGTTTGTCCGTGCGGTCGACCGCCGCGGCGAAGCGATGGTGTTTGTCGGAGACGCCTGCTACATCCTTAGCGACGGAGACGCGGTACTCGCGAGCGGGTTGTTGAACAACGCGTCTGTCATCTGTTCGGTCAAAGAGTCAGAGAACTACGTGCTCAAGGTGACGCCGGCCAAGGCGTCGGCAAGCGTCGCCTCAACACGCATAAACGGCAAGGCGGAGCTGTGGCACCGCAGATTCAACCACTTGAGCTTCGAGAACCTCACGCGAGTGGTCGTGATGGTCGACGGGATTCCCGCTTCGGTGGCGGACGCCAAGCGCGTCATTGTCACGGTCTGCGTCCCGTGTGTCAACGGCAAGATGGCGTGTGCTCCGCACCATCGCTCGACTACAACGACCACGAAGTGCGAGTTGGTCCACACTGACGTCGCTGGGGCGTTGACGGAGTCGCTAGTCTGTTCAGTGTACCTCATGATGCGTATGAAGGACTCAACTGGCTTCATCACGGCGACGCCCATCAAGACCAAGGGGATGGTACCGGACGTCATCAAGGCCCGCATTACGCAGCTTGAGACCCTCACCGGGCTGAAAATTAAGCGGGTGCGCCACGATGGCGCAAAAGAGTACGTCAGCCACGACCTCAAGGCGTGGTATGACAACAAAGGCAGCAAGTCGGAAAAGACAGCGCCGTACTCATCGCAGCAGAACTGCAAGGCGGAGCGCGCCATGTGCTACATTATGGAGCGCGTTCGCGCGGCACTGCTGGACGCCGGTGCGGAAGAAGAGCTGCGGGCTGAGGCGCTCTCTTCGGGCATCCACGTGCTGAACCGGTCCCGCAAGGCGGGGTAAGATGTGACGCCCCTCGAGGCGCTGACGGAGCGATGCCCCGACGTGAAGGCATTTCGCACATATGGGAGAGCCTGGTCTGGGCTCTCAATCCCAAGCAGCAGCAGCGCAATCTGGAGCCAAGGACGGATGTTGGCCGATTTGTTGGCAACACTGTTGCTGGAAATGCATACCGCATCCTGGAGGATAATGCAAACAAGATCTTCGAGCGCCGAGACGTACTCATGGAGGAGATTCCAAGTAAGACCATCAACAGGATGTCTGTTTCTGGGTCAAGGGCCAGTCCTCGCCTGACGGCGTGGACGGATTGTTACAAGGAGGACGGTGCGATGAACATGCTGGACGCGGAAGTATCCAGCGGGGACGAGTATGCTCCGCAGCAGTCTTGATGGAGCGACGGCGCGCCGGACAAGGAGACCGTCCATGACGCGGAAGACGGCGATGATAATGACGCCAACGAGGACGCGGCGGCTCAAGAGGGGGACCAAGTGCGGCCTGAGTCCACGACGGAGAGTGATGACGGCGGGGCGCAAAGACGCCGCCGGTCCAAGCGCAAGCCGGCAACAAAGGTCAGCTGGTAGGAGAGCAACCCGAAGGCGTATGTGGCAGCGGGACCCTTTGGTGGCGCTGTGTCTACCTGGGACCTGAGAAACCCGCCGAAACACGCGAAGGAGACGCGTGCGAGCTCGGAATGGCTGCTGTGGAAGGCGGCAGAGAATGAAGAGTACCTGGCGCACAAGAGGCTTGGTACCTGGTCCAAGACCAAAAGCAACAACATGCGCAAGTATGTCAAGACTCGGTGCGTGTACGACATCAAGCACGGTTCAGAGGGTAACGTGACGAGGTACAAGGCGCGCCTGGTTGCTCAAGGCTTCAACCAAGTGCCGGGGCGTGATTTTGACGAGACGTGGGCGCCAGTGCCCAGCTCAGCTACCACACGCGCACTTATTGCGGTGGTCGCGGCCAAGGACTGGGACGTTCACCACGTGAACGTCAAGATGGCTTTCCTCAACGCCAAGATGGACAAGGAGATGTACATCAAGCTTCCAGACGGCACCAAGCCGGGGGAGGCAGACGAGGTCTTCCGTCTCAACTTAGCTCTGTATGGGACACAGCAGGCGGGGCGTCTGTGGGGCATCAAGCTCGACAAAGGGCTCAAAGCTGTGGGGACGGTCCGGTCCAACGTGGACCCGTGCCTCTACTCGTGGAGCCACCCGGTACACGGGCTGGTTTACATTTTCGTCTACGTGGACGATCTTATCGTTGCGGGCAAGGGCCTCGACGGGGTTCAGGCGGTCCAGAACTCGGTTTCGGCGACGCTCGATGTGCGCGACATGGGGGAGGTCAATGACTTCATCGGCATGAAGATAAGACGAGACCGGTCGGCCAAGATGCTCCCCTTGAGCCACCCGGGGCATGTTATCGCACTCCCTGGAACGTTTGGGATGTCCAAATCCACGCCCAACAAGACACCAATGGTGTCCGAGGCCAAGCTGGCCAAGACGGGGGAGAATCTCTTGCCCGACGGCAACCGATATGCCGAACTTGTAGGCTCCCTGATCTGTCTGGCTACAGCGACGAGGCCTGACATTGCCTGTGCCATGGGCGTGCTGTCGCGCTACATGGCCTGCCCCCCAAAAGGACCACATGCGCGCGGCTAAGGGGGTGCTCCGGTGCCTTCACGGGGCTACGCGCCTCGGGGTCGCGTACGGCGCCGGCAAGCCTCTCCAAGGGTACGTCGACGCCGATTGGGCGGGCGACGTTGACGCTCGTCAGTCCACGACGGGTTTCATCTTCACCCTTAACGGCGGGCCGGTCTCGTGGGCGAGCAAGCGCCAGTCGACGGTGGTGACGTCGACGGCTGAGGCCGAGTACGTGGCTGCAGCGATGGCGACCAAGGAAGAACTTCGGCTCCGCAAGACTGATAGGCGCTTGGCGTCGAAGGCGCTGCCGTTTCCATGGGGGAAGACATCCAGGCGTGCCTGGCGCTCGTCAACAACCCCCATGCAATGGGGCGCACTCAGCACGTGAACGTCGCGTACCATATGGTGCGCAATTACGTGGAGCGCGGCGACGTGACCTTTTAATTCCTTCCGAGCGCTGATATGCCCGCGAACGGGCTCACGAAGGCGCTGCTGGGGCCGGCGTTCAAGACCTTCCGTGACGCAGCTGGGGTCGGGCCCGACCTGGGCACGGCGGCGGAAGCGCTGGAGCCGGACCCGGCGTGATAAGGCACGTCGTCACACTGCCCGGCTTTGGTGCGCTAAAGGGCTTTAGCGCATGCGGCTGGGCGGGCCTGGGCGCCGATATCAAGACTTCGGGCCCAAATGTGGCGACCTGAAAGATCATTCCGGGACCAACACGTGGCGTCGTTGCAACACGTGGCGTCATTGCAACACGTGGTGTCGGTGCAACGCGTGGTGTCGGTGCAACACGTGGTTTCGGTGCACCACCTGGTGTCGGTGCAAGGCGTGGCGATGGGGCTAAAGTGCTTTAGGCCCTCTTCCGGTGGTGCCGAACGGACCGGATGTGGTCGTACGGGCACTCGGAAGGGTCGGGCGGTATTGGGGCACCTGCCCGGACCTTGCTGGGCCCTATCCGAGGTCGATTGAAAACCCGAGTTTTAGAAGGGGTCTAAAGGGCTTTAGCCCCGCGGCCATAACGGTCATTGTGGGGGTGGTGCCCGATGGACCGACTGGGGTCCTACGGGCACAAGGGAGGCCCGGAGGAGCCTCTGGCATCCTCGCGGGTTTGCTTTGGACGCATCGGAGGTCGGTCGAAAAACCGACCTCTGGACATGGAGCTCCAGGGCTTTAGACCCCTCTGCATGAAGGAGGTCTCAAGGGCTTTAGACTGCTCGGTTGGATCGTCCCCGGAGAGCGTTGCACGGATTGGCATGGACTGGAATTCGACGGGGTGGCTGCAATTATCCCTAGGGTACTGGGGGGAGTATGAAGTGTACTTTCGCAGTCCCTCATTGACAACTGGCCCTTGCATAAGTCGAAAGTCTTTGTATTTGTGTGGTAACACCGCATGCACTTGTTTGTAGGTCTTTCAGCGGGGAATCCATCAGGGGTTGAGCTCCGGGGGAGGATTGTGTGGGGAGCGGCGCCTTGGGTGTGAGGCTGTGGGCGCCCTCCTGGGGTGCGGGAGCTGCCCTGGGAGGCGCCGTGCGGGCCTTGTCGGCCGCGTTATCGGGGGTGCCTGGGAAGGCCCTGTGGCTGAGGTGGCATGGGGGATATCAGGCGCGCCTTCGCAGGCCTGGGAACGCCGTGCCTAGTAAAGTAACGCACCCACTCAGAATCATCGACTTCACACTCGCCCTCGGCGTCAAGAACCACCAGAAGGTTCTCATACTTTGAAGTCAGCTTGTTGAGAACGCTCATGGCAACGTCCATCTCCGTCACCTCGCCGCCCATGGCCTTGAGGTTCTCACCGAGTTTTTTGTGGAACGACTGTAACGATTGAGGCCCCTCGATCCAATTCTGGCAGCCGACGTGCATTCCATCTTGCGTCGCAGTGTCACCCGTCTGTCACCTCCAACGAGGCGCCGCGTTGGCAACGCGGCTGGAAGCGCCTCATTTGAAACAACCAAACCGTCGCCTGCCGCCCTCATTGGGCCCGATTCCGATCCACTGTCCCCCTCACTCCCCCGATCACTGCATCAGCAACCCCCGACCACCGTGTCTCATCGGCTCTGTGCCCTATTCTGCTGCGTCGTAGTAGTTTACGTGCGCCAAGATCTCGCGAGACTCGCGACCACCACTGCGGTTGCGCTCTTTTTACCACTTGTTGAGTAGTGGGGTCGATGCCTTTCGCTTCGCCGTATCTCAATCCAAAGGGCGCTCGCGTAAACCGAATCTAACGACACAGCGAACGCTTCCAGTGCGTGCGAGACGCTTCCGCTGCTCTGTTATACATTTGCCTATTGACCTCGCCGCGCAGCGGGCCCAGAACCGTCGTCAACAGCACGTCTGTTTTTGCCTGTTTTGAGCCTCTTGGAGGCCCGTGTTCCTGTTTGAAGAAACAGAATTCCTGTGCAAAAAACAGATCGACCCCCCTTGACAGGCTCTCAGAGGCCATCCCATGCGAGGTCCTTGCATATTTGTGTTTGCGAGAACAGGAATCGTTCCTCACTCCGCACATTGCGCCTGCTAGCAGGGCCATAGATGCTTCTTCGTCTCTCTCTCTTTCTGGAAGGTGGAAGTGTATACGTCTTATGCTGTGTCTCTCTTTTTACGAGTGGAGATGCATCCATCCCGGCGAACAGATGATTTTGGCGCCTTTTCTGAAAAAAACCAGCCTTGACAGAGCCCCAGGGCGGTTTGCAGATATTCTGTTCGTCCGAAAACACGCAAAAGCAGACGTGCTTTTGACGACGGTTTTGGGCCTGCTGCGCCGGGATTGCCGATCGGAAGTCGTTGAATATGGGCTCCCTGCTGATGGCTGGAGGGATAGAATCCGATGTGGATGAGGCTGTTGCGGCTGTTGCAGCTGCTCAGTTTGTAGTCAACCTCAAGAGCACATCCGCGACCGACGGTGGCGTCCTGGATTGGGCCGTGGGCTTAGCCGATCTAATCGCTGGCCTTGAGCCGTCCGCCGCCCCAACCTGGTGCGTCGCTCGGCGTGCTTTGCTATCGTTGACTTCGACAGCGGCGGGGAGTGGGGCGGGAGACTGCGAACATGCCGCGCTGCGTGGGTTGGTCGAGTTGGTCACTTGGTTGATGTATGTGGACAGAGCAACCGCGCGGTACCATATGCGCGCGACCTGGTAAGCGGATTCTACCTCAAAAGCGTGCCAAAAGGGAGCTTTTTTTGTGATGTAAGAATGACGCACTCTCATTTTGATGAGCTAGTTGTCTTGTCAACTCCACACCTCCCGCCCTCCTCCCGAGGTCCCACCACCATTCCTCAGGTCTATCGTATTTTAATCGTCTTGTTTTGGCTTGCACGGGGTGGGAAGCAACGCGTCGTCGCTCGGACGGTCGACGTCGCTGAGTTATAGTTTTCAAAGCTCTGCGCCTCAGTCATCCATGCGATGCTCGCAGGGCTGCCGAAGCCGGAGTGGCCGGGCTGTGCCCAGCGGCAAGAGATTTCCAGAGACTTTTCTCGGTTAACGAGCGGCAATCCCGTCGGCAGGAAGAGTTTGTAAGTTGATGCTGCCATTCCCTTTGCTCCTCAACGGCTCCTGCGTGATTGAGACTTTGGACATGGGGGCTGGACTGAGAAAACATTGGTGGGTCCAACGATGGGAAGGATTGTGCTCCATCGCGATGCATGGCGACGCCATCCACACTTTGTCTCGTCATTCGGTCGTTGGAGGATGTAGAGCTAATTGCTCTTGTCTCGCGATTGGGTTTTGGGGTTGACAAAACTGTTGCGCTTCCCATCACCGGCAAACGTCGTTCTGCTTTCCAGTTCGGCTCTCATTCTCTTGTTGCACAGTCATCACAGCTGTGGCGCCGTAGATGGCTGCCTGACTCCAATCCTCATTCCTTCTGGTGCGCATACGGAGGACTTCACCGACAGGAAGTCGCAGCGCTCCTTGCAGACGATAACGATCGTGGACACTCGGAGGTTCAGATACTTCGTAGGTGGCTTCCTTCCTGGGATCCCGCGGCAACTCTCTCGCTTTACGGAGCAGATCTTGGTACACAACCGTTGAACATCCACCGCTGCGCCGACCACTTTTGAGCATCGAAGAGTTCACACTCGGCGACGCAGGCTTCGCGCTCTCGAACTTGGATGGCGCAGTCATGGTGCAGAAATGTGTGGGGGGGATGGTAGGTGGTGTAGCACCACGAGCAATGCAGCAGTGGAATGGGTGGGGGGGTCGTTAGGGGTGGACCGTCGTAGAAACGGAGGCAAGTCAGAAAGTGGGTTCGGGCAAGCATTCATACTCACTGGAGCGTCTCTCTACCGACACAGACCGGGCGGTCGGCGACGCAGCTCACGCGGTCGCTCGCACAAGGGTGGCGTGCGCGAGAAAAACAGTCGGGCTCGTGAAAAGGAGCACTCAGTCATAAAAGCCACAGTGAGGCCGCGGGAAACGGTGTCACTCCGGCGCCGTCGCTTCAAGCCGCGTGGGAACTGCGAGAAAGAATTCGAGAAGGAATTGTTGATTGGGACTTGTATTAAAGTGCACTTGATGTCTCAAACAAGGGACCCCCCCCCTGTTGCCCGGAAGCGCTGTTCACACAAACGCACGGCCACACTGAAATGTACAGGAAATGTGAATAGGCCTCAGTGGTGCTTATCGGGTGTTAACGCGCAATCGCGTTTTCCTTGTAAAAATGTCCGAAACACTCTCTGCAAGGACACGTCGATTCGTGGAAGAACTGTCGAGGAACTGAGGGAGACGCCACAAGAGTTGGTGGCTTGCATTATATGGGGTAAACCGCAGGTTGGTGCACAGAATACTTTCTGCTGTCAAGAGCGACTCGGAGCTAATCGCCATGACGGATAAGAGTTTCCATGATCCAATCGTCGGTCAATATTGACCACGTCACCGCATGCGTGGCTGTTGTCGGCCAGCTGCACAGGCTGCGGACGGCGGGGAGGTTGTCAATGCACACGGCGTAAGCAACATGGTCCGTCTATAGCTGAAGGTCGATTTCACACACCAAGGCACACGGGCGGGACCCATATTGCGGCCCGCAGAACTCAGCAATGGCTCACGCTTCGTTGCTCGTCATAGATGCACCTTGAAGCCTATTTTATCGGCTGTTTTGTGACACAAGTTCAGGCGGCAACGACCACCGGCTGGTGAGATAGACCGCTTTTCTTGCATCCCACCGTTGTAGGAAACGCCATTTTCTGTACTAAGGTGCCTGCTGGTGACGCTGCGGGCTGTACTTCGACATGGCCTGACGATAAAATGCGTGTCACAGGTACTGCAGGGATATGTGGACGGCACTCGTGGCCGTTGGCGCAACTGACGTACGGCGCGTCTCGCCTGGCTCGGCGGGCGCACGCTGCCGCGGATAATGCGCCGGGTACCTGTCCACGGTCGTGGCTCCCTGCGTGCGCCGCCATGCTCGTGGCACGGTGGCGGCCGCCCATGGAGTGACGGCGGCCGCAGCCGCCCAAGACGGCGCGGCTGTAGTTCGAGGAATGACAGCTACCACGCGCGCGCGCGTCGTGCGGGAGCTCGCAGATGATGCAGTGATTCTCATTCGCAATGTGTGGAGGCGTGCAGGCTGCGGGGGAGTGGGGGGGGGGAGGGGGGGACGGCACGCCGCTGCTCGTGCAGCCTGGCTACCTTCAACCCCCCCCCCCCCC
>Ga0209187_1003080_pt1 | contig 14624 bp, 11 predicted proteins | sample BantaG_FD_187430 | JGI IMG/M metagenome (GOLD analysis project Ga0209187, IMG submission 187430) | Marine algal microbial communities from Bantry Bay, Ireland - BantryBay_4 metaG (SPAdes) (version 2) | ecosystem: Host-associated > Algae > Red algae > Unclassified | place: Bantry Bay, Ireland... | reverse complement strand
GTTAAAATAGCCATTAAAATCGGGACTAATCTGACTTAGAATAGCCTCAATTTTCGGGAGCTATTTCAACAACAACAACAACAACAACAACAACAACAACAACAACAACAATAATAATAACACAGAAAGAACAATGAGTTTCAAAGAACCCTATTCTAAAGGTTCCTTTGAGCATCCAGTAATCATGAAGACAGATGATGCCATTATGGCTCTTGCTTCTGAGATGCTTACAAAGAAATCTGCTTTACTAAAAAAATATGATTTATCTTTTCAGCAATACACCATTTTAAGAACCCTGATTATTACCGAAGGAAAACCAGCTTCCATTAAATCATTGACGGAAGAAATGCTTGACAAAATGTCTAACACTTCCCGTCTGGTTACAAAACTGGAAAAGAAAGGTTTTGTGGATAGAAAAATTAGTGCAACTGATCGGCGACAAGTAGCGGTAGTAATCACCGAAACAGGAGAAAATATTTTTAAGGAAGCGGTCGAAGAGCTAAATAAAGTCATTTTTTCTGCCTACCAATCATTAGATGATGCTGAGTTAACTACCCTTTTGAAATCGCTCCAAAAACTGAAAGACTATTAAATTAACTTGACTAAACAATTGTAAAGAAGTTACATCATGTTTAACCAACTTTTTCGCTATTTTCTTTCAGGACTGGCTATACTTATTCCTATCTGGGGTACTTTTTATATTCTTTATCATTTAATCATTTGGATCGATGATTTATTGAGTATCAATATTCCTGGTTTAGGATTATTGATTGTATTTGTAATCGTGACAAATATAGGTTTACTCGCCAAGATTTTTATTGGAAAATCCATGATTGTTTTTCTGGACCGTTTTATGGGAAAAATTCCGGTAGTAGCGGTTTTGTATAAAGGATTTAAAGAAGTGACGGAAGCGCTGATGGGAGATCAAAAAAAATTTGATAAACCCGTCCTGGTTACCTTTTCAGAAGGGGCTGTTTACCGCCTGGGATTCATGACACAACAAACCGTAAACCTGGCAGGAGTCAGTAGCCTGCCTCTGGTTGCGGTGTATTTTCCGCATTCCTATAATTTTAGTGGCAATGTTTATTTAGTTAATCCTGAAAAAATTAAGCCTTTGGATGTCAGAAGTGGAGATATGATGAAGTTTATAGTTTCCGGAGGGGTGGTGGACGAAATACAATCAAAAATTTTGATAAAGAAAAAGACCTGATTCGTTGGAATCAGGTCTTTCTTTAACTATAGAAATTCTATAAGTTAAGGACTAAGAAGCCATCATATTCACCTCAGCATCCTTGGCATTTTCCTGAACAGAAGCAATTCCACGATTAGCTCCATCTCTGGAAGCATAAACCTGACTGTGACCAATGACCTCATTGTTACCCGCCAATAAATTGAAGAATACCTTGCCGTCTGTAGAATTTTTGATTACAAAATTATCTTTATTTGCTGCATTTCTTTTTACCGAAGCAATACCAGTTTTTGCACCAGAGAGATCAGCGTAACCCTGACTAGCCAAAATTACCTGGCTATTTTTTGCTTTTAAATTAAAGTAATACTTGCCGTTTTTTTCGCTTTTAAATACATCAAATGCCATAATAGTTTTTTTTAGTTGATTATTAATTGAAAATATGATCTCGGCAATAATAATAATTTTTTTTAAAATTTGCGGGGGAGATCACAATTATTTTTCCTTTACTTTAGCCAGTTCCTCTTTTGCTTTTATGATGGCATTCTGAATCTGACTCAGTTCGGACTGTGCTTTCTTTAGCGCTTCTTTTTCTTCGCGGATCAAGGCAGCCGTTTCCTCTTTTACCTGATTAATCTGATCTTTAGCCTCCTGTTTGGCAGCGTAAACCGCATCGGAAGACTCCTTTTTAGAAGCCGAAATTTCTTCTAGAGAAGTTTTTCGAGCTGCTTCTGCATCGTCGAGGTATACCTGTTTTTTCTTTGCGGTTTCCTCTCTGACGGCGGTAATCTCCGTTTTTGCTTTCTCAGCTGCCTCGGCTGTTTCTTTAGCGTAAGCCACTATTTGGTTTTCCATTTCTTTTTTAGCGATGGCAATGGCTTCGGTAGATTGTTGTTTAACGGCAGCGACTTCATTGGCCTCTTCTTCCTTAATTTTAGCAACCGTAGAAGCACGTTCTTCTTTTGCCTTTAAGATGGCCAGTGCCGTTTCCTCCTTAGCCGCAGCTTCTGCCAGTTTGGCCTTCTGAATTTCGTTAGCCGTTTGTTCCTTTATGGCCGCAATCTCCGCCGCCGCGTTGTTTTTAGCATCCACTACCTGGTTGGCCGCGGTTTCTTTTTGTGCAGCAGCGTCTTCTTTTATTTTCAAGACAGCAGCCGTTTCTTCTGCCTGTGTAATGGCAATGTTTTCGGCAGCTTTACGTTTGGCCTCTGCTTCCTCATTGGCAGCCGTTTGTTGTGCCAACACCGCCTCTTCTTTTGCTTTGGCAACCTGATTGGCTGCCATTTCCCGAGCTTTAGCCACCTCACTTGCCGCATTGTTGCGAGCGAGCTGAACCTCTTCGGCGGTCATCTGTTGACTTTTCTTTTCTTCTTCTTTTACCTTCGCAATTTTAGCCGCTACTTCTGACTGAATCTCCTGGATTTTACTTTGGGCCGTTTGCTGACTTTTAGCTACATCAGAAGCATAAACGGTCTTTGCTTCACTCGCTTTTTCGTTGGCCTTTTTAACTTCCATAGCCGCAGCATCCTGAGCAGTCCTGATGGTCTCTGCCGCCCGTTGTTTGGCCAGTGCGACTTCTTCCGCCGAACTAGCCTTTACCGCAGCCTCTTTGGATTTAGCTTCTTCAATTGCCTTTTTCAGTTCTTCCTGAATCTTGACTATTTCTGTTTGAGCCCGTTCCTTGGCCGTTGCTACATCCGTGGCTATTTTAGTTTTTTCCGTTTCCGCCTTTTCCCGAGCGGCCGCTACTTTACCGGCCGCTTCCTCGTTGATCTCTGCAATGGTTTGACCGGCCCGGTTACGAGCGGCGGCGACCTCCTCGGCAGCAGCTTGTTTTTCCTCGGCGGCTTTCGCTTTAGCGTCTGCAATCTCCTGAGCGGTCATGGCTTGTGTATCTGCGACCTCCTTGGTAGAATTTTGTTTAGCATCCGCAACTTGTTGGCGCGTATTACTAATTTCTTCTGACGCTTTTCTTTTCGATTCTGCCACTTCGATGGCGGAGGCCTCTTTTTCTCTCGCAATATTTTCTTTCATATCCGCCATTTCAGAAGCGGCATTTTCCTGCAACAAAGCTTTTTCTTCTTCTCCTTTACGACGAGATTCGGCGACCTGAAAAGCTACTTTTTCCTTTTCCAGGACGGCATTTTCTTTTATTTGTGCAATCTGTTCAGCCGTTTCTTCCTTAACCTGCAGAATTTGCTGAGCGGCTGTTTTTTTATTGTTGACCACATCTTCGGTGGTCTTATTCCGTTCTTCTTTTGCCTTGGCACGAGCCTCCGAAATGGTCGTTGCCGTTTCTTCCCTGATACGGCTTAATTCCTGCTGAGAGTTTTCCCGAGCGGAAGCAATCTCGTCACTATATTCTACCCTGGCGAGTTCTAGCTTTTCCTTCACGGCTTTTATTTCGAGTGCCGCCTTTTCCCGGGCAGCCGCTACTTCCTGAGCACTTTCCAACTGTGCTTTTGCAACCTCAGCATCGGCCTTTTTACGACTTTCCACCACGTCGCTATTGATCTTTTCAATTTCCTGATCAGCTTTGGAACGGGCATCCTGAACGGACACTGCGACGGCTTGCTGGGATTTGCCCATTTCTTCACTGGACTTCTCCCGAGCCGCCAATACTTCCTGCGCAAATTCAGATTTCTTTTGAGCAGCTTGTTCCCGGGCGAGTACCACCTCCTCCTGTAACTGTGCTTTTATTTTATCGGCCTTTTCACGCTCCAGATTAATTTCAGTCCTTAATTTATCTTTGATGTTGGCCAGTTCCTTTTTTAGATCGGCTAACTCTTGATCATTTAGCAAGCTAACATCCGTAATTCTACGCCCCCCTCCCGAAGAAGTGGAACTAATGGGTCGTCCGGAGCTCCCACCACTTGGCTTGGCGGAAAAATTATTATTCGTTAATTTAACATCGTTAACTTTTCCCCGATCCAGAGAAGTACTAAAGCATCTTGCCAGGTTCTTAAAATCCGACTGCCGATTAGGCGTAACGGTTAGTTTCAGCATCTTGTTGGTCACATTATTACGCAAATACAGCGTATTGATCTGTGAATTGGCAAACCAGTCTACCGCTGCCATATCAAGTTGTAATGTATTGATAAAAATTGGGGTATTTCCCGATTTTTTCACTTCGCCCATCTCCGTAAAACGATAACTTTGTCGCTTTTTGGTGTTATCCATAAAAATGATTTCATCATCCTGATTAAACTCCACCCCACCATTGGAGTATACCTTACCGATGATTCCTCTAGAAGTTGTATTAAATTCAATACTATAACTGTAGGTACCCCGAATAACGATGGTTTGATCTTTGGATTTTAAAATTTGAGAATTTCCCAGTGTTTTATTCTCAACGATCAGTCCGGCACAATTTTGTGCCCGAGCGGAATAACTGGAAAGGAATAGGAAAAAAAATAGGAGAATTGATAAACGCATAACTCGATTATTTTGCACAATATAGTAAGAAGTTATTTAAACTAACGTAATCTTGGGGCTTCTTATTAGTGGAATTAACCGATTGACCGGAAAATATAATCATTAAATTAAATAATTGGAGATGTTGTTCGGTTTTTTTAAATCTTATAAGCTACCGACCGAATAAGTGATTTTTAATAAAAGGAGGAAAACTAAAAGCAATAATCATCTGACAATCAGACATTTAAAACATTTCACTTCCACTTGATAGACAGCTGAATCAATCAAGATTCAAGATTCAAAATTGAATATTCGATATTCAACTCCTCACCTTTTTGCTGCCAGTAGATAGAGAATTGCCATTCTGATCGCTACCCCATTCTCTACCTGTTGCAGAATAATAGAATCTGAAGAATCCGCTACTTCACTGGATATCTCCACTCCGCGATTAATCGGGCCCGGGTGCATGATTACGATTTTTTTCCCAGTTTTATCAATAATATCCTGATTGATTCCAAAATACTGCGCATATTCTCGAATGGAAGGAAAAAACTTAATATCCTGCCGTTCCAGCTGAATCCGTAATAAATTGGCGACATCACACCAGGCCATTGTTTCCGCTACACTATAACTGACGGATACGCCTAATTTTTCAATATACTTCGGAATTAAAGTTGGCGGACCACAGACCCGAACCTTGGCGCCTAGTTTTTGTAAACAAAAGATATTACTCAAAGCGACCCTCGAATGTAGAATATCTCCAAAAATGGCTATTTTTTTTCCTGCCAGATCTCCAACTTGTTCGCGCATCGAATAGGCATCCAGAAGTGCCTGGGTGGGATGTTCGTGGGTACCGTCTCCGGCGTTGATGATATTAGCGTCGATATGTTGGGATAAAAAATAAGCCGCACCGGGGGCGGGATGACGCATGACCACCATGTCGACTTTCATGGATAAAATATTATTGACGGTATCCAGGAGGGTTTCTCCTTTTTTGACGGAGGAAGAAGCTGCAGAAAAATTAACGACATCCGCCGAGAGGCGTTTTTCCGCTAATTCGAAAGACAATCTGGTCCGCGTAGAATTTTCAAAAAAAAGATTAGCGACCGTCACATCCCGCAAGGAAGGTACTTTTTTGATTGGACGATTAATCACTTCTTTAAAATTCTCGGCAGTTTCAAATATCAATCGGATATCCGCTTCGGTAAGGTATTTTATACCTAAAACATGTTTGGTACTTAACTGTGACCCCGTCATTTTTCTCTTTTTGAACCAAATAATAAAACTTTATCTACTCCTTTTTCTTCAGCCCACTCTACCTGCACGTACGCTTCGTCAATTGAATCAACGGTAATGCCTACGTAATCCGCCCGGATGGGCAAATGTCGATTGAATCGCCGATCTACCAGGGTCAGCATCTCCACCTGAGAAGGACGACCGTGGTCCTGTAAAGCGGACATGGCGGCCTGAATGGTTCGTCCGGTATAGAGGACATCATCGACCAGAATTACTTTTTTATTTTCTAAATCAAAATTAATGGAAGTCTTACTAGCCTGTAGTGGCTTTTCACGAATTCGAAAATCGTCTCGGTAGAACGTAATATCCAGATTGCCGGACTGGATGTTCTTGATATTTAGAATATTCTGAAGGCCCGTCAGAATACGATGGGTCATGACGACTCCACTGGTTTGAATACCCACTAAACAGGTATCTTCGAAATTATCGTACCGCTCAATAAGCTGGTGACAAAGTCGTTCTATAGTGAGGGAAAACCGCTCTTTTTCGAGGATGGTACGGCCTTTTTTCATATGGGGGCAAATATAGGAAAATGTTTTTGGATGTTGAGGCGCTGCGCTTGTTGAATCACTTTGTTTGTTGAATCGCTTCGCTTGTTGAAATGTTGAGTTGGCCTATATATTTCTCTCTTTTTAAAAAATCACTCAAAATTGCCCCGGCCCTGAAGGGTGTTTTGAGTGATTTTTTTCTTGTATTGCCCATCTGTCTTTACGCTTCGTGATACATATTAGAAAAGATTTTGTCCAGATACTTAGCAAAAATAGCATTGATTTTAATTTTATAAAACCCAAACCTTGCTAAATGCTCCCATTTTTAACAACCTTTTCTACTGCCCACTCACCATCAACCTCTTCACCGCACTCCACTCCTCATTCCATATTTTTACATAAAAAATACCAGCAGACCAATCCGCAGGAAGCGATATTTTAACCTGATCTCCAGCAGCATTTACCTGATCGGCGTAGACTTTTTGACCCTGGACATTATATATTTCCAAATTGAAATTTTCTGGCGTAAAGGCAAAATCAAGATAGAATACTTCGTTGGCCGGATTGGGTTGCAGGTTTATTTGCTGGCTAAAATCCGGGAGGCTGGTACCCACGATAAATTCCGTAGAGGCAGGTGTACCGGGACTTAAATTTAGATAAGTTCCACTGGCAGAAGTCTCCAGTACGACGGTCCGAATCAGATAATAATAAAGGGCATTACTGGGAGGGGTGTCCAGATAAGTGGTCCCATCGACGGGCGTATCGTTTACCAATTCGTAGTCACCAAACTGATCGGTGGATCGGTAAATATTATAGCCTTCGATATTCAGTCCACCGGCGGGATTCCAGTTAATGCGGACTGACTCGTCTTCCATCCCCGCAAAAGCAGAGGCCGAAGCGATGGCCATGTGCATGCGCAGCGTGGGATCTCCCATCAGCGCCACGTGTACCAATTGTGGACCGTTGTCGAGATATATGCCCCCGTTCGAGCGACTGTTTTGGGTAGCCAGCACGGAGGTTCCGATGGGGGCTCCGAGCGACATGTGGTGAAAAGTCCAGGGTGGACTTCCGGCCCAACAATTGGTCAGCGTCAGACCGGAGGCCAGCGGTGCCCTTAAAAAATTATTATTGTTATCCCAGTCGCCAAACTGACTACCAAATAACATCGTAAAAATGGTATTCAATTCAAAATTAGCGAAGTCTTGCGTTGTCCCGATTCCTTCGGCACTGATGTGCGAACCACTTCCACAACCGTAAGACCAGAGATATCCGGAGGTAGTAGATAGGGTAGAAAAATAGTCTGTGATGTCAATGTTTTCTGCTCCAAACATGGTAGAAAAATTACGCCACGCACTCGCCGCCGGTGCAGCAAAAGTTCTCCCAAAATTATCATCTACCAGTGCCCGACGGGGAATATCGTAGAATGCATTTCGGTACAAGTGATTTTTTTGAAAATATTTTTGTAACAATTCAACTTCAGAATCAGCAAAAGCGGGCATATTAAAAAAGTCTACTCTTCCAACGGCCAGTTCTACGGCAGTGGGAATAGAATCCTGATCAAATCTTCCATCACCCGGCACGTTGTGATTATACTCAAACTGAGCAGAAGTATTAGAGACCGTTGCATCGGTCCAGTTTCCATTCAACTCCCCATAGTAAACATCGGCGGCCCAGGCACCTTCGTGGTTTTCGAAATGGCTGTCCGGCGCAATTTCGCCAGAATAAGGTACAGGCACGTGGCCAATAATAAAGAGCGAATTTATTTCTGGATTGGCCTGATACAACGCTTGAATTCGGGATCGAATATCGGTAACCGATTCCGTCATGGCAGCCGTTTCAATATACGTTTTCCAGCCATCCCGCACCAGGTCCAGTTGTAACCGATCAATTTCCGGAGCGATCGGCAGTCGAACAGATTCTTCAATTAACAATATAACTCCACCGCGATTATGAACCGGTGGTAGACGATTCCCGGCGTAGATATATCCGTAGGCTGGATTTTGAGCAATCAAGGTTCCCGGTTCGCCGGAAGTAAGGTACACCGAATCCGTGGAGACTTCTCGCAGAATATACGAAGTTGATTGTGGAAACATATCCTGTTTGATTGTTAAGGTCAGCGTTTCGGTGGCCGCGCCATTATCACATACCGTAAATTCGGTGATATCGGAACTCCCAAAATCATCTCCGTACGCCAGTTCCTCTCCACAACCCGACAAGCGATAATAGCCAAAACCAAAATCACAACAAAGTCCGATATTGAACATATCAGCAAATTCCAAAGCAAAATCAGCACCCGCAGGAACCTCCACGGTTTTGACAATTAAATCAAATTCGTATTTAAAAACCCCAAATTCTTTTGCCGTACCCGGAAACAATTCTACATCATCAAAGCGGGTGGCATCGCCGGGCAGGATGGCGATGGGATCTCCCCAGGTGGTATCGTTCCGTTCTTTTTGGTAAACCCGATATTCCGGGGCATTGGGATCTGAGGTCCATTCCAGATGAAAATTTCCATTTTCTTCCACTAATTCCAGTTCGACGGAGCGGTCGCGAGCATCCTGTGAAGATTGAGCAGACAGGTTTGCGAAAGAAAAACAAAGGAAAAATAAAATAGTATAAATACGTAGCATAAATTGGGATTTTTAAAATTTGTAAAGCAAGTTAATACTTATTTTGCTCAAAGGGTATCGGATAGCTTATTTATGTCTCATCGTTGGCTTTTTTATAGACTACTTGGTAAAAAAACGGACATTCCTCGGGTGAAATTTGAGGGATATTTCTTTTGGATAAGAAGAATTTCTCACAAAAGGCGCAGAGTGTATATCTTCTATTGTGTTTTCTCGCAGGACCTGTTTTACGCCTCAGCGCAAGACGCGGAGACGCAGAGATTTTATCGTGGATATCTTTTGACGTAGTGGATGAGATGTTTTACCCTTGTATCGTTTTTACGGCGAGGGGCGCTATATTTTTCTTTAGGAACGCTTTGATTTGTTTTCTAAAATAGAGGGCAATTCTTATCAAAATAGTGACCCAGGTAAGTCGGACGGCCTGGAAGGTCCATTCGATAATTTTTGCGGTGAGGACGAGGGCAAATTCAAGATTGTGGGTGATGCTATGGCAGTTCATCCGATGCTCGGTTACGTGTTGGCCGCAGTTTAAATTGGCGAAGCAACGGACATCACAATCAAAATCAAAGCGGGTGACAATGGCAGGATTACCGTTAGCGAAAGAAGTGGTTATTTGTCTTTTTCCAAAAAGAAAGGCAATGCCCTGTCCGAATTTTCGGAGACCTTCCCGGATTTCTCGATAGAGCATTAATACAAAATTTTTCAACAAGCGATAAATAAATTTTAGACCTTTCATGATGAGTCGAATGAGTCTGCCCATGCCCCGGACGATAGAACGCGACAGACTACGGACCCCAAAATAAACACGTCGCAATTTATTATTTTTCCTGTTTTTGTTTACCTCTTTTATGGTTTTATTGAGTTCGCGGTCAATCCGTTTTTTTTGATCTCGAATTTTGGGATTATTCGCTATTTCGGATTCGTATTTTTGCACGACGGTTTCGAAATCGTCCTGTTCTTTAAAGGATTCCAGGGAGTCGATCATTTCGGCAAAGAGGTAGCGAATATTTAGTAACCAGGTCCCGGTTTGTGGGTTGAGTTGATAGAGAACAAACCGGAGTTTCATTCCTTTGATATCCCGATCAATCTCCCGAATGGAGCGAAAAGTTCTACGTCCCAGGTCACTGTCAATCAATCCATTATAATAACCGTTGGTCCACTGATGTAATTGTAGCAAGCGTACTAAAAACTGATTGTACGGATGTTGGAGGGTATCTAAAAACAGGGCGCTATTTTCTCGATCCAATAATTCCCGTTGAACTTTTTCATAAAAATCAGGTGTTAGATATTCTTTTAATTCCCGACGAAATCTACGGGGTATTTTTTCCAGTTTTTTTAGTAAATCCTGATATCTTTCCGCTATTTTTTTCAATTTTTTTTGTTCTTCTCCAATGCCCTGATCAAACTCGTCTACCCTGTCTTTCTGCTGTTTTAATAAGATAGTCAATCCATTTTCAATCCGCACAACTTGTGTCTTCAATTCGGTTAATTTCTTTTCTTTAGTTACTAAATCAGAATCAATACGGTCACGGTCTAAAAGCCTTTTCCGATTGTTTTCAATCATTCCATTTTGAGCAGCATATTTTTTCAACAAATTTATTTTTTTATCCGTACTTTCAATTTGTCGATCAAATTTATGTTTTAGATCGCTGGGGGTATTTCGCTGCATTTCTCTCAATTTCCTGAGCGTCTCGATCTGAAAGACAAGTTGTGCATTCATGTCCGATGAATTGGGGAATAAGGTATTAAGTTCTTTTTTTAATCTTCTATTTTTTCGCGCTAATTTTTTCGTCTCTCCTTTTAATTCGTCCAGTTGCCTACGAGTTTTTCTTAATTGTTTAATATCAATTTTATGATGGTCTAGCGCTACCTGTGCTTTCCGCAATTCTTCCCTGGCCGCCAAAATAGAAGGTTGAAATTTGTCGCTAGCCTGATGTCTTTTGTCAAGTGCGTCCTGAATTTGTTGCACAACAGAATTTATCTCGATTCGTAAGGTTTCTACCTCGGATTGACGGCGGCGATTTTTACGCGTAGTAGCCGCACGAGGTTCTTTAGCCGCAACCGTAATCCGATCATTTCTCAGTTCGGCCAATGCTGATTTTATTTTTTGTAATTCGGCAGATTCAGTGGCCATCTCATGTTCAGATTCCCGTGCAATCTTATGCCGAAAATTCTCTTTAAAAGCAGTACCGGGACGATATTTAAAACAAACAATCTGCCGATCTAAATTACCATGATCGTAGATGCGACGAATCAATTCCGGAATATTTCCTAACAGGTTCACCCATTCCAATGTGGAAATATTGAGCGGAATCCAGTTATTGATTTTTGCTACGGCAGTCTTTAGAAGGGTCGCATCAAAATGTGGAGGCTCATCCCCGGGTTTCCAAAAACCGTGTAATCGAAGTCGGTAAAAAATTACTCTGGATAAAATATCCAGGCTACCGGATTCGGGGAGTTTTGACAATTGAAAATCACCGTCCATATCTACGAGTAGATGTAAGAGTTTTATTTCCAGGCTATCCGGTTCATCGGAAGGAGGAAGCGAAGGTGGCAGACCGTTTTCTTGATTAGATACCCAGCTGAGGTCGAGACAGGCTTCGCGAAATTCAGCTAGTGCAGAACGGACAGCACCTTGATCTTCCGTTTTGGAAAAGCGTAAAAATCCCAGATCTACCAGCGGTTGTAGATAGTCGAGCGGACGGCCTTCAAGGTAGGGTTCGTACTGTTCACGGGGTATAAGCTGGTCCAGGTCGGTAATCATTTTATTGTTTAATTGTTGAATCGCTGCGCTTGTTGAGACGTTTAACTGGTTATAAAAATTTTATCGCGTTATTATCCTGCTATTTAATCAATAATTTCTTTTAAAAAATGTAGGAATGCTAGCCGGGAAGCGCGGGCAGACGCCAGCATTTCCAAATGAAGTTGAAATATTTCGCGTTCCTCGGGCGTCATATCTTTTTTAGTAAATAATAAGGTATCCTGATCGAAGGCCATGTGGGTGTGGGCGATAACGTGTATCTCTCCCTGCACGGTGATGTTACCAGCCATAAAATCATTGACTTTGTCTACATCAAATTTTCCTTTGGCATCTATAAACTGGGAAATTTCTCCATTTAAGGTAGTTACTTCGAGGCTAGAAAAGTCCACGGCTCCTTCTTTGATGGTCTCCACCATTTTACGGAGTTTATCTTTAAATGTAGACATAGGCTTTTTGGTTGTTAAATTGTTGTCTTCGGCTGCTCTTAGCCAGCGGGCGCTCAGACCACGATGCAGTTATGGAGTTGTTGAATTATTATCTTTTCAATATTTCAACAAAAATTACATTGCAGTGTGTAAACTACGTGAACAAAATTAATTATCCCTAAAGGTAAGAAAGTAAATCCTCATAATTGACACTTTAAAGAGAAAAACTACGTAAATATGTGTAGGAATGAAGCCATCAGTTAATCTAGATTAAAGTAGCGTGTGTATTTTTTTTAGTGAATTTATTTAATCCAATCGAATTTCAGCAACATTTTTGCTTTAAATAGCATTTGACTAAATAAGTTATCTCCCAAAGCACATTTTCAATTATGGATGAAAAAGCATTTATAAGGCAATTATATAACCAGCACCGTAATACCAGGCCGGGTATTCACCTGAGTACCGTCGGTGAATTGGCGGATGGTTTGATGAAACTATTATTCCCTACCCTATGCGACAAAGTCTACCAAAATGAGGATGAATTTGCGGTAGATTTTTTACAATTAAAAACGCATTTATTCCAGCTTTTAAATAAGTTACCCAATCCGGAAGTACCCATCGAAAAAATTCAACAGAAATTTTTAGACAGTCTACCCGAATTAATGAGTGCTATGGAAGCAGATGCGGATGCTATTTTAGCGGGCGATCCGGCAGCGGTAGATCGGGTGGAAGTAATCCGTACGTATCCTGGATTTTATGCGATTGCCATCTACCGAATTGCGCACCGCTTTTGCTCGTTGGGCACCGAATATATCCCCAGAATGCTGACGGAATATGCGCACACCAAAACAGGAATCGATATTCATCCCAGCGCTAAAATTGGTCCTCGCTTTTGTATTGATCATGGGTCGGGCGTAGTGATTGGAGAGACCGTAGAAATTGGAGCCGATGTAAAATTATACCAAGGAGTTACGCTGGGGGCCCTCAGTGTCAGTAAAGAAATGGCCAAGACCAAGCGCCATCCCACGATCGGAGACCGGGTACTTATCTACGCCAACGCCACCATCCTGGGTGGAGAAACCCGGATTGGTTCGGATAGTATTATTGGTGGAAATGTATGGATCACCAAAAGTATACCGGATGGTTCTCGGGTGTATTATCGGGAAGGAAAGGAAAAAGTGGTTGTGGAGGAGAAGAAATAAAGAGGCTCTTCAATTGGCGAGGGCTTTCGGTAGGCCAACGATTGGGATTCTTCTAACTTTAATAGCAATTTTTTTTAAAAGTGTAGATCACAATCCTTGTAAGTTGCTTATCTTTAAAACATTAATATCATTGGATAAGAGGCTGTTTGAAGTTGATGCAAAATGACTTTACTTCCGGGCTGAGGCACTAAGTAAAATTCCAATGGATTTCAATAAGTTTACCATCAAAATAAAAAATAATGCAAACAATAACTAGAGTTTTTATTGCTACAATGATCCTGACTTTTTTTAATGGAAATCTTTTTGCTCAGGAGAAAAATGAACTACTGGGAAGATGGGATTTAAAAATAGAGAAAGATGGAACCAAACTACCTTCCTGGCTAGAGGTTCGAAAATCCGGTCATCAGACCCTCGTCGGACGTTTTGTGTATGCCTTTGGAAGTGCCCGCCCGGTAGCACATATTAAACAAATAGGTGAACAATTTAATTTTAATATTCCAGTACAATGGGAGGCAGAAATGGGGAATATGGAATTTAAAGGATTCGTGCTGAAAGGAAGACTTCAGGGAACAATGGTTTACACAGATGGTAAAACTTACAACTGGACCGGAACACGTGCACCCAAGATGGCGTATAACCCTAACCCGATTTGGGGTCCCCCAACCAGGCTTTTCAATGATAAAGATTTGACGGGCTGGACCGCAACGGGTAAAAATCAATGGACGGTCGAAAACGGTATTTTAACGAGCAAGGCATCGGGCGCCAATCTGGTAACGGATCAGCAGTTTACCGACTTTAAATTACACGTTGAATTTCGTTATCCCAAAGAGGGAAATAGTGGGGTTTATCTGCGCGGAAGACACGAGGTACAGGTAGCGGATAATCAGGGGGATGCTCCTTCCGATATCAAATTTGGTGGCGTTTATGGTTTTTTAGAACCGAACGAAATGGTAGCTAAAGCTCCGGGTGAATGGCAGGCATTTGATATTACGCTGATTGGTAATCGGGTGACGGTCGTTGCTAACGGAAAAACCATTATTTCTGATCAAATCATTCCGGGAATAACGGGCGGTGCACTGGATAGTAACGAAGGAGAACCGGGTCCAATTATGCTACAGGGTGATCATTCTCCGGTGGAATATCGGAATATTGTGATTGTGCCGGTGATGGACTAGCGATGGGCTTTTCCCTTCTATCGTGTTTGGCTTTCGATAGGCGGATGCTG
>Ga0209187_1003077_pt1 | contig 14631 bp, 9 predicted proteins | sample BantaG_FD_187430 | JGI IMG/M metagenome (GOLD analysis project Ga0209187, IMG submission 187430) | Marine algal microbial communities from Bantry Bay, Ireland - BantryBay_4 metaG (SPAdes) (version 2) | ecosystem: Host-associated > Algae > Red algae > Unclassified | place: Bantry Bay, Ireland... | reverse complement strand
TTTTAATAAAGCTTGAACACTGGATTGATTTTTAAATTTCATGATCCGTTGTCGCCAATTTGGGGGGTGGCGAAATGAGAAATTTTTGAAAGGGAGGGTGTTTTCGTTCAGTCACTAATTAACCAATACACTAATTAACCAATCATCCTACCCCACTTCTTTAAACTGACAAAAATGCCACAGCACGCCCGCCAGATCATGTAGAAAAATTTCCCGTCCGTAAGGAAAACTTCTAATCTACGTCATCTTGACCGTTGGAAATTGCGCAGATAAATTTAGTGCTAGCAGTTCCTTCTCCCACACCTCTACATCGGCTACTTCCAGAAAAATCATAGAGTTATTAATCCAGTCTTTCACATAAGCATTCTGCAAATAAAAACCCATCTGCTCCCCGACTTGGAAAAGCGACATGGTCCCATCAATCACTACTTCCGTAAAGCCCAGGGTCTGATAAAATCTTCTCGATTCAGCAAAATCTTTAGCACCAATAAAACCTCGAATGGAATGGATTGAATATGAAGAGAATGGTTCATCTTTTTTTGGTAAGGATACCATTAAAATGGGAATGAGAATGAGAATGAGAATGAGAATGAGAATGAGAATGAGAATGAGAATGAGAATGAGAATGAGAATGAGAATTAGAATGGGAATGGGAATTAGAATTAGGACGACGATCATCCCCGACAAAAGCCTGAGTTTTGAAAAAACCGCGAGCAAGCACAGCGCAAAGCAAGTTTTTTTAAAGCGATGACCGAGGGAATGGGAACTAGAATGATCAACCAGTAAAAGAGCAAAACTTGCCAAGCTTAAGCGTGGTTCTAATTCAGATACCTCTACCGATCCATCAACAGATCGCTCCCTCGCAAAGCAGGCTCAACACTCGCTCGAAAAATCGGTTTATCAATCAATTGCCAATAATAAATATCATCTTTTCCCTTTCCGCCGTTGCGGCTGCTGGTAAATAAACCTCCACTATTATCTGCGTTGATATAAAACCCAAAATCGTCTCCCGGAGAATTAAAAGGTTCCCCCAGGTTTTCCTTGATCTGCCAGGTACGTTCACTATCAGCATAAACTTTCTTACTACGAAAAATATCCAGGCGGCCCAATCCACCCTGATCGCTAGAAGAAAAATAAAGTACCTCATCCCTACTGAGGTAGGGAAAAACTTCATTACCCGATGAATTGATTACCGGTCCTAAATTGACGGGGACTGACCACGATTCGTTACGATACGTGGATACATAAATATCCATTCCACCAAATCCTCCCGGTCGATTAGAAGAAAAATAAAGTCGGGTACCATCCGGAGAAATAGCCGGATGACAGGTCGAAAAGTCGTCGCCATTGAAAGGTACTTCCTGAATATTACTCCACTGATCTTCTACCTTTTTAGCCACAAATATTTTTAGCTGACGTTTTCCTCGTCTGTCCTTTTTTGCACTGCTACGAGTAAAAAACATTAAATTTCCGGAATAAGAAAAAGAGGCGGAACTCTCATGGTACTCATCATTGATCGCTCCCGTTAAGGGTACTGGCTCGGCGAGTCTTCCATCTGATAAACGGGAATAGAATAAAGTCGATAATTTCTTTTTCCAGGCGTTTAATTTTCCGCCACCAGCAGTCGTCGCATATTTAGAAAATGCCTGGGCACGCGTGGAAGTGAAGATAACCCCATCTCCAACAAGCACTGCATTATAATCCAAATCCGCTGAGTTAATAACCTTTAAATTACCAATGTTAATCGTTCCAAACACAGAATAAAGATCATCCGGATAACAAATTATCTCAGGTATCGTTTGGGATATTTTCTGCCCACTCAACACTGTACAACAAAAAAAAGTTAAAATGAAAAATATCAAACGCATTCGATAGAGTTTGGGAGTAAAAATTAGAGACTACTAGAAACTTTACTTACTCATAACAGTACAAATCGTATTCCATTAGTGCTCAAAAAATACTAAAAAAAATTATTTTATATAAAAAAACCGAACAATCAACATTGCTCGGTTTTCAATTTTTCGTTTTGTCGCTACCTGCCTGCGGGTCGGCGAACTATTTTACTTTTCCAGTAAAGCAGTCACATCCGCACCTCCTGGATTGGTTACCAAAATGTCGGTACGTCGGTTTTTATTATGAATCTCCGTCGGACAATCAACGCCGTCCGGGCAGTTATCTGAATATTTTTCTCCGTAGCCAACTGCACTAATTCTTTTTGAGCGAATACCTTGCGAACTCATATAATCAGCGATGCGTTTAGCTCGTCTTTGCGATAGTTCCTGATTAAAGGTAGTATTACCAACCGCATCGGTAAATGAAGCGATCTGAACGGCCATCCCGTCGTGCTTTTTCATCATCTCTACGACGGAGCGTAAATTATCCTTATCCGTTGCCGTCAAATCTGTTTGGGCCGACGGATAAAAAACAGACTGTATTACGGGTAAATTTCCCGGGCCATTTCCATTCCCTTCAAATGTCAATTTCTTAGGCTTGGAATGATCTGATTTTAAAATTGTTTTTTCACCAAGGTTTAAAATTTTAAACTCTGTCCGTCGATTCATCTGGAACTTGTCTTCACTACACTTCATGTTATTTCGACATTCGTTTACCGGCATGGATTCTCCGTATCCTTTTGCAATTACCCGACTTCTTTCAATTCCTTGAGAAACAATATAATCTACCGCAGATTTTGCTCGTTCAGTGGATAACCACTGGTTATAACTATTTGATCCACGGCTATCTGTATGAGAATTTAAGTCAATTTCCATTTCCGGATACTGACGTAGCAAACTAACCACTTTGTCCAACTCTACTTTTGCACTTTCTTTTAAATCATATTTGTCAAAAGCATAATAAATATGATTTAATTCGATCAGTTGACCAGTTTCAAGACTGGTACTTTCGGTTTTTTCTCCTTTGGCAATAAAATTATCAAGATCTTCTTCGTAGGCTTCTACTTTTGAATCCGGATCAATCTGAGCGATCACTTTTGTGGGCTTCTTATTCACCCGAGTAGCATCGGCTACCGTTACAACAGGATTCAAACGAATCACAATAATGTCATCCATCATCTCCTCCGCTTCAAAAATCTTGTCGTACTTTTCGTAGCCATCCTTTTCGGTGGCCATAAAATAATCACTTGTCTTATTCCAGTCGAAACGAACCATCCCGTCTTTCGCCGTGGTGTAACGAATAATATTGCCAGGACGGTTTGCTTCTGACAGAACGACATCGGTCATCGGTAATTCTAAACCAGTCACCGCATCAATAACTTTTACTTTTTTACTAGCCAGCACCGGAGCAACAGGCTCTTCTTCCATCGCCTTCCAGACATAAATATCATCCCGACCATTACCACCTTCTCTTCCAGAAGTGAAAAATCCTTTGTCTCCACCGGCATTGCCAATAAACCCAAAATCATCAGCAGGGGAATTAAAAGGAGTACCTAAATTGGTCACTTCCCAGTTGTCATCACCCGTCATATGCGGGTTCACAACTTCCTGAGCGGCAAATAAATCGAGGCCACCCATATTATTATGTCCTTCGGAAGAAAAGAACAACGTTCCATTTTCATCTGTAAAAGGAAAAATTTCGTTTTTATCGGTATTGATATCTGGCCCCATATTTACTGGATCAGACCATTTACCATCTTCCAGATAGGTCACATAAATATCCATATTACCAATGCTCCCCGGTCGGTTAGACGCAAAGTACATCGTCTGCCCATCCGCAGAAATTGATGGATGACAGGTAGAATATTTTTCTACATTGAAAGAAACTGGCTGTGGATCAGACCAGGTACCATCCTGATTATAAGAAGATACGTATATCTTTAATCGTTTGGCTTTTTTGGTATTTAGAATGGTCCCTTTTTGATTATTTCGGGTAAAATATAGCTTTTGATCTTTTTCAGAAAAACTCGCAATTCCATCGTGAAATTTAGAATTTAGCGCCTTGATCCGGGTAGGTTTCTTAAAACTCACTTCTCCCATTTGCTCGGAAAAGAACAGATCGTTAAATTGTTTATTAGGATTACCAGTCCCTTTATCCCCAAATTGCAGGCGATCAGAGGTAAAAATAATACCGTTTTTAAAATAAACCGGACTAAAGTCCAGATCTGGCGAATTGATACCTTCCGCAAGGCCAATTTTTACCTTGCCAAAGAGTTCATTTGGTACTGCATCCGTTTGAGCAACTAGTCCACAAGAACCAGAAAGTAACGCTGCCACAAAAATCGAAGAGATATTTTTCATATATTTTTACTTGTAATCCAATAAATGATTATATGAAAAATATCAAAATTTGTTCCAATTATGACTATTTATTATATAATAAAAATTTAATTGGGTTTTATTTCTAAATACCGTGTAGGATAAAGAATTCTTAAAATTCCCTATCTTACCCTCGAATTATTCGAAGTTGTTTGAGGATGTCCACAGAAAGCGAGGGTAAGTGCTTGGTTGTCAAGACGATGCAAATTTGCTAGCCCGTCCCTTCGGGTCCGCTAATTATTATTAGCTCATGTAGCCGTAGCTACGGTACCGATAAATTTGTGAAGTATTGGCAATCAATGACTTAGCCGCAGCTATTGTGCTTCATGCTCAAACAACTTCTTCATCAACCCTCTAAATACTATGAAAAAGTTAGCGCTGCACTGGCAAATTTTAATCGGCATGATTGCCGGAATCCTGTTTGGCTGGATGATCTCTCAGTTTTCTTTCGGTCCGGATTTCGTAAAAAACTGGATCAAGCCAATCGGTACTATTTTTATCAATATGCTCAAATTGATCGCCATTCCACTGATTATTGCTTCGTTGATTAAAGGAATTTCAGATCTAAAAGATATCTCCCAGTTTTCACTGATTGGCGGACGAACAATCATGATCTATTTAGCTACCACCGTGATTGCCATCGCAATTGGTTTAACAATTGTAAATATCGTACAGCCCGGAAATAGCATTAGCGCCGATACACTTAACGAACTTACCTCCGCCTACCAGTCAGATATGGGTGAAAAAGTAACCAAGGCACAGGCACAAAAAAATTCCGGACCATTACAGTTTGTCGTAGATATGGTGCCGAGTAATATTTTTGAAGCTGCTTCCAGCAATGGTAATATGTTGCAGGTCATCTTTTTTGTAGTCTTCTTTGGAATCAGCCTTTTACTCATCAAGCCAGAAGATGCGGCGCCCGTCAAAGGTTTTTTCGATAGCTTGAATGAGGTGATTATGAAAATGGTAGATCTTATTATGTTGATCGCCCCTTACGCCGTTTTTGCGTTATTAGCTTCGCTGGTAGTCGAGACATCCAATCCGGACTTACTGGTCGCCCTGGCGAAGTATGCCCTTACAGTCGTTCTGGGTCTCGCACTAATGGTTGGTGTTTATATATTAACTGTTTCTACTTACGTAAAAATGTCGCCAGGTAAATTTTTAAAGGGAATCAGTCCAGCACAGTTGCTGGCTTTTTCGACTAGCTCAAGTGCCGCGACCTTGCCCGTGACGATGGAACGAGTGGAGGAACATTTGGGGGTAGAAAAAGAAGTAGTGAGTTTTGTTTGCCCGGTGGGCGCAACCATCAATATGGACGGTACTAGCTTGTACCAGGCAGTAGCCGCCGTATTTATTTGTCAGGCACTGGATTTTGACTTGACCTTTGCCGATCAGTTAACAATTATTTTGACTGCCGTACTGGCCTCGATTGGATCAGCTGCGGTACCCGGCGCGGGAATGATCATGTTGGTAATTGTGCTGGAAGCAATTGGCTTACCAGCAGATAAACTGGCAATTGGACTGGCGCTGATCTTTGCGGTGGATCGTCCGCTCGATATGTGTCGGACGGTCATCAACGTAACGGGTGATGCCACAGTGGCGCTGTTAGTTGGTAAGAGTGTTGGAAAAATTGGAACACCGAAGGTTAAAAACTGGGACGATAATTTGGAGGAGGTTATTTAAGTCAGTGACGAAATTCTTGCTTTTGCTAGTTGGCTTCCCTTCAACGTTATTCCGCGTTAGACGAGCGCCAAGTGGCTAATCGTCAACCAACCAACCGGCATGGTTTCGTTTACTGCTACTTGAAAATCTGCTCCCTAAAACTTATCAAACACTTAAGTTGTTTAATGTTAATAAATAAAATATCCCTATTCTTTTGTGGGCTAATTATCGTCTCACTGGTATTTTCTCCTTTCTTACTAACCGTCAGTATGATTGGATTATTATTACTGGGTCTTGTTAAAGAAGATAAAGAGGCTTTGAAAAAATTCTCTTTTAATAAAAATCTTTGGACGAAATTAACGGACTGGAAAAGCAACGCTGCCTTTTTAGTGATCCCGCTTTATTTTTTTATAGTCCTTTTCGGAATCTGGCAGGTCGAAGGAGAGTATACTTATTTGCTGGAGCGATTGCGGATCAAGCTTCCCTTTATTGCACTTCCGATCGCATTTTTGGGACTACCCCGATTTAAGGACCGACAGATAAAAGGACTATTATATTTTCTCTTGATTTTTATTATGCTGACAGGAATTGGTATTTCCATCAATTATTTTTTGAACTATGATTTGATTAATAATATGCTCAGTCAAGGTAAACCCATGCCTACCCCGCGTAATCATATTCGCTATAGTCTTTTAGTCGGGGTATCCATCATCGGTGGCATTTATTTAATAAAAGAACAATATTTTTTCAAAAACTCCAGGGAACGTTATATAATCATCTGTTTAACGATTTCCCTCTTTATATACATCCATATTTTAAGCGTAAAAAGTGGTATTTTATGTTTGTACATCGCGCTGGGCATCTTATGTTTACGCTACATTTATTTATCAAGAAAATACTTATTCGGATGTCTTCTCATCGCCGGATTGATCAGCCTTCCGGTGGTAGCCTTTATGACGGTTCCCAGTTTTCAGCATAAGCTAACCTATATGCATTATGACCTGAAAAAATACTTTGCCGGAGAAGGAGAACAATACTCGGATGCTGGTCGATTGACCTCTCTCAAAGTTGGTTGGAATTTGTTTGTTAATGCTCCAGTGTTTGGTGTCGGTGCAGGAAATATTAAAAGGGAAGTTCACCTTGTTTATCAGCAAAAATATCCGGATTACGTAAAACCTATTCTACCTCACAACCAATTTTTGTTTGTATTAGCGGGTAGTGGATTGTTTGGTTTTTTCTTTTTCCTGCTAGCTGTTTTTGTCCCGTTATTTTATCATAAAAGCTATCAACATTTTTTCTTTTTAGGTTTGTACACTATTTTTCTAATGGCTTTGATACTAGAACATACCCTCGAAAGTGCGGAAGGGGTGGGCATATTTTCATTCTTTATCTTATTATTTCTGAATCATTTACAGAAATCTCCTCCTGATTTTGTCAAAAAGAGACCAATTACTTGATCTTTCTACCAGAAAGAATATTTGTCTATATTAAACCTTATCTTTGTTAAAACTGTTTAGCCAGTTCGCCGAATACCATTTTTGAAAAAACCAACTTAAACATGCTTCGAATTCTAATTTTCCTTTCGCTGACACTACTCCTAAGTAACTGCCAGACACCCGAAAAGAACCTTCCTCAACCCACGAACGGTACTCAACTCCACCAGGGAGAAGACGACGAAAACAACGCCAATGCCCGCGAAGCCTGGTTTGAATTGATGCACCGCCACGCGCCGAACACTTCCTGGCAACAACTGGAATACCAAAACGCCATGACGCACCACCTCCAAAAACAATCATCTGCCATCACTCGTAACGACGAAGAGATACTAGCAAACGGCGCCCTAACTGGTCGCTGGATCGAAAAAGGAAGTACCAATCAGGCGGGTTCAGTTTACGAAACCATCTACGATGCAGATACCGATAAAATCTATACCGTCTCCGCCGGAGGTACCCTGTGGCGCAGCAATCGGAACGGAACCAGTTGGGAAGTCATTAATCAGGATTTGCGATTTAGCCGCTGGCTGCTGGAAATGATTACCCTCCCCGACGATACCAAACGAATGCTAGCCCTCATCAACCGTTCCCCTCATTATTCGGATGATGGCGGATTAACCTGGATGGCTTCCGAAGGTATTACTTCGACCGATAACTGGGGTGGCCCTAAAAACACCGTGGTTTTAAAAGAAATGGACAACCAGATTTTCTGTTTGTCAAAACCTTCCTTTTTTGTCAACTATGCACTCTATCGTTCCACCGATCATGGGGTAAGCTTTGAAAAACTGGTGCAATTTCCTTTTAATTCTTTCAATCGCTATGCGCTGGCTAAACCCGTCAATGGCAACACACCTTACGTCGTTGAAAGAACTAATGAAAATTTCGCGACCTTATATAAATGGCAAACGGATACCGAATCATTTGACACCCTGGCCATTACCGATCAAATTGATTTTGATAACCAACGGGCCAACCTCGCAGGACACACTTCTGATACCGAAACCCGCCTCTATACTTTCGGTAGAGACAACGTTGTAAAGATGAGTACCGACGAAGGACAGACCTGGACAGTACAAGGATTAATTGCTGAAAGACCTTGGGCCGTCGGACTTTATGTCTCTCCTTCCAATCCGGATTTTCTGATGACGGGTGGACTAAATTGCTACAAATCCTACGATGCGGGCGTCACCTGGGAATTGCAAAATCAATGGTGGGAATACTACGATAATGTGCCGGAAAAACTCCACGCGGACATGATGTCTTTTAACGAGTTTACAGATAATAATGAAAATACTTTTCAATTAATCAGTAATCACGGAGGACTAAGTATTTCGTACGATAATCTCGCAACGACCCAAAATATTGGTACCTCCGGACTCAACGTCAACCAATTTTACGATGTCCGTACCGATCCCTTAAACTCTGTTTATATTTATGCCGGTTCGCAGGATCAGGGTTTTCAAAGGGGTATCGACTTCGTGACAGATAATAGAATTGACATGGAGCAGGTCATTTCCGGAGATTATGGTCACTTGGCTTTTTCAGAAAATAATCAACGACTCTGGACCGTCTATCCCGGCGGTGCTATTTATTACTACCATCAGCCACAAACATATTACAGTACTGCTTACTACGAGTTGCAATCCGACAACGAAACAGTCTGGATTACGCCGACAATGGAAAGTCCTGACACTACCGCCAACGAAATTTATTTGGCTGGAGGAAATGCCGACGGTGGAGGTGGTTCTTATATTATTAAGCTGGAAGAACAAAACAGTGTCATCACTGCCACCAACTTACCTTTCAATTTTTTACCGGACGCGGGTGGAGAAATTTCGGCAATGCGCTTTTCTCCGGTTAATCCAGATCGCTGGTACGTCGGTACCACCAACGGAAGATTTTTCACCTCCGAGGATGCGGGACAAACCTGGGAACAAACCCTCAATTTTTTACCCGAAGGAAATTACCTCTACGGTCAGTCTATTTTGCCTTCTACCCAAAATTCAGACCGGGTCTATTACGCAGGTAGTGGCTACGATAGTCCGGCCGTATTTGTCTCTAACGACAACGGGGCTTCCTTCCAGGATATGAGCAACGGACTTCCTCCTACCCTCGTATTTGAAATGGTGGCCAATCCGGATGAATCGTTAATTTTTGCGGCGACCGAAGCTGGACCTTTTGTGTACATCGTAGCCGATAACGAGTGGCACGACATGCGCGGAAACAATGCTCCTACACAAACCTACTGGTCTGTAGAATACCTGGAGGATTCAAAAATTATTCGTTTTGGAACTTACGGCCGGGGAATCTGGGATTTTAAAATAGAAGAAGTGACCAGCACTAATTCTACCCATCTTGCAGCAGTAGATTTTAAGGTTTTTCCAAACCCGGTCGTGGATCTTCTCACTGTAGAAATTAACGAGACGACCGCATCAGATTTAAGAATTCATATTTTTGACCTTACGGGAAAAACAATCTCAAAAGAGGACTTCTCGGTGACCATCAATACCCAATTTTCAAAAGAAATTCATTTAAAGAACATTCCTACGGGTTCCTATGTTGTAGAAGTGATAAATGGAAATCGTCGATCAACTCAGAAGGTCGTGAAGCGGTAGTTTTTTTGTTTAATCGTTTAATCTTTGAGTTGTTTAACTGTTAAAAGCGTAAGCAAAAGTTGATAATCTATAGCTAAATTTTGGACAAGCCCCAATTTATTAATTTACTCTTCACGTAACTACATTAAACGATTAAACAAATCAACGATTAAACCACTAAACAACTATAAACCACCAAACATGCAAACTCCCCTAACAGGAAAAACAGCGCTCATCACGGGCGGAACAAAAGGAATCGGTTATGGCATCGCTGCCGCTATGCTTGAACATGGAATGAACGTCGCCATCACTAGTCGAAAAAAAACTTCCGCAGAAGCAGCCGCTAAAAAACTGGCAAAAACAGGATCAGATTCCGTCATCGGAATCAAAGCGGACGTAAGAGATCTAAAATCTCAAAAAGAAGCCATAAAACAAACCATCAAAGAATTTGGTGCACTCGATGTTTTAATCGCCAACGCTGGAGTGGGTCATTTCGACTCCATCGAAAAATTATCCGATAAGCAATGGAAAGAAACCATTGATATTAATTTGACGGGCGTCTTCTACAGTGCCAAAGCCAGTGTTCCCGCCCTCAAAAAATCCAAAGGCTATTTCATCACTATTGCAAGTCTTGCTGGCACCAATTTCTTCGCTAAAGGAACTGCCTATAACGCCAGTAAATTTGGTCTTGTAGGATTTACGCAAGCCATGATGCTCGACCTCCGCCCCGAGGATGTAAAAGTTTCCACCATTATGCCCGGTTCCGTAGCGACCCACTTTAACGATCATCAACCGGATGATAAAAAAGATGCCTGGAAAATCTGGCCGGAAGATATTGGTAAACTGGTCATCGATCTATTAAAAATGCACCCGCGGACGTTGCCTAGCAAGATCGAAGTACGACCTACCAAGACTGCCAAGATGTAATAGTTTTCTTTTTAAGAAAATGAATAATTAGTAATTTTTTAATGAATAATGCCCTTGGGACGCGTATCACTAATCTCGTATCAAGGGCATTATTCATTCTTAATTACCTCATTATTCATTACCTTTAACCAAAAGTAAAATCATGAAAAAATTAGGAAACTACGTTCAGGGACGATGGATCGAAGGAGACGGAGACGGCACCCCACTCTACAACGCAGTCAACGGAAATACCGTCGCAATCGCTACCGCCAAAGGACTCGATATGGCGGCTATTTTAAAATATGGTCGTACCACGGGCGGTGCCAAACTCCGCAAGATGACCTTTCAACAGCGGGGAATGATGCTCAAAAAACTGGCGCTCTACCTCACCAAACGTAAAGAACAATTTTATCCGGTTTCTTACCAAACGGGTGCTACCCGTAGCGATAGCTGGATTGATATCGAAGGAGGTTTTGGAAATTTATTTGCCAATGCTTCCTTACGTAAAAATTTTCCTAATCAGGCTTTTCACGTCGATGGTGATCCGATCGATTTATCGCGGGGCGGTCAGTTTATGGCGCACCACATCATGGTTCCCAAACGAGGTGTCGCCATTCATATCAATGCTTATAATTTTCCCGTGTGGGGAATGTTAGAAAAATGTGCCGTCAACTGGATGGCGGGCGTTCCAGCAGTCGTAAAACCCGCTACTTCTACGGCTTACCTGACCGAGGCAGTGGTTCGTTCTATCATCGAATCCAAAATTTTACCAGAAGGAGCATTACAGTTGATTTGTGGTTCTGCCCGAAATATTTTAGAGCCGATTGAATCACAAGATGTCGTCACTTTTACGGGCTCGGCAACAACGGGAAGATTGCTAAAATCCAATCCACGAATTATCAACGAAGCGGTACCTTTTAATATGGAAGCTGATAGTTTAAATTGTGCCGTGCTAGGCGAAGATGCCGTTCCAGGCACACCAGAATTTGATTTGTTCATCAAGGAAGTTCGGAAAGAAATGACGACCAAATGTGGACAAAAATGTACCGCTATCCGTCGCGTAATTGTTCCGGAAAAACTGATCGGAGATGTGCAGATCGCACTGGGTAAAGCCCTGGCAAAAGTAACCATTGGTAATCCGACTGCCGAAGGCGTTCGGATGGGCGCACTGGCGAGCAAAGATCAAGTAATCGAAGTCGTAGATCGAGTTAAAGAACTAGCCAAGACCGCCGAGATAGTCTATGGTCAGCTGGATCGAATTGACCTGATTGATGCCGACTTTGAAAAGGGTGCATTTTTGAGTCCTATTTTATTATTAGAAAAAAATCCTTACGTCAACACGGGGGTACACGATATCGAGGCCTTCGGTCCAGTGAGCACCCTGATGCCTTATAGTGGGATGGAAGAAGCCATCGAATTGGCACAAATGGGCAAAGGTTCTTTGTGTTGTTCGATTGCTACTTTTGATGATCAACTGGCCCGCGAATTTGTGATCGGAGCCGCTAGTCACCACGGTCGAATTTTAGTACTCAACCGCGAAAATGCGCGCCAGAGTACCGGACACGGTTCTCCCCTCCCCAGCCTTGTGCACGGTGGACCGGGCCGCGCCGGAGGAGGAGAAGAGATGGGCGGTATGCGGGGTATCAAACACTATTTGCAACGTTGTGCCATTCAAGGAACACCAACAACTATTTCGGCAATCACCGGGATTTATCAGTCGGGGGCCAAGATCGTCGAAGTACCCAAACATCCTTTCAAATATCATTTTGAAGATATCGAAATGGGGATGTCTATTCTGACGCATAAACGAACAGTCACCGATACCGATATTCAGAATTTTGCCAATTTGACCTGGGATCATTTCTATGCACACACGGATATTACGTCGTTGCAGGGAACGATCTTTGAAAAACGGGCGGCGCACGGCTACTTCTTGTTATCTGCCGGAGCGGGGTTATTTGTTCATCCAGGTAAAGGGCCAGTTGGAGCAAATTATGGCTTAGACGAATGTCGTTTTTTAAAACCTATTTATCACAATGATACCATTCAAGTAAGACTAACTTGTAAAGAAAAAATAGATCGGGATGACCGTGGAAAAATGTTTCCGTCGGGCGTAGTGAAATGGTTTGAAGAGATTTTTGATCAACATAACGAACTGGTGGCAACCGCGACGATTTTGACTTTGGTCCAAAAAACTTGTCCATTTAAAGAAGTTACTTATGACTATCTGGCAAATAGCCTCGCCCAATTGACCGAAAATAATCAGCCCGAATGGGGCATTATGACGCCACAACATATGGTGGAACATCTCTCCTTGTTTATTGAGATGGGTATGGGAAAAATGGAGATAAAAGAGATTTTAACACCAGAAGATAAAATTGAGCGATTACAGGAATCGCTCTATACTTACGATCCGATGATGAGAAATTTCGATCATCCTATTCTTAAAAAAGGAAAAACGGAAGACTTGAAACATTCAGATCTTGCCACTGCCAAGAAGGAACTTTTAGTAACTTTCCAGGCTTACGAAGATCATTATAAAGAGCATCCGGAAGCGATGCATCCAAATCCTATTTTTGGGGAACTGGATAAAGAGATGTGGGACCTGATAAATCGAAAGCACATCGATCACCATTTTCATCAGTTTGGAATTCGGTAGTCGGTTTGGTAAACCTTTTTAATCAAAAGAAAATTTCTATTCTTGTCATTAAGGAATGAGTTAATAATAAATTTACGTTTTTGGCTTGATCTTTTTGCAGCTAGTCTCGTTAAAAAGCCTCATGATAGCTCGATAGATCAAAATGATCTTCTTGATCGAAAAAATTGGAGATTCATCAGTTAATACTTAATTTTAGAATTCAATCAACACATCACTTCAACGCAAAATAATATGATTACTCCCTACGCCGAAAAAACGATCAAAAATCACGTGCTGATGTCTCTTGGAGTAGCCGCATTGCCATTACCCGGTCTTGATATCTTCCTGATCTATTATATTCAACTGGATATGATCAAAAAACTAGCCGCCATTTATGGAAAAAATTATTTTGAAATTAGTGGAAAGGCCTATCTCAGTACCTTTACTACCATAACATTAGCTCGACTTAGTGCGTCGTTTATCAAAGCGATTCCAGGGGTCGGTACTTATATTGGTGGTGCTTCCAGCTTTATTTTGGCTGGCGCAAGTACTTACGCACTGGGAAAAGTAACTGCGAAGTTTTTTCAAGAGAATATCGAACTCTCCGACATTGATATGGATATTGCCAAATCCATTTTTGAGGAAGAGTTGGAGGCCGGGAAAATTTTTGCCGAAAACTTGTTCAAGAATAGCAAAAAAGAAATGAAGGAGCAACGGGATTTTTTCGCAGAGGAATATAAGGCCAAAAAGGAAAAAGAGATTTATCGAAAATTAGTGGAACTTAAAAAAATGCGAGAGAACGAATTGATTACAGAGCAAGAGTATGATGAGAAGCGGAAGTTGCTGCTAGAAGAGATTTAGAAGGGGCTAAATCTATCTTGTAAGGATGCCTTCCGAGCGCTAACAGCCAAGAATGTAAAGTTATTTTAACTCATTCCTTAGTAGTCCTTCCAGTTAATAGCGTCTGGTAGAATTTGGATGAATTTTGGGACTGAACGAGGCAAAAAACGCAGACATAGCCTAGCTATGGCGAGTATTTTTAACGAAGTGCAGTCTCAAAATTCGCC
>Ga0209187_1003076_pt1 | contig 14633 bp, 10 predicted proteins | sample BantaG_FD_187430 | JGI IMG/M metagenome (GOLD analysis project Ga0209187, IMG submission 187430) | Marine algal microbial communities from Bantry Bay, Ireland - BantryBay_4 metaG (SPAdes) (version 2) | ecosystem: Host-associated > Algae > Red algae > Unclassified | place: Bantry Bay, Ireland... | reverse complement strand
ATTTGGTTAAATTCCGTTGCGTCTATATGGAATCGCCGAAGGCCAAGGAGCGGCGGTTTCCAACCGCCGACAGTAGGAACGGGAATACGCCAACGCGCTCGTCACCGCCTAGGAAGGCGACGGCACGAACACGGGCAAGGTACGACCAGTCCATCTCACCGCTCGTGAATGGAGATAAAGCCGCAGCGACGACCCGCCTTAGGATTTGGTTAAATTCCGTTGCGTCTATATGGAATCGCCGAAGGCCAAGGAGCGGCGGTTTCCAACCGCCGACAGTGGGAACAGGAATACGCCAACGCGCTCGACACCGCCTAGGAAGGCGACGGCACGAACACGGGCAAGGTACGACCAGTCCATCTCACCGCTCGTGAATGGATATAAAGCCACGGCGGCGTCCTGCCGTAGGACTTGGTGAAATTCCGTTGCGTCTATGTTGGAATCGCCGAAGGCCAAGGAGCGGCGGTTTCCAACCGCCGACAGTGGGAACAGGAATACGCCAACGCGCTCGTCACCGCCTAGGAAGGCGACGGCACGAACACGGGCAAGGTACGACCAGTCCATCTACTGCGGCATTTCATATAAAGGCGGTGTAGCATTCAAGCGGTAAGGCCATGTCAGTTGATCTGGATCCAGTGCTTCTTCCTCGTTCAACATTCTCCGCGAAAAACCGCCGTCAATTTATTCCCCAACCGTGATCGCGTGCATGATACTCGAAGCCGGCACGCAACTTTTGACGACCATCTGAGTGATGTAGCCGCGCTTTTCATTCGTGCTTTTATAATCCAGGGTGTTGGTGCTCGCAACAAGGCCAACGAGGTTTCCTTTGTCATCGAGAATGGGGCTGCCACTGCTCCCTTGCGCATAGTCCGCTGTGATCGCCATGCGATGCACCTTCGTGCCATTGTCATTAAAAATGAAATGCCGCGAAACCACCCCTTGCGTGTAGGTGAAAAAGCGTCCTTGCGGATGATGAATCGCGTGCACGGTTTCACCGATTTCAGGGTCGGTTCCCAAGGGAAGGGGACGGAGCTTCGCGCCTTTGGCTTCAAAGATCGCGAGGTCATTTGCTTTGCTCGCGGCAAGGACTCGGGTCACCGGAAAAATCCGGCGATCCTTCGTCATGATCGCGATCGCTTCATTGAGTCCCTTCTCATCTTCTAGCACATGGTAGTTGGTAACAAAGATTCCGTTTTTCCCAATCGCGACCGCTCCGGCGCAGGAGATATGCCAATTCGGGCAGTGCCCGCAATTATACAGGGAGCCGACCATCACCACGCTATTATCACATTTATCAACTAAGCGATCTTGGCTCAGCGACTTCGTGGCCATGTTGGCCAGCGTGATTTCAGGCGCAGAGTTGGTCGCAGCTGCAAGCTCTTTCTGAAACGCCTTCGGATCTGGGAAAACTCCTTTTTTCAAAAGGTGCTCGGTTCCCTTTTGAAAGTACTCACGCATCGCATCGTCGTCGATTACTTCGACTGCGGTCACAGGGTTTAAACAGAGAAATCCTGCCGTCAACATAGTTGCCACGAGGAACGGAGAGAAGCGAGGGAAAGAAGGGGTCAGTAAATTCATAATAACAAGAGGCCGATTGTTGTGGATGAAGGCAGTGATCTACGGATGAGTTAGAAGGTGACAAATACGATGATCGAGGTTTGAAGGCGAGGCATTTCGATACGGACTTAATAACGTGGTAAGATGTGAACTGGGTAGTCCAGGAATCGCCACTTCGATAGGACGACCCAAATGATTTAGGCTATTCAATTTTGCCGTCGAGTTTTGTGGCAAGATAAGAATGGTCCGCCAAGCTCGGGGTATGTGCGCCAGGCGCGCTGCTTCGATTGTCGTCGGAGCTTGCGGTAAATTGATCACCACTACGCCTACGCCTTTTGCATGGTTGAGCATGACCGCCGAGGCAACATCGGGTACCTTCGGAAAGACCAACCACGTATTTGGAAGAACGGTTTGCATCTTTGGAATGGTCAATCGCGCCGAGGTCACATTGCGAATTAGTGGTGGCTCAAATTGTGCCTTCCCGCCCGCATGCGAATGGCCGCCTGCATGTGAATGGCCGCCTGCATGTGAATGGCCGCCTGCATGTGAATGGCCGTCTGCATGTCTATGCGAATGGCCGTGTGAATGTGTATGCGAATGGCTTCCGTGCGAGTGCGCCCCATGCGAATGCTTGGGAGCTTGGCGTTGAGCCTGATTTGGTTGCTGCTTCTGTGTCTGCGGAAAACGAATCTGACTGTAACAAGCGCTTGAAACCAAAAGCCCGAGACAAAGGCCTGCGCGGATTGGTCTGTCAAAAAGCAGGTGAAGCGGGATAAAATGTGTTTTCATAAAGTTTCCGACGGGTTCATTGGTTGCATTATTCAGGCCAGAGGCGGTTCTGCTCTTGCAGTATCTTACCACTTTGTTCATCCATACCCCCTAAAAACACTGGAAAAATTTCATGGCGTATCCGTTTAAAGACATTGAAGCACGTTGGCAGACCTTTTGGGAAGAAAACAAAACCTTTGCGACCCCCGCAAAGCCAGACCTTGATCGAGAAAAAATGTATATTCTCGATATGTTCCCATATCCAAGTGGTGACGGGTTGCATGTCGGCCACCCCGAAGGCTACACCGCGACCGATATCATGGCACGCTACAAGCGCATGTGCGGGGTCCAAGTCTTGCATCCCATGGGCTGGGATTCATTTGGCTTACCGGCCGAGCAACACGCGATCAAAACCGGGGTGCATCCCAGCATTCAAACCCGTAAAAATATCGATACCTTTCGGGCTCAATTAAAAATGCTCGGATTCTCCTACGACTGGGATCGCGAAATCGCGACCTCTCATCCAAATTATTATAAGTGGACCCAATGGATTTTTCTCAAGCTCCATGAACGTGGCCTGGCCTACGTGTCCGAACAACCGGTAAACTGGTGTCCCGAGTTGGGCACCGTGTTGGCCAACGAAGAAGTCATCGATGGCAAGAGCGAAGTCGGCGGCCATCCTGTGGTTCGTCGCCCCATGAAGCAGTGGATGCTCAAGATCACCGAGTACGCCGACAAGCTTTTGGAAGGCTTGGATGATTTGGATTGGCCCGAGTCGACCAAAAAATTGCAGCGCGATTGGATCGGCCGCTCGGAAGGCGCGGAAGTTGATTTCGCTGTCTCCGGGCACGAGGGCGAAACAGTTCGCGTTTATACCACGCGTCCGGACACCTTGTTCGGCGCCACTTATATGGTGCTCGCTCCCGAGCATGCTTTGGTAGAAAAAATCATGTCAGCGGATCAAACTGCCGAGGTGCAGGCCTACGTTGAAGCGGCATCACGGAAAAGCGAACGGGATCGCACCGCATCGCGCGAAAAAACCGGCGTCTTTATCGGCGCCATGGCGGTCAACCCGGTCAACGGAGCCGAGATTCCCATTTGGATCTCCGACTATGTGTTGGCTACCTATGGAACCGGAGCCATCATGGCGGTCCCCGCGCATGACGAACGCGATTACGAATTTGCCACCGCATTTGAGTTGCCGATCGTCGAAGTCATTTCGGGTGGCAACATCGCGGAGGCGGCCTGGACTGGCGACGGAGAATTAGTGAACTCGGCCAATGACGACGTATCGCTCAACGGCTTGCTCGTCGACGATTCTAAAGCGAAAATTATCGATTGGCTCGAAGCTAAAGGGCAGGGGACTCGCACCGTTAATACCAAATTGCGTGACTGGCTCTTCAGTCGGCAGCGCTACTGGGGTGAACCGTTCCCCATCGCCTATGTAAACGATGAGCCACATCCTCTCTCTGTGGATGACTTGCCGATCGTCGCACCGCCACTTGAATCCTACGAGTCCGAAGGGACCACCGAAGGTCCTTTGGCCAACGCGGTGGATTGGTGTCAGACAGAATTGAATGGCCAGCCGGCGCGGCGCGAAACCAACACCATGCCGCAGTGGGCTGGAAGCTGCTGGTACTACCTTCGCTTTATCGACCCACGAAATGAAGAGGCCTTGATCGACCCTGATCTCGAAAAGTTTTGGATGCCGGTTGACTTGTACATCGGTGGAGCCGAGCACGCCAACTTGCATTTGTTGTACGCGCGTTTCTGGCATAAAGTCTTGTACGATGCAGGCGTCGTCAGCACCTCCGAGCCATTCCGGAAATTATTTCACCAAGGAATGATCACGGGGCCAACCGAGTTTACCTTGTTCCGTGATGCGAATGGGCATGCGATCAATCCGCCATCTAAGGGGTCGGCGGCAGAAGATGAAGCGTCTTCTGAGAAGTTGGATGCTGAAGCGGTGGTCAAAAAGGGCGACGGCTTTGTCTGGAAAGAAGACCCTGCTATCAAAATTTTGAGTCGTGCCTACAAAATGAGTAAAAGCCGTGGCAACGTGGTGAATCCTAATGACATTGTGGAAAAGTACGGCGCCGACTCGCTTCGTCTCTACGAAATGTTCATGGGACCGCTCGAGCAGGTCAAGCCGTGGAACACAGATGGGGTGCAGGGTGTCTACAAATTTCTCGACCGGACTTGGCGCTGGATCACGGATGACGACGGAAATGCGGTTGTCGTCGATCGGGAATTATCCGCCGACGAATTGACCATCTTGCATCAAACGATCAAGCGCGTCACCGAGAGCATTGATTCCTTGCGCTTGAACACCGGCATCGCGGCCATGATGGAATTTTTGAATGCGGCCACGAAATGGGCGGATGTTCCAAGGGAAGCAGCGGAATGCCTTACCTTGATTTTAAGTCCGTTTGCGCCGCATCTGTCTGAGGAGCTTTGGCGAAAAATGGGTCATTCGGAGAGTAGCGCCTATGTTTCTTGGCCCGTTTTCGACGAAAAATTCCTCCAGAAGTCAGAATTTGAGTGCGTGGTGCAGGTGAATGGGAAGCTCAAGGCTCGCTTGATGATGTCGGTCGAAGCCGGAAAAGACGAAGTTTTGGCCTTGGTAAAGGCGGAACCCACCATCGCTGCGCTACTTGAAGGGAAAACGATTCGGAAAGAAATTGTCGTTCCAGGTCGCTTGGTAAATCTGGTCGTCAGCTAAATCGTTTAAAAAACGGATGGCTCCCTCATTTGCCATTGCAAACAAGGGGGCCTTGTCCTACATCTTGGGCCGAAATCTAGGGTATTATTGGTATGAAATTTAACGCATCAGGCTGCACAAGCGGCTATATTTTTGCAGTCGCCATCTTTGTGATGGTCATTCTTCAGGCACCGGCAGTTTTTGCCCAAGCGCCTTCTGCTGTCGAATCCTCCTCTCAAACCGCAGTCAAACCTGCGACTGAAGCTGCGAAACCAACCGTACGGAAGCGTAATTTGGACGAAATCATCAAGCTTCTTGAGAAAAAAGCCAAAGATCAAAAGCAGGCTGGAGCTCCGGTCTCACAGTTTCCGACTAAGATCGGAGCCGCTCCTTCTACCATCACTGGAGAGGTGAAAACGGGGGCACCAACCCCGCCTGCTGCGACCAAGAACCTAGGTGCCTCAGGATTCACCCCTGCCGAACCAAGCATCAAACCGGCTGGGGTTGTGTCTGGCGTGAACGCGCCGCTTTCCCCTCCCAGCGTTTCTTCAGGTCTGACTAAATTGCCACCCCCATCAGCTGGTCTCAAAGCGACCCCGCTTGCGCCACCAACTGGCGTTTCCGCAACCAAGTTATCTGCGCCGTCTGTACCTGCTTCTGCGTCTGTACCGTCTTCTGCGTCTGTACCGTCTTCTGCGTCTGTACCTGCTTCTGCGTCTGTACCTAGTTCGGCCCCATCCGTTTCATTGCCTTCTCCTGTTAAGTTGACCGCGCTTGGATCGAGTGTTTTACCGACCACATTGCCTTCGATATCGAATCCCAAAGGGCAAATTCCTACCGCGGATCTTCCAAAAATTCCGAATGCAACCAGTGGTTTGAGTGCTGGTAGTCCTTCTGGCCTTGGCGCAAAGTTAGCGCTTCCCACGATTCCTTCTGCGAGTAACGCAGCAACCGTGGCCCCACGGATTCCGAAGGCACCGAACTCTGCGGCCACGCGCGCGCCTTCATCCTATGCATCGCCTCAACCGCTTCCTCCACCCACCTCTTTAGGCAATACCGGTGGGACTCGCCTTGCACCACCACCGGGAGTTTCATCAATTCCATCGCCACCTCGTACCCGTCCATCTTTTGGCATCCAGCCACGCGAAGCACCTGCACCACGCACCCGTTCATCCGTAACCCTTCCGTCCCCTCGTGATATGGGCGGCTACACACCAGGCAGTTTCCGCCCGTCAAAAAGTTTTGGCTCAACAACAATTCCTAAATCGAGCGCGGTAACCCCATCCCTTGGTGCGGTGGAAATTCCGATTTCGGGCAGTACTCCAGAAGACCGCACCGTGCGTAATATTTCAGGTGATAAGTTTAGCCAAGAAGAATTAGCACGGATTCAAAATCGATTGAATTCCGAGATGCGGAAAGCACGTACCGGTCGGTCTGCTACATCTAGTTCGCGTTCCGGAATGTCTCCACCAGACATCCGCCGGAACCTTTCCTCAATTTCTTCAACCGCGACAAAAACATCTACGGTTCGGAGCACCGCTCGTGCAGCCTCTCCGTTAGATAAATACGTTTCCTCAAAAACCTTCCCGAGTCTACAACGCTCAAGTTACGGGCTCGAATTACCCAGCGACCGACTTCGTGGTAGCCACTCCGGATTTGCGTTTGGTGACAACATCGGATTCGATCGTCTCGAGATTGAAGGTTTGGTGCGTGAATCTCGTCGTGTCGCTGAAGAAATGTCAAAAGCACAAGAGGTAGCTGCCCTCACCACAGATGCGTGGCGTGGCGACGGTCCGAACTCGTGGCGCTATGCTGGCGACTGGCTCAACGGAACCATGCATGGCAATGGCCGTCTAAGTTTCCGCGATGGCTGGGATTACTCCGGCACCTGGATCAACGGTCTCATGGACGGCGAAGGAACCCTCCAGCTACCTGACGGAACCGTTTACGAAGGTGGCTGGGAAGCGGGTTACATGCAGGGTGAAGGCACGTTGACCTATCCAGACGGATGGCAGTTTGTCGGAGAGTGGGACCTAGGTCGCATCGGCGGTCAGGGCGTTCTAGTTCAACCAGGCAACTAAACCTCATCGGTCAAAAGCTACAATTTTCAGGGTCTGTTGATACGCAACAGACCCTTTTTTCGTACCCAAGGAAATGACCACTTCTTCCGTCCGCAATTTTCTTCTTAGTCTAAGTGAAACGCCGAAGGCCAAGGAGCGGCGGTTTCCAACCGCCGAACAAGGGGATAAACCCGTTCTCGAGGGTGAAACCTCAACAAGATCCCTGGAGGGGGGATCACGCCTCATAGGGGGCCGTATCAGAACTCGGAATCCGTGGAATTCGAAAGTCTGAAACGAGGATGCTGAAAGCATCAAACAAAAAAGCCCCAGGCTTCAGCCTGGGGTTTCAGAGCGTGCACCTATGCGTGCTGAAAGTACGCCGGAAGGGTTAAACGATGATGCATTATTCCCATGCCCATATCTTTTTATTTTCAACCAAAGGGCGAGAACCAACAATGGCAGGCGGGATATGGTTGGCTTCGTGTAAGTCCGAAAAGATACTGATCTAATATCCGTCTATATCGAAAATCAGGCCGAGCAGCATCAAGTGCCCCCCCCTTTCAAGACGAGTTTCGGAAATTTCTAACAACCTATCAAATTGAACATGATGAACGTTACCTGTGGGGCTAACGGATAGGTAGCTCAACGTTCTGGCGTACTTTCAGCACGCAACGGATTGCACACTCCAAACCCCAGGCTGAAGCCTGGGGCTTTTAAGTTTGATGCTTTCAGCATCTTATTCGGATATTCGAAACAAGGACTCAACCGATTGTTTGTGAGTTTTGATACAGCCCGTTTGACCGATGCTCCGAAGCGGTGCACCAGCGGGGCGCACGAAAAAACGGTGCTCTAATTCGCCTGCCACAAACGTGTCATGCCAAAAATGGTTTGTGTTGAGGCGTGCGCCATCTCTTGGGCGCGGTCAGTTTACCGGATACTCTCGCCTCCACGGCGATCAAATGGAATCATTTCGGGACCAGCTCTAGGCCTGTTCTTCGCAAGGCTCGCCAAGAAGCGCTTCATTTTGCCAGCGCTGGATACGCGTCATGGTCAGGCTATTCGGCTGCGCTAAACTCGGTTCGGTAAAGATCCGCAAATAGTGATCTGTCAGCCCGCGCAGCCGCCCACTTTTTTCAACCGTTTCCCAGAGAACCATCTGTTCCGTACCGATGCTTCGATCGGCAAAGGCTTTTTCAGAAGCGGCAATTACAGCCTTCATTTCTGCAAAACGCTGCTTCTTTGTTTGCGGGTCAATTTGATCGGGCATTTCCGCGGCCTGAGTGCCAGGGCGTTTGCTGTAACTGAAAATGTGAGCTCCGGCAAAGGCGACGTCTTGGGCAAAGGCCAACGTCTCTTGATGCTCTGCTTCTGTTTCACCCGGAAAGCCCACGATGATGTCGGTGGTGAATCCCATGTCGGGAATCGCAGCCCGTATAAGATCAATCTTGGCCTTGTAGGTAGCATCATCATAATGACGATTCATCCGTCGCAGAACGCTGTTGCTTCCGGATTGAAGACTCATGTGAAGGTGACGGCAAAGGCGATGCCCAAAGCGCTTCCAAAGGACAATCCACTCTGATTTAAAATTCCAAGGTTCCAGCGAGGATAAGCGAAGGCGAGGGATCGATGTTTCACTCAAAATTCGTTCGACGAGCCAGCCGAGATCTTGATCGAGATCGAGCCCGTACGAGCCTGCGTGAACCCCTGTGAGCACCGCCTCCTGGCAACCGGTTTTACTTAAGGTGTCAATCTCCAAGATGATGTCTTCTGCGGTTCGACTCCGCGAAACCCCACGTGCCACGGTGGTCAGGCAAAAGCTGCAGCGCATGTTGCAACCATCTTGGATTTTGACGAAAGCCCGCGTATTCGAAAGCGCAAGCGGGTAGACATTATTCTGCCGTTCCTTTTGAACATCCATGCCGAGGCTCAGCCCTTCGAGCCCGAAGCGCTCTTTAACCAGGGCTTCAATTTCTTCCTTTTGGTCAATCGGTAAGACGTAGTCGGCAGAGGAGAACTCATCGGGATGCAGCTCACTATGACAGCCTGTCACCACGATCTTTTGTTCAGCGTGAAGCGGGCGGGCGGCTTTGCGTGAGTCATCCCCCGCATTTTTTGTCACGGTGCAGGTATTGATCACGCGGATGTCGGCAAGCTTTCCATCCGTAACTACTTCGTGACCAGCCAGGCGGAATCCACGCGCCATGCGTTCTGACTCCGCGAGATTCAACCGACATCCCAATGTTTTAAAGTGAATTTTTGCCATCTTTTTTCTTTAGCAGGCTAGTTATGGTACTCGCCTGTCATAAATCGACAAAAGCGCGAGTCAACCCTTGGATTCGAGTTCCATCCGAGCGACTTGGCATTAAGCTCTCCTGCTTGCTTTGTTTAGGCGGGACTTTCCCCGTCGCTACTTTTCTGTTTACTCTTTTTTTTCCGTTTCACCGGTTTTTGATCCGGCAAAAGCCCCCGTAGGGTCAATTTTTTGCCATAACAAAGTAGAATATCGCCGGGGAAAATTTCGGTTTGTCCCTTTGGTACCGGAATGGTCAGGCCTTGGCGATCGATACTGAGGATGGTGATTTCCATGTCATTCAGGCCCGCGTCTTCGATGGTTTTATTCGCCATGGTCGACATGTCAGACACGGGGACTTCAGCCACGGTGTAACCTTTGGTGAGCTTTAAGCGCTGGGTGATGTCGAGATCATCATAGCGTAAATGCTCTTCGAGGTATTCGATCATGGCCAATGCGATGTCTACCCCGGTTGCCTTTTCGATGCCTTCCAAGCCGGGGGAAGAGTTTACCTCCATCACCACGGGGCCATCTTCGCTTTCGAGTAGATCGACACCCGCCACGCGAAGGCCCATGATCTGTGCCGCCATGACCGCGGTACGCTCGTAATCTTCGTCGAGTGTAACCGCTTCAATCGTTCCACCCCGGTGCACATTGCTGCGGAATTCTGTGCCGACGGCACGTCGCCGCATCGCCGCCACCACTTGATCACCGATAACAAAGGCACGCACATCTTTCCCGCGACTCTCTGAAACGAATTTCTGAATCAACAAGTTCTGCTTGGTGAACTGCAGGGTTTCGATGATCGCTTCAGCCACCTTCTCATTGTCGGCTAGAATCACACCAATGCCTTGGGTTCCTTCGAGTAACTTAACGATCACAGGAGCGCCACCGACATTGCGAATAGCGGGTAACACATCTTTTTTCCGTTTAACAAAGGCGCTCTGAGGAATACCAATGTCATGTCGGCTGAGCACTTGCAGCGAGCGGAGTTTGTCACGGGAAACCGAAATCGCTTGAGATGCAGATAAGGAGAATACCCCCATTTGCTCAAATTGACGGACAATCGCGGTGCCGAAAAAAGTAACCGAAGATCCGATGCGCGGGATGACCGCATCAAACTCAGAAATGGTCTTACCTGCATAGGTGAGTTCTGGATTTTCTTCTTCAACATAGATGCCAAATTTCATTGCATCCATGATCTCGACCGTGTGGCCGCGTTTTTCCGCGGTTTCGCGGATGCGATTTGTACTGTATCCATCCGGCATCCGAGAAAGTAGGGCGATACGAAGGGCTTCATTATTATCGGTCATCTGTGGTTTCTTTCGCTAAATATTTCTCTTCTGAATCTATATAGTAATTGGTCAAGGCTTTGCGGCCCAAAAGGCAGCGGATACGCATGCCACTGCGGTTACTTAGGCTGAATTCCGTCTGCTGAGGCGTTCCATTTATCACCATCTCTGTTCGCACGAAAATACGGGTTTGTTTGCTTCCATTACTGGATTTGACCGTATCAATCCGATGCACATCACATTCGATAACGCAGGATTTGTTAAGTTTTCGGGATGTGATTAAGCGGAATCGGACTCGATCATCGTCGAGCCACTCAATCTCCGTTGCGTCCAGACTGCTCGTTTTCGCACCAGAGTCTAGTTTTGCAATCATATGGTCAACTGACCAGTCAGGGAAAGAAATCCTTTCCCGCCATCCAAGTACAGGTTTCATGCTGTCCCTTCCGTTGCTTGAAAAAGAAAGGCAAGATCAATTCGTCAGATGGATTCGAATGATTTTGCCCCTTTGATGAGTCGCTTTGAGAGTAAGCCTGTAGCTCATTCTCAGGCAACCCTGCTCATCCTTGGCGTCGCGTTGCGACTCAAATGTAGGGTTGCGACATAGGGGCTGTATCCGAACTAACCTGCAAGGCGGTTTTTTCGATTCAGCGGTTCCCCAATCGCAATCGCCTAAAAGCCGAAAACAACGTAGCGATGGGCAACGCCCATCGGTCCGAATTGATGCGCACGTCAAGTTTGAAAGACTTGCACAAAGTACTGAGGGTTTGCATGAACTGCAGAGGGGTTGCATGAACTGCAGAGGGATTGTGGAAGCTGGGGAGAGTTTGTGGAAGCCTTTCAGGCTTCCAAGGCAACGGGTTAAATCCCGTTGCGACAAACGCGGAATAAATTCCGCGCCATACGGGTAGGCTCCATATTTCCTAAGAAGCAGTGATGCGCCGAAGGCCAAGGAGCGGCGGTTTCCAACCGCCGACAGTGCGATGCATTTCGTTTGAAACGACCTGTCTAGTGAAAAGCCAAACCCAAAGTGGAAGCCTTTCAGGCTTCCAAGGCTGGAGCCATTTTCCGATGGGCGTTGCCCATCGCTACGCTATGCAAGCCTTTCAGGCATGGGATTCTCCGCGTACAGCTTTCGCCGCAAAGCACGCTCAAGAATTAAACAGATGAGTTTTACACCCCAAAATGCGCTGTTACACGGCCCCCGATCAAATGCCGCCGCTTCTCGGATCTGAAGTTTGGCTTTTAACTAGACAGGTCGTTTCAACCGAGATGGTTTCCACTGTCGGCGGTTGGAAACCGCCGCTCCTTGGCCTGCGGCGCATCCCTTCTTCTGCGGAATTATGGATCCTACTAAGGTGGCGCGGATTTCAATTCGCGTCGCCGCTTCGCGGCTCTAAAACTCGTCTCACAAATTGTCGTCCCTGATTTCAGATTCAGACTGTTCCAAACCTCTTAGATTCACGTGGTAGACCTTGGTATTCGAGATAGACCTTCGTGTTGGCGACATTTCGATGAACTATGCCGACTATAGGGCCGGTAGAAGAGAAGAAGTCGAAGCTTTAGTTCAAAAAGGATTTTCCACGCGGCATCGCATCCATACCAAATGCATCCGCAACGGTTTGCGCGATGTCGTAAAACCCGATGCGTAGGCCGGCTTCTCTTGGAGCGCGACCGGGCTCGACCATAAGCAGCGGAACAAATTCGCGCGTGTGATCCGTGCCTGCGTAGGTCGGATCATTGCCATGGTCGGCGGTAATGAGGAGGATGTCATCGCTACGAAGTTTGGGGAGAAAGGCTTCCAGCCACTGATCCGTATCTTCTAGGCATCGCGCATATCCCTCTGGATCTCGTCGATGTCCATAAAGCATGTCATAATCAATGAAGTTCGCGAAAACAAACCCGTCGTCGATTTCCTCGGCGAGGCGATCTACCTCACGCATTGAATCTGCATTGCCACCGGTATGCCACCCTTGGGTAATGCCACGATGAGCAAAAATATCTTCGATTTTACCCACCGAGTAAACTGGGACACCGCTTGATTTAAGATTTTCCAAAATCGTTGGCTCGTCCGCTTTGAAGGCGTAATCTTTGCGCTCTTGGGTGCGGGTGAAATTTCCCGGCTCTCCGATGAAGGGGCGAGCGATTACTCGCCCGACTCGTAGTGGATCACACAATTCGCGGGCGATCTCACAGGCCGCATAAAGTTCGTCAATTGGGACCATATCGGTGTGAGACGCTATTTGATAGACGGAATCTGCGCTGGTATAGACAATGAATTTGCCGGACTCCATTGACTCCCGGCCAAGCTCCTCGATGATTTGGGTCCCGCTCCCATGACGGTTTCCTAGGATCCCTCGGCCCGTGCGTTCCACGAATGGATCGGTAAGTTCAGCGGGAAAGCTTGGGGCGGCTTTGGGGAAAAGATGAAAGCCAGGGTTTAATTCGAGGCCCGCGATTTCCCAGTGCCCAGTGATGGTATCTTTGCCTTGAGAAACTTCCTGTAAAGCGCCCCAAGTAGCTTGTGGGGCCGTAGCCGCTGGAATGCCTCGGATTTCTTCGCGGCCAACCAAGGCGGGAATGTTGCCTAATCCAAGGCTTTGGAAAACGGGCATAGAAAGCCCGCCGTTTTGCTCTGCTGTGTGTTGAAGGGTTGCCGAGCCTACGTCACCGTAGGCTGCGGCATCCGGTGCTTCTCCGATGCCTACTGAATCAAGTACCACCAAGAAGAAGCGCATTCGGGCTCTCTAGTTGCCAGAAGGAATGACGCGAGGGATCAAATCGCTCGCTTTTTCAGCTGCGTTACCCGCGGCATCTTTGGTAGCGTCAGCCGCTTTTTCAAGTAGGTTGCCCGTTCCGCCAACCGCTTGTCCTGCGCCAGATTTAACGCGGTTGAGAAGGCCACCCGCTGCATCAGCCGTGTTACCTGCTGCGTCTTTGGTAGCATCCGCAGCTTTTTCAAGTAGGTTGCCGGTTCCGCCGACGGCCTGTCCCGCGCCTGATTTAACGCGGTTGAGGAGGCCACCCGCTGCATCAGCCGTGTTACCTGCTGCGTCTTTGGTAGCATCCGCAGCTTTTTCAAGTAGGTTACCGGTTCCGCCAACCGCTTGTCCCGCGCCTGATTTAACGCGGTTGAGGAGACCGCCAGCGGCATCAACTGTATTGCCAGCAGCGTCTTTGGTAGCATCCGCAGCTTTTTCAAGTAGGTTACCGGTTCCGCCGACGGCTTGTCCCGCGCCTGATTTAACGCGGTTGAGGAGACCACCCGCTGCATCAGCGGTTTTACCTGCTGCAGGAACCGCAATGCCTGCTGATGGTACAGAAGGCACGTTGATCGAAGGCTTAGGTACGTTGATCGAAGGCTTAGGCACGTTGATCGAAGGCTTAGGGACGTTGATCGAAGGCTTAGGCACGTTGATCGAAGGCTTAGGGACGTTGATCGAAGGCTTAGGCACGTTGATAGAAGGTACAGAAGGCACATTGATCGAAGGCTTAGGCACGTTGATCGAAGGCTTAGGGACGTTGATCGAAGGCTTAGGCACGTTGATCGAAGGCTTAGGGACGTTGATCGAAGGCTTAGGCACGTTGATCGAAGGCTTGGGCACGTTGATAGAAGGTACAGAAGGCACATTGATCGAAGGCTTAGGCACGTTGATCGAAGGTACAGAAGGCACGTTAATCTTAGGCTTCGGTACGTTGATCGAAGGTGCGGTTGGCGATGGAAGGGTGGGGATTTTCATCTCAGGGTCTTTGATCGACGGTACGGCTGGAAGGCCAACTTTTGGAACCGCGATGTTCGGTTTTGGAACCGCGATGTTCGGTTTTGGAACCGCGATGTTCGGCTTTGGAGCCGTGATGTTCGGTTTTGGAACCGCGATGTTCGGTTTTGGAACCGCGATGTTCGGTTTTGGAACCGCGATGTTCGGCTTTGGAGCCGTGATGTTCGGTTTTGGAACCGCGATGTTCGGTTT
>Ga0209187_1003072_pt1 | contig 14656 bp, 14 predicted proteins | sample BantaG_FD_187430 | JGI IMG/M metagenome (GOLD analysis project Ga0209187, IMG submission 187430) | Marine algal microbial communities from Bantry Bay, Ireland - BantryBay_4 metaG (SPAdes) (version 2) | ecosystem: Host-associated > Algae > Red algae > Unclassified | place: Bantry Bay, Ireland... | reverse complement strand
AGCTATAAGGTATGGCGCTAGTTTTTTCCAATCAAATATGACTCCGGTACCTGACACATCGGGTGCCACTGTCTTATTATCTACTACAGGAACTGGACGCGTAGTGTATTCATCAATTGGAAAACTATGTACTTCTAGCCATCCAGCATTTTCTTGAGAAGATACCAATGAAACATGTAGCTCTTGCATACCATGAGAGCAGACTGGTATATTATGCTTCTTTGCTAACTCAGCCACTGCAAGCCATCCCGTTATTCCTCCACAATTAGAAGCGTCTGGCTGGATGAATGATAATTTTGATTGCTCAAATGCATATTCAAATTCGTGAATAGTATGCAAGTTTTCTCCCATGGCCAGAGGGATCCCCGTAGCATCAGAGATCTCGGCGTACCCTTTATAATTATCAGGAATTGTAGGCTCTTCAAACCAAAAGATGTTGTATTCTTTGAAAGCTTCCGCTGCGATTATCGCCTCTTGTACAGTCATAGAGTAATTTGCATCAACCATAAATGTTACTTCATCTCCTATTAATGCTCTAACCGCTGCAATCCTTGCGATGTCTTCATCTAATTTTTCTCTACCTATTTTTATTTTGACAGCATTATATCCGTTGTCAAGATATCCCTGAATATTGTTAAGCAGTTTTTCTGTGGTAAACATCAAATCAATTCCACCACAGTATGCTTTACAAGAATTACTCGCACCTCCAGCTACCTTCCACAACGGCAGATCCAACATTTTGCATTTGATATCCCATAAAGCAATATCAATAGCTGAAATTGCGAAAGATGCTATACCACCTCTACCGACATAATGAATATGCCATTCCATGAAATCATATAACTTATCTATATCGCTTCCATCTTTATTTTCTAAGGCAGGAGCAAAATCATGCTCTATCATGGCCTTGATCGCATGACCACCTTTTCCACCAGTGTAAGTATAACCTACACCAGAGTATCCATTATTCAGTGTAATGGTAACAGTTACTAATTCGAAAAAGTAATGGTCTCCATGTTTTGCGTCAGACAATACTTCTGGAAGGGGTATTTGAAATAGCTGTACCTCTATCTTCTTAATTTTAGTATTCATCTACTTGCTGAATTTAATGTAAGTTGTTTTCTTGTCAAGGTATTGGTCGATTCCGTATTTTCCATCTTCGCCACCCGAGCCACTAAGCTTTAGACCATTGTGGAATCCTTGGTGTTGTTCTCCATGACCGCGATTAATATAGATTTCACCGAATTCTAAATCTTCGTTTAATCTCATTATTCGGTTGATGTCATTTGTAAACACGATTGCCGCTAACCCGAATTCACTGTCATTGGCATAACCAACAACTTCTTTTTCAGATTTGAATTTAAGAACTGGTAGGATAGGACCGAATATCTCTTCGTGTACGATATTCATATCTTGAGTTACATCGCCGATTATTGTAGGCTCGAACCAGTATCCCTTCTCAAAGTCTGCACCACTAGGTCGACTACCTCCTGCCAAGACATTACCTCCTGAAGCTACAGTTTCTGCCACCATTCGCTCCATTTGTTCAACTCCGGCTCTATTCATTTTAGGACCGATGTCTGTACCATCAAGAGCTGGATCCCCAAGTTTTAGTGCCTTTACTTTTTTCAGAAATTTCTCCATGAATTCATCATAAATGTCCTCTTGGATGTACATTCTCTCATTGCAGGTACATACTTGTCCACAATTATCAAATCTAGAGTGAAGAGCGCCGTCCACAGCTTGATCAATATCAGCGTCTTCGAATACGATGCATGGAGCCTTACCACCGAGCTCAAGTTGTACATGGGTCAGATTATTGGCCGCAGATCTTGCTATGGCTTGACCGGTAGGTGTGCTACCAGTCATAGTCACCATCTTAGTGATCTTATCTTCTACTAATGCTTTACCTACTTCAACCCCACCAGTGACCATGTTAATAACGCCATCTGGCAATCCAGCTGTTTTTGCGATATTGCATAATTCTAGCGTTGATAGTGGAGCATCTGGCGTCGGTTTGATGACAATTGTATTTCCAGTAATTAGCGCCGGACCTAACTTCCTGCCAGCTAAGGCAAGTGGAAAATTCCATGCGGTAATAGCGACCACAACTCCTTTAGGGACCTTATTGATATAGATTTTCTCGTTCGGATTGTCAGACGGGAGTATATCGCCTTCGATATGTCTAGCCCAACCACACGCATACTCAATAAAACTACAGGTAACCTCTACTTCGAATCTTGCTACTTTCAGAAGTTTTCCTTGCTCACGAGTGATTAACTGAGCCAATTTTTCACTGTTTTTTCTGATCTCTGCTGTAAAAGAGCGTAGCATGTCAGCTCTCGATTTTGCTGGTAGATCTTTCCATTTCTTCTGCGCTGAGTCAGCCGCTTCCAGTGCTTTTTTTACATCGCCTACTGAAGCTCTTTGCACAGTTCCGACGATAGATTCGTCAGATGGATTTAAGATATCTTCTGTAGTGTCATTTGATGCGTCAGTCCATTGTCCACCAATAAATAATTTGTAAGCTAAAGCCATATCTAATTTTTAAACTATTTAATAAAAATTGAAACTTAACGTCCCATCCATCCACCATCCACAAGCATGATACTCCCACTCATGTAAGATGATGCATCAGAACATAGAAATACTATAGGTCCCGCAAAATCTTTTGGTTGCCCCCATCTTCCTGCAGGAATCCTTTCTAATATTGATTTAGATCTATCTTCGTTATTTCTCAGTGCTTCTGTATTGTCTGTACTGATATATCCAGGAGCGATGGCGTTGACATTTACCCCATGAGAGGCCCATTCATTAGCAAAAGCCATTGTCAATTGGCCGATAGCTCCTTTGCTTGCTGCGTAACCTGGTACAGTTATACCTCCTTGGAATGTTAATAGTGAGGCTGTGAATACGATCTTACCGTAACCTCTTTTTACCATCTCTTTTCCAAATTCTCTTGTAAGTATAAACTGAGAGTTTTGATTTACTTCTACCACTTTATCATACATCTCATCAGGATGCTCGGCGGCTGGTTTTCTAAGGATCGTTCCAGCATTATTTACCAATATATCAACCTGAGGATAATCCGCTTTTACTGATTTGATAAATTCATATAATGCTGCTCTATCGCTAAAGTCGCATTGGTAAGCTTTAAATGTACGACCTAGAGCTTGTACCTCTTTTTCTATTTCACTACCTGATAGTTCCAATGTTGCCGAAACGCCAATAATATTCGCTCCTGCTTCAGCTAACGCAATAGCCATTCCTTTTCCTATTCCTCTTTTGCACCCCGTTACAAGTGCTGTCTTACCTTCTAAGCTAAATTTATTTAGTATACTCATTTTTATTTTTTAATAAACTATTATTTTTATCAATATGATCTGTTACTATTAATTCTGACAATCCAATAATACTTTCATACCGTCAGGGTTATTATCTATTCCTTCAAATACAGATTGGATATCTGTGAGAGGGGAGACCTTCGTTATAAGAGATTGAAATGGGAGATCATTTTTCGAAATTAGCTGAATTGCTTCATCATAATCCTCTCTCTCATATACTCTAGCGCCAATCAACTTTAGTTCTTTCCAGAAAAACTTAAATAGGTTTACATTTTTCGGTTGTCCATGAATAGCCACCATTACAATTCTGCTTCGTATACCTGCAATTTCAGTCATAAGGTCTACTGTCTGTTGTACTCCTGCCACCTCAAAAACTACGTCTGCGAATTTTCCATTTGTCTTATCTTTTATAAATTCGACGACGTCATCTTTTATAGGGTTCACTATCTCAAATCCCATTTCCTGAGCCAGTTGCAATCTTACTGGATTAATTTCAGATAGAATTACTCGAGCACCCTTACTCTTAGCGACCATTGCCACCAACATGCCGATCGGGCCTCCTCCAAGGACTACAGCTACCTCGTCTTTCTTTAATTCGGACAATCGAACATCATGACATGCAACAGCTAAAGGCTCTGTCAAAGCAGCTAATTTCATATCAATACTATCTGGCAATTGATGTATCGTAAATGCAGGAACATTCCAATATTGTTGCATTGCCCCAGGACTATCTATGCCGATAAATTTGAGATCTTCACATACATGACTATATCCTTTATCTGATGGTTTTTCACCTCTGTCGTCTAATGGTCGGACCACAACTTTGTCACCGATCTTTAATCCAGTGACATCCTCTCCGATTTTTTCTATTGTGCCAGACATTTCATGGCCAATGGTTACGGGCATACTCACACGTTTGTCCATCATGCCGTGATAGATATGGACATCAGTTCCACAGACACCGCAGTAGGCTACTTTGATTTGCACCTCTCCTTTAGAGGGCTCATTTACCTCTATATTTTTTATAGAAAAATTGTGATTTCCTTCATAATAACTTGCTTTCATATTGCTACTTCTTCATCATTTAGTTAAAAGACCAATTTAGAAAAACATTTATTCAATCCGAGTAATGCATAATTACCTAACCTAGACAAAAAATGAACATTCTCTATTATTACTTACTATTGTCTAGTTTACACATGGTCTAATGTACTTTTATACCTAGTAGTAACATATTCAATTTTTTTGGGTCGAATATATATGCTTAATTTACTGTTGCAAAAATGCAAGTTAATTTTACACATAATTATTATTTAATGAAGCCAATCTAAACTGATTCTTGTTTGTCAATAGTAAGTCATAGAACCTAATACAAAATCTGAAACATGAATAAGATTATAGTTACAGGAAGTACTGGATTTATTGGTTTTGCCGCTGGAATCTGAAAAGAACTGTCAGTATTTGGCAATGATTACAATACAGTAGATGAAACACCCATTAGTGATTATATATATGTGATGGATATGGCGACCGCACATGTCAAAACTGTACAACGACTACTAGACAATAATCATATTTCTGGTTTTGAAGTTTTTCAATCTAGGAATAGGAAAAGGTAGTTCTGTGTTAGAAGTAATTAATTCATTTGAAAAGATGAGTGGGAAAAAAATTTAATTTAAATTTGTAGATAGACGCGACGGCGATGTTGAGCAGTTGTAAGCCTTCACTGATCTAGCCAATCAATCATTAAACTGGCATACAAAGTATAATTTATATAATATGACAAGTTCTTCTAGGACTTGTGAACGAAAAGTAAGAGGTATTAAAAAATTTCGATCTGGAATTAATCCATACTATATATTCGTAAGCTATGTGCCTTATCTTTTGAAAAGAGAATCGGCTTATATTAATAAAACTACTTTATCCAATAAAAAAAACTGATTTAATTAAATGGAAATGAAAAACACATCGATAGTTGCCCAAGCTCCAGGTCGCATTAATATAATAGGCGAACACACCGATTATAATGATGGTTTTGTATTACCAGCGGCAATAGACAGAAAGTCTATATTTAAGTTAGCCAGAAACGAATCGAAAACAAGGGTTACTTTGGCATCTGAAAATATAGGGAACTCATACACTTTTGACTTAGATAATTTTAAACCTTTGCAAAGTGGCTGGGAAAATTATATAATGGGAGTTGTAATGGAATTACAAAAACTTGGAGCAAAATTGGAGGGATTTGAGGGTACTTTCGGCGGAAATGTTCCAATTGGGTCTGGCATGAGTTCTTCTGCTGCTCTAGAATGTAGCTTAGCGTTTGGATTAAACGAGCTTTTTAATCTAGGCCTCGACAAATGGCAGTTAATTAAAGTTTGCCAAATGGCAGAACATAACTTCGTAGGCATTAAATGTGGTATTATGGATCAGTTTGCTAGTGTAATGGGCAAGAAAAACCATGCAATGTTATTGGATTGCCGTAGTTTAGAGTATCAATATTTTCCGATGGATCTAGGAAAATATGAATTATTATTGCTTAATACCAATGTGTCCCATCAGTTAGCTTCCTCAGAATATAATACAAGAAGAGAAGAATGTGAATCGGGAGTAGAGATGATAATGAAATCTTTTCCTGAAATTAAAAACTTACGAGATGTCACAGTTGAAATGTTGCAAAAAGTGTCTTCTGCATTACCCAGTCATATATTTAAGAGGTGCCACCATATAGTAACAGAGAATGATCGAGTATTAGCTTCATCGAGAGCATTAGTGCGAAAAGATTTCCAACAGCTAGGACACTTAATTTATGAGTCTCATAAAAGCTTGCAACACGACTATGAAGTCAGTTGCCGAGAGCTAGATTTTTTAGTAAATCAAACTTTAACTTATCCTTACATACTTGGAAGCAGAATGATGGGAGGTGGTTTTGGAGGATGCACCATTAATCTAATACAAAAGGATAAGTCAGAAGAGTTTGTAGAATTAGTGTCCAAAACATACGTAGATAAATTCGGTATTAATCTTAATGAATATAGAGTAAGCATAAGCAATGGTGCAAGTTTAATATATTAAATTTAATTTCATGTCAATAAATTTCTCAGAAGATCCTCATAAAAGGTACAACATTTTAACAGGAGAATGGATTCTAGTTTCTCCTCATAGGAACAAGCGTCCATGGCAAGGTAAAGAAGAAGTTGCCGCTTCAATTGATAGATCTTCTTATGACCCAACATGTTACTTATGTCCAGGAAATACTAGGTCTAGTGGTGATATAAACCCTATGTATAAAAATACATACACATTTACCAATGATTTCGGGGCGCTAATACCTGAGACGAGGGCTTCGTCCATGAAGGATGGCCTATTAAGAGCGGACAGTGAAAAAGGGATTTGTAAGGTTGTTTGTTTTTCACATGACCACTCGCTCACTATCGCTGATATGGAAGTAAAAGATATTACACAAGTAGTAGAATTATGGTGTGATGAATATCAATCGCTAGGGGAATTACCATATATAAATCATGTGCAAATTTTCGAGAATAAAGGTGCAGTTATGGGGTGTAGTAATCCACATCCACATGGTCAGATTTGGGCGCAAAGTTCTATTCCGAAAGAAGTAGAAAGGAAATCATTTTATCAAAAAGAATACTGGGATAAACATAAAAATTCACTTCTTGGAGATTATTTAAAACAAGAAATTGAATTAAAAGAACGGATTGTCCATAGTACTGATAGATTTATAGCTGTTGTTCCTTTTTGGGCAGTATGGCCTTATGAAGTAATGATTATTCCTAGACGACAGGTTAACAATCTTATTAGTCTTAGTGCAAATGAACGAATGGATTTTGCAAAAATGATAAAAGTGGTTACATCAAAATATGATAAATTATTTAATACTTCTTTTCCATATTCATCAGGAATCCACCAAGCTCCTACTGATGGAGGGGAGCATATGTCTTGGCATATGCATATGTTATTCTATCCACCTCTTTTAAGGTCAGCTACTGTCAAGAAATTTATGGTTGGATATGAGATGTTCGCTGGTCCACAAAGAGATATTACAGCCGAAATGGCTGCTGAACAACTAAGAAAACTTTGATGTTTGTATATACATGAAAGATTAACCAAAAAATGGCGACTTGAAAATTTTCAAGTCGCCATTTTTAATACTTCTTTAATATCCTTATTTCGGTGCCATATCTGGATTCAATAGATCATAAAACTGATCTAACTTAGGCAGTATAATAATTCTAGTTCTTCTATTTGTTGCTCTACCTTCTGCAGTACTATTGTCAGCGAGGGTATTATATTCTCCACGTCCTGCGGCAATTAATCTGTTTGGATTGATGCCATGACTAGTTTGCAATAATCTAACTACAGAAGTTGCTCTTTGTACACTTAAGTCCCAATTATCTTTTACACAGCTATTGCTGATTGGAAGATTATCTGTGTATCCTTCTACCATAACTTCCAGATCAGGTCTAGATTTGATTATTTCTGCGACTTTTCCAAGTACTTCGTTTGCTCTTACGGTAAGTCTTGAACTACCAGATTGATATAGCATCTTGTCAGAAAGATTTACGAAAACTACTGTTTTGTCAACTTTGACATCAATATCATTGTCAGCAATACCATCTTTTAATACACCTTTCAGGTTTACAGCAAGAGCTAAGTTGATAGAGTCAGCTTTTGTTCTTGCAGCTTGTACGAGCCTAATGTATTTGTCTTTACCTTCTAATTGACGCAGTGTCTCACCAATATTATCATTTGCAGATTGAGATAGGACAGTTAGGTCTCCAACTTGAGTTACAGTTTTGTCTCTTTGTAATTTTAAATCTTTGATTTGATCCTTAAGATCGGCTATTTGTTCATTTCTAAGTTGTAGCGCTTTTTGATCTCCTTCTAGTAGCGCTTTATCCTTTTCACATCTGTCTAACTTTACTAACGCTCTATTCAGATCTTCACCAACTCTGCCAATGTCTTTATTAGCAGCATCTAACTCTAATTGTAGTGATCCAAATTTCTTCTTACTTACACAAGAAGTAAAACTCAGACCAAGAACTACAGCAAAAACTATAAATTTTGAATTCATATTATTATTTATTTTAATGTATAAACAGCACATTTCATGCCTAATTAGTTATTTTATTATTATGAAATGTAAATACAGATGGGAAAGGAGGTTACTTTGGACTTCATTATCATAATGATATGCATAATGACAGACGCCTTTTAAACGATTCACAAATTGATTCGTGTATGTGGTTCTGTTTTTTTTTATTAGGAAGAGTTGGAGAAATAAAATAAGTGACAAATAGGAGTGAATGTAATAACCTATTGATAAAATAGATGATTGTATAAACTTTGAATTTTTTGAATCGGTTAGATGGATATTAATTTTGCTTTTGCTTTACAAAGAATTTTTGCGGCTTCCAATAAATTGTAAGCGACATTAGGTTTTTGGTTCTATTATCAATAAAAAGGAAAACCTTTTGGAGCGAGTCAAATATCGAAAAGCGAAGCGGTTGAAATGTCTAATAGTGCAGCGGTCAATATGTCGAATAGTCAAAAAGCGCAGCGGTCGAATTCTAAACAGTAAACGCCTCTTCCATAACATTAGCGCTAATGATCTTATCCAAAATGGTTCTAGCATCAGCTTCTTCAGCAACTAGATCTTGTAGTGTTATCGTCTCTAATACCTTGTCGATCGTATATTGGACGATTGTCCAAAGAGACTTCATTGAACAATCAACAGAGTTTGTACAGAATTTGAATTGACCATCTTCTTCATCACAGGTTTCTTTGGCAAGGTTTAAACCACCGAGAGAACATATTACTTCCTTCATATTGATCATATCCGCCGGCTTAGTTAAGACATATCCTCCACGCTGACCTCGTGTGCTTCCAATAAACCCTGACATCCGCAGACAACGAGTAATTTTAGCTACATATGGATGAGACATTTCTTCGAGCTCACTTAATTGAGGAATACTCAATCCCAATTCACTATCCGCTCTAGCGATTCTGAGCAGGATTCTAATTCCGTATTCGTCTTGTTTATTAATTTTCATGGGTATGAATTTTAAATTGGTACTAACTTTTTTATATAAAATTAAGCGCATTTAACTCGTCCTCATATTCATTATTCGTCAACATCATAAAGCGATTCAGCGATTCTAGCAAATCAAGCGATTCAGCAAATTTCTTACAAGGCAATATCTATTTAATAAAAAAATAAGAGCCTGTTCTTCATTTACTAAAAACAATGAAATTTACAATTACATCATATCCATAACAAAAGCTGCTTCTTCGCTCATCATACTTTTATTCCAAGGGGGGTCATAGACGACACGCATATCTACATCAGTTACTCCTTCTACAGCACTCACTTTTGTGAACACTTCAGTAGGCAATGCATCTGCAACAGGACACATTGGAGTGGTAAGAGTCATTGTCAGAATGACTAGACCATTATCATCAACTTCGTGCCCATAGATTAATCCGAGTTCGTATATATCAACTGGAATCTCAGGGTCCTCGACAGTCTTACATGCAGCTATAATATCCTTTACTATTCTTTCTTTGTCTAGAGCCATCATTTTATTGAATTTAGAGCGACTGCATACATTTTCATTTGTTTTACCATACTTAGCAATCCATTGGATCGAGTAGGAGAGAGGTGCTCTTTTAATCCTATCTTATCTATAAAATATAGATCACTTTCCACTATATCTTTTGCAGGTTGATTTGACAAGACTTGAATCAACAAGCCTATAATACCTTTTGTAATCACTGCATCGCTATCTGCTGTGAATTCCACCTTGCCATCTTTGTGATCTACACCTAACCATACACGACTCTGACAGCCAGTTATTAGTTTGTCATCCGTTTTTTGCGCGGGATCTATTAATGGTAAGCTCTTTCCCAAATCAATGATGTACTCATACTTATCCATCCAATCATCAAAGTAGGAGAAGTCATCTATTATCTCGTCTTGTATTTCGTTTATTGTCATTCGGTAATTCTGTGTCAAATTTATTTCCTAAGCTTTTTATTTAGGTCTTGATGGCCAATAACAGTTATTATTTCAATATGATCAGAATGCAATTCAAAAATAATGCTATCTGAGCGATATACACACCTTCTGTAATCTCCTTTAATACTTAGGACAGCTTCATAGGTAAACGGACGATCTGCAATAAGCTCAAACTGATCAAACATTAATTCTATATAATTATCTGCATGTTTTATTCCGAAACGTTTTTACCGTAAACATAAATTTGTCCAAGATCATCTAACGCCTCCTGCGCAATTGTATATTTACCCATGAACTTCCGACTTTATGTAGGAAATCATCTCTTCTTTACTCATAGTAGATACTCCACTTGATTTTGCTTTGTCCAATTTAGCTTGCAACCAATCAATCTGTTTCTGTTTTCCTCTAGCTTGCCTTATCAGGTCATTTACTAATTCACTCTTGCTTGAGTATTCCTCACTTTCTACTTGTTCTTTTAGCCAAGCCTCGTTCGGTTCTGTAAAAGATATACTTTGTCTGTGCATAATTTAATTTTTGGTTCAAATATACATCATATTTACATCACGTTCAAATCATCTCTATCATTTAACAAACAAGAATTTAAGATGACTTTCAAAATCTCGTTGTCTTTCTACGCCTACCTCAGCATCCTCGCCGCTCTTTTAACTCCTGCCACTAGCTTATCCACATCATCCTTACTACTATATACGGCAAAAGACGCCCTAACTGTTCCCGGAATCTGATAAAAGTCCATTAAAGGTTGTGTACAGTGATGTCCTGTTCTTACTGCAATCCCCATTTTATCTAGTAATGTTCCGACATCATATGGATGTGTACCTTCTATCAAGAATGATATGACACTTGCTTTGTTAGCTGCAGTACCTATGATTCTTAATCCATCTATCGCTAGTAATTTTTCTGTAGCATATCTTAGCAATTCTGACTCATGCTCAGCGATTGCATCGAAACCCAGATCTTTCACGTATTCTAGAGCAATGCCTAAACCAATTGCTCCAGAAATGTCTGGTGTTCCAGCTTCAAATTTGAATGGCAATTCATTATAAGTTGTCTTTTCGAAACTTACAGTTTTTATCATATCTCCACCACCTTGATAAGGAGGCATTGCATCAAGCCATTTTCTCTTTCCGTACAATACCCCGATACCAGTAGGACCATATACTTTATGACTAGAGAAGGTATAGAAATCAGCATCCAAATCTCTAACATCTATCTTAGAATGCAACGTTGCTTGAGCTCCATCTATTAAAACTGGTATGTCTTTTTTATGAGCAAGATCGATTACTTCTTTTACTGGATTTATTGTTCCTAGTGAATTAGAAATATGTACGATCGATACAATCTTTGTTTTATCAGAAAGTAATTTTTTATACTCATCTATAATTATTTCACCTTTCTCATTTAGAGGAATCACCTTGAGTGTCGCTCCTTTCTCTTCGCAAATCATCTGCCATGGAACGATATTAGAGTGGTGTTCCATTGCTGAGATGATCACTTCATCACCTTCATTTAGGAATTTCTTACCATAGCAAGACGCTACTAGGTTGATACTTTCTGTACATCCTCTAGTAAATATTATTTCATCCGTCGATTCAGCATTAATAAATGACCTGACGCGTTCTCTTCCTAATTCAAAAGCGTCAGTAGCTTCTTGGCTGAGTTCATATACTCCTCTGTGCACATTGGCATGTTGGGATGTATAATATTTACTGATGGCATCGATAACAACCTGTGGTTTTTGGCTCGAAGCCGCACTATCAAGAAATACGATAGGCTTACCTCTCATCTCAGTATGGAGTAAAGGGAAGTCAGCACGTACTTTTTCTATATCAAGACTAGTATTTGTGTTGTTATCTGCCATTAATTGTTTTTAACTTCTGAAATTCAGATAGATAGACTACTTCTTCGAAAGCTTTGCATCAACCATAGATAGCACTTTTTCGATGATCGGTTCGTATCTAAAATTTAGAATTACATCGCCTATAAATGCTTTCTGAAGCAAGTTTTTTGCACCCTCGTCAGACAATCCTCTACTTTTTAGATAGAATACAGATTCATCATCCAATTGACCAATAGTTGCTCCATGACTACATTTTACATCATCTGCATAGATCTCTAATTGAGGTTTAGCATCCATGATGGCATTATTTGATAGCACAAGGCTGGCATTTTGTTGATAAGCATTAGTCTTTTGAGCATCTTGTCTCACAAGTACTTTACCATTGAATACACCTCTTGCTTTATCAGAAAGAATACCTTTGTATACCTCATTACTCTCACAATGAGGCACAGCATGATCGATGAATGTCGAATTATCTATATGTTGGTCATCAAGACCGAGATATGCTCCGTAGTAGTAAGTATTTACACCCGGGCCCATATGTTCAGTACTGATATTATTTCTTACGATTTTACCACCAAGATCAACACCGTAGTTGCTGTATATACTATCTCTACCTTGTATAGCTACAGAATTGGTGATTTGATATGCATTTTTGCTTTCGAATTGCAATCTGTAATGGTGAACATGCGCATTGTCTTCTACATCAATATAATTGGCTGCGTTCGTAAAGTACTTTGCATCATTATTAGTAGAGTGGTAACTTTCTATTACAGAAAATTCACTACTTTTTGATCCAATCATAAACATCTGAGGATGTGAGAAATAAGTCTCGTCACTTCCAGTATTAATATGAACAAAATGTATAGGTTTCTCAACTACAGCATTCTTATCAGAAACGATAACAAAACCGTGCTGAGCAAATGCTCTATTCATTCTTAGAAACACATTTTTAGCTGTTCCTCCTTTCTGATCGATAAGATTATGGATGCGTCCTGCAAGTATATCGTCTTGTAATGCATCCTCAACTGTCAGCATAGTCAACCCGTCAGGCATTGAATCCATGTTACTCAGATTGGTATCCAATACACCATTAACAATAGCTATAACTACTGCATCTAAACCATCAAATAAGAATTGATTGAATTGTTCTTGAGAGAAATCTTTTGATGTACCAAATTTGTATGCTTCTCTTACTATTGGTGATACATTTGTATATTTCCAATCTTCATCTTTCCGTGTAGGAAACTCCTCAGTCATTAATTGATCAAATGCAGTTTTCCTAAATGCTGCAATCGGATGATCTTTCTGACCATTAAGGCTAGCTTCGTATGTCTCAAAGAGAGATTTCATCCACTGTTTTGTATTACTATCTCTATCTTTCGATATTATTGACATCTTACGTTTCTTTTATATTCTTAATCAATAATAAAAATTAGGCAGACACTGCGTTAACTTCTTCCTTAATCCAGTCATATCCTTTTTCCTCGAGCTCTAGTGCTAAGCTTTTATCACCAGACTTTACTATTCTGCCGTTATATAGAACGTGCACAAAATCAGGAACAATATGGTCTAATAATCTTTGGTAATGGGTTACTACTACAAATGATCTATCAGGACTTCTAAGTGCATTCACAGATTCAGCGACAACTTTTAGAGCATCGATATCAAGCCCACTATCTGTTTCATCAAGTATTCCTAATTTTGGCTCAAGAACTGCCATCTGAAGCATTTCGTTACGCTTTTTTTCTCCTCCTGAAAAACCTTCGTTTAGTGATCTTTTTAGAAATGAAGGATCTATATCCAACATCGCAGCTTTTGATTTGATTAACTTTAGTATTTCTACTGGCTTTAGTGCCTCTTCTTCTCTTGCTTCTCTTCCTGCATTAATTGCACTTTTTAGAAACGTTGCATTTGTGACGCCAGGAATTTCTACAGGGTATTGGAACGCTAAAAACATGCCCGCATGTGATCTTTCATCTACATCTAGATCTAATAAATCTTTGCCATCAAAACTCACAGTGCCACTCTCTACTTCATATTCGTCTCTTCCTGCTAACACATTAGCTAGCGTACTCTTTCCAGAACCATTTGGCCCCATAATAGCATGAACTTCACCTTTTTTTACGTGAAGATTGATACCATTCAAAATAGTTTTTCCCTCTATTGTTACTTTTAAATCCTTTATATCTAACATTACTTTATTTAAATTTCAAGAGCACGAGAATTTGGTAATAAACTAGAAACAAACTCCTTTTCTCCTATTATGTTATTCTATTAATTGTAATAATAATAATTGTGTATTTGTCTTAATTATTATAACAAATTTTATATAAGATCATCCTACTGATCCTTCTAAGGTGATAGCCAACAATTTCTGAGCTTCGGCTGCAAACTCCATTGGAAGTTCTGCAAAAA
>Ga0209187_1003071_pt1 | contig 14658 bp, 10 predicted proteins | sample BantaG_FD_187430 | JGI IMG/M metagenome (GOLD analysis project Ga0209187, IMG submission 187430) | Marine algal microbial communities from Bantry Bay, Ireland - BantryBay_4 metaG (SPAdes) (version 2) | ecosystem: Host-associated > Algae > Red algae > Unclassified | place: Bantry Bay, Ireland... | reverse complement strand
TGCTTCCAGCTTCCTTCAGACCCAACCTCGCGATTACGCCCTTGCCTTCTGCTAACACTCCTCGCTACTAAGCGTGTAGTGGACTTTCACCACCTAGGTATCGGCCATGCCTGGCACACTAAAAAAAAGCGCCTTACCTAATAAAAGATAAGACGCTCCGGTGATTTGGTTTTTAGAAGTAAACCTCTGTTGATTGTATATCTTTTAGGTGTCGGTCAGTGACCGATATAACGCATGACAGAGATATAGTAAAGAGAAGTTCATGTTACAAAATTTAAAAAGTTATTTTTTTTGTTGTTGTAATAGAAGAACCAAGCATCGGTAAAATTAGTTCCCAACCGTAAAAATTTATTTTTTATTTTTTATTTTCTTTAGAATTAGAATTAGACTGTGCTTGTCCCAAATATTTCCCTACGATAATGGCAATTATAATCGTCAGATAAATCTGGCCGGTGATGGCGATTAAAATAGAGAGTGCCCCCGATGCGTCGTTAGTTGGAACTACATCACCAAATCCCAGAGTAGTAAGGCAAACAAACGAATAGTAAAAATAACTAAATCGATTATCAGGTAAACTCATTTCGAAGGAACCCGGTTGTATCAAATTAATCATCAAACAGAGTTGTCCACCAATAATACCGATCAGCAGATACCCGATAATTGCACCGTAGATCGTATTTATGGTAATATTGGAATTTCGACTTAATAACCCTCTAATTTGATGAGCCACAAAACCAAAAAATAAAACACTCACCACCAATTCCAAAAAGGGAAAAACGGCAGAAAGCTTTTCCCCCCACAAGAAAAAAAGAAAAATCAAGCCGAGTAATATTCCTATCCGTAAACTTGTCTTGGACTCGGTGACAATATAAGCCCCCATACAAATAACGATCGAGAATGATATTTTAAAAAAAATCTGAGTGTAGTCTCCTAGCAAAATTCCGAATACTGGAAAGATGATGATTCCCAGAAGAGAGATCAGAAATAGAAGAAGGTTATTAGTGTCCTGATGATGATCCGGATCGTAAAATTTTAGTATTGGCATTATTGATCTAGCTTTTTAGGAATGAGGTAAGCGTTTATTTAAGTTTAAAATTGAAACAACCATTCCTGCTAATTTAATTGATTTAAAATTTTACTTACTTCCCAATACAAAAAGTGATTAAGTACTGACTATCAACAAGTTAGTTGTTTTGAGGTACAAATGAGCAACAAAAAGTCGTCAAAGAAAGGAAAACACAGGTAAATGAAGTACTAAAATTTAATCGCCGTAAAGTTAATAAGATAAGTAATAGTTCAGCTAACATTGTGCTTTTCATTTCTAATTAATTTTTCTTAAATAGGAAAAAGCCATCTTTTAAAAAGACAGCTTTTCACTTTTATCAATATCTCTAATCACCTATTTATCATTTCTTTTCCTATATCACTTTTTTTAGCATACTTACAAGACTTTTCAAATTTTTATCTAAAGGTCTTCTTCTTGATGCCTTTTTTAACCACTTGTAAGCCTCTTTATAATTACCTGTTTCCTTATAAGCCGTCCCTAGTAGTAACATAAATTCATCATCATCAGAATTTATCTGCAAACCAGAATAACAAATATCTGCAACAGCTTGATAATTCTCAGCTTCAAGATATTTTAAAGCCAACCCCTTTGATTCTTTTAAGGCTTGTGCAACAATAAATATGTTATTAACATCCACTCCCTTTAATGGATTGTATATATTATCATCCACAAATTCTCCTTTTGTTGCTTTAAACCTAGTTCTATTTTGGCTACTTCTATTTTGGCTACTTTCTGCCTCAGAATTTTGTTTAGCTAACCCATCATTAAACCCACGATTGTAACCGTCCTTGTAACTGTATATATCTTCTCCAATTTTTGGAGTCGGTGTTGTAGGGGAAATTGGTTCTATGCATCCAACACCTCATCGTAACAGTACCCTTCTACATATCCTTCCTTATAACCTTTATCGTAATTATTGTAATTAGTTTGTGCCTGAGAAAATGTTGCACATAATAATGTTATAAATATTAAAATTATCTGTCTCATTTTATAATTTGGTTCTAGATTAGTTAAAAACAGTTATCATTTATGATAACCAAGCCAGTTAACAAATATGACAACTTTAATGCCATAAGAAATCGTTGATAGCTTGGCACTAAGTCTGAAAGAGTTGATGGATTTCTGAAGCCTTAATATTAAATTTTAGCTATGTAATAATTATCTAAAAGATTTTACATTCTAAAATGAAGGTTTAAAGAACAGAATTTACCACACTCACAGGAGTCCCTCGTCTGCAAAACTCAAGAATCCGTCCTTGGTTAAAATAAGGTGATCTAGTAAAGCAAGATCTAACAAAGAGCATCCTTGCTTGATCTTCCTAGTAATACTTAGATCAGCAGAACTAGGTTTTCGATTTCCACTTGGATGATTATGAGCTAAAATAATATTAGAAGCATTACACTTTAATGCTACGGAGAAAATTAGCTTCGCATCCACTATTGTTCCAGATACGCCTCCTTTAGATAGATGATATACACCTAATGCTTGGTTAGATCTATTTAGCAATAACACTTTAAATTCTTCATGCAACTCAATAGTTTTTCTCTTCCAGTGAGGCAGCAATATTTCATAAGCAGAGTGACTGCTTGATACTTTAAGCTTCTCTCCATTTTTTGTAGAGTAAGTGACTCGTATTTCAGAAATCTTTTTCATGGGTAATGTATTTATTGAATTATTTAAATGTAGATTTGGTGAACCTGGAAAAGAAAAAAATGATATGCTACCCTTAGTTAGAGCAAAAACTACCTCTCTGTCCTACATCTATTGAGAGTAGGACAGAGCAGGTAATAAATTGATCTCACGATTTAGCCCAATGTTGTTGGCTTCAATCTACCATTGGTGGAAAACGAGTGCTCTACACTATTATTTTTTCCCAGGTTTACCTCATTTGGAGTTTCTTCTGGCGCATAAATATAACGGCTAGTCAATTTAATGACCTCTCCCGTTTCCTTAATAGTGTATTCGTAAGGTTCACACTGCTGCTTAATGACTCTACCAGGCATATCAGTGCCAACCAGAGCTTTACAAGTTTCTTCATCAAAGGTTGAAGGAATAGAGGCTTTACGTGCTGTAGCGTAATAAGCACCAGTCTTTTGGCTCTTAACCATTTCAATTCCATTCTGAATAGTCAGAACAAAGAATTTACTTCCATCGTCAGCAGTTCTACTAACGTAGTTTACAATTTTTACCATGATTCTTGATTTTTAAGTTGAGTAAATATTTGATGTGTCTTTGAATTTTTTCCACAGAAAATGAATCAGCTATCACCTTGATTTATTTATCCAGGTCTGAAAAAATCCTCGATACTAGGAATTAGGGGGGAGTTTTTATTTCCTAAACATCAGTGGGGGTGTTGCAGGGGGGTAGGATAGACGCTCACTATTGCAATCAAAAATTTTTTTTTAAAAAATCATTAAAGTAACTTCGTGAATAATACTCTCAATACAAAATAAATATGAAGCATAGCACTTACATTGAACCGTTTTTTACAACCCATAATTCCTATACAATAAAAGACTTTTTTCAGGATGGAAACTATCCTGAAAAAAGGATCAATTTCCACCCAATAAATAAAATTGATTTAATCAATAAACAATATTTATTCGTTTTAGGCGAACCTGGTTTTGGGAAATCACGACTTCTAAAAGAGTTATTTGAGGAAAAAAAATTGAGTGGTAGCTGTGCTTTTATTGATATAAAAGACGCCAAGGATGGAATTATTAATTTACTAACTAATCCTAGTAAGCATAATGAAGACAATTCCATATTTCAAGACAAATTAAAATTTAAACTATCACCAAGTTTTAAATTAAAAAACTCTAAGAAAGTTGCAATTTTTTTAGATGCATTAGATGAGGTGCATACCGATATTATTCCCACATTTATTGATGAAGTAAGAGAAATACAAAAATCTTATCCGAAAATTTCCATTTTCGTTTCTTGCCGTTCACATCATATAACCAGATATGAAGATCATTTAAAAGAGTCAGACTTTGACTGTTGTATTATTGCCCCCTTAATTTTAGAACAAGTAGTGCAATTTATAAAATTGAATTGTAAAGAATTAAGCAATGTATCAGACTACGAATTATCAAACAAAGTCAAAAAATATTACTCACCAAATTCAATTCATTCCGAAAAAAGCTGTCCTCTTAACACTCCACGATATTTAGAAATTTTCATCAAATTGATAGATTCCAATATCGCATTTGACGAAATAATTCAATTGAACCGCTCTGAATTATTTGATTTGTTTATAGATGAAAGATTAAATAAGGAATCTGGTAAAAGAATAAGTGATCAAAAAAGCTATAAACAAAAAATACCGTACATCAAACAAGCATTTCAAAGAATAGCCTTAGTCTTAGAAATTCAAAGAGAAAATAAAATCTCAAAAGATGATTTAGCCAGTTTTGAAATGGATGCCAATATTAACTTAAGTAATCAAATACCTCTAGAAGTCTTTTATGATGGAACTCTTTTAAAAGACAATGGAGACTATTTGGAATTTGACAATACAGAATTTCAGGAATATCTCGCCTCTAAAGCATTATTACAAATTGGAAAACTGGAACAGACTATTTTTGATATTGCAATTGATCAGAAATTAAAACTTGTTTATGAATCATGGATAAACGTATTGGGATTCCTAGTTGAGCAATATCCAAGTATTTTAGCTCCGCTAGTAAAGCTTGGATGTAGAGAACAAAATCCTAATCTTTTTTTCCTGATTTTTTATCCTAACCATCGAGAACTTGAAATTCAATTAAAGAGTGAAATTTTTCTAAGTATCATTAATTATTTAATAAAGTATAAAAAATGGTTTTGGAATAATATAACAAATGGTCTTTCATTTTATTTCGTCCCTAAACTTCATAATGAAAATCTTTTTAAACTTGGCAACCAAAAATATGATCACAAACAATACCTAATTAGAATATTAATTGCAGATGTCTTAAACAGTTCCCTACAAAAAGGCATCAATTTATCTTCCCAAGAAACCGAAAATTGGAAAAATTATTATCTTAATCAACATAAAACTTCTCTAAAATACGGTACTGTATTTCACCGACATGCAATAAGAGTATTGTCTAATTTATGCTCAACAGAAGAACTTAGGGTATATGACAATTTAATAAATCAAGAACATGATATATTTGTTGCTGCAATAGACTTTCATACAAATTCAGACCCAAATCATCCTACATCTATAGAAAGATTTATTGAGTATTTGGAAAAAGGAGAGTTCTCCTTTATATCTCCTATAAATGCTATTTCTACTAAACAAGGGTTTAAATTATTTTTCCAAAAAATTATTATTCTAATGGATAAGAATAAACATCACTTTCTAGAAAAAATAGAAAGTGATGTTTTTGAGAGAAAATTTCTACACAGGTTAAAACCGCTTATTAATGACGATGAATTATTGGTATTGGTTTATACTTTTCTAATTGAATATGCTTTGAAGACTGTTTACAAAAATAGAAACGTACTCCATCTATTTATTGAAATGCTAAGAGATATAAAAATAAACTTTGAAATTGAAATAGCTAATATTATTGCTTCAACTCCGAAATATTATCAAAACCCATACAATCTAGGAATTTTATTATCAAAAATTATTTTATTTACCAACCTTTCTAAAGTAGAGAAAATATTACAAAAGTTGACAAATGGCAAAGAGATAATGCAATCTATTTTATTCAATAGTACTGATAACAAAATAGTAAATCATTTGATTAAATCTTTTCCAAAAATTGATAAAAATATAAAAGCTGAAAAACAAGTCAGCAAGAATCTTAAAAAAAGCCGAGAGCTAAATAAGACTAGAAGAATTGAAAAAAACTACGATGAATTATCAGGTCTTATTAATAAGAAGGATTTAAGAGCTGTACAACTTTTTTATACCAAACCAGAAGTTGCAATTAAGGCAACCCCTTCACAAAAGAAAAATTTAAAAAAAATTATCGTAACTCATTTAGATAAATATGACCCTATCAATGTAAAATATAACTCTGGATATCTTGAAGAGGATTTTCATAACTTCTATTATGGGGTTTTGTTATTTAACGAATTAGAAATATCACCAACATCTTACAGAAATAAATTGTTGGACATTCTACCTTATTCTAATGGAACGGATCAATCTAAACAAATACTTAAGCTAATTCCAAATCCCACAGATGAAGAACTAAAAGGGTTTATAAATAGGTATTTTTCCTTAAAATCTACGGAACTTCAAAAAATTACTATTAGTAACATTATTGAATTATTTACTCATTTAAATATTCAAGATATAGCATTCCGTTTTTTGAAAAAAATCATAAAAGATAAAGCTTTTGATTTTCCTGTAAAAATAGAAATCTTAAAAATTCTTGACAAACAAATAAAGGAAGACGATTACTTTATTGAAGTTTTTGACCGATATTCTAAATTAGAAAACAACTATAAAAACGAGCAAATATTATTATTTCTAAATGAGATACTATTATCTAGAAATAATGAAAATGCTTTTAATTGGAGGAAAAACATTTTATTTCAAAAAAAGAAAAGTGCAAGTAAAAGTAAAAAAGACTTGTGGTCTATTGAAGGGATCGGGCTAGCATTGTCAAAAATCACCCATGAGAAATTCAATTCTAAGATGCTTGATTTACTAGAGGAATCGTTCAAACTGCTAGTAAAAGATAAAAATAACTATAGCTTTGTAAATAAAGCAATCTGGTTCTCAATTGAGAAATATTTTAAATCGCAGATTAAGAATAAGGAAAATTTAATGGACAATTTAAATAAACTTAGAAACTTGACTAAAAAATATGCATCAACTCAGAATGTAAATTATTTTGATCAGACAATAGAGCAAATTGAAAGTGAATACCTTAGTTTTTTAGAAATGTATATTCCGAAACGTCTGACCCCCCCATTCCGGAGGTTTGACCCCCTTGTGGATAACGTACGATTATTAATCAGGGTCTAAGATACATGTTTTGATTTAGTTCTTAAACTTTTTCCTTTCAACTCTACGCGATGTGCCTTTGGGATAATGCGATCCAGGATGGCATCTGCGATAGTTGGTTCATTAAAGTAGGTGTGCCATTCTCCGACTGGTAATTGCGAAGCGATGATGGTAGATGATTGTTCGTAACGGTCTTCTAGTATCTGTAGCAGGATTAATTTTACTTGATTTGTAATGGGTTGTAGTCCAAAGTCATCCATGATAATCAAGTCTGCTTTTTGGATTCTATTCATCCATTTTAGTAACGTTCCGTCAATTTTAGCTAATGCGATTTGCTCGGTAAATCGATTCATGTTAAAGTACAGGGTTCGATAACCGTGGATGCAGGCGTGACTACCCAGCGCACAGGCTAGGTATGATTTTCCGCAACCAGTGGCGCCAGTGAGTAAAATATTTTCTCCTCGATCTAGATAGGCACAATCTGATAGTATTGCTAATTTTTCTTTTGTTAAATTTCTACTTTTAGAACATTCAATGTCTGATAAATTTGCCGCATAACGTAGTTTGCTGAGTCGTAAAAACATCTTGGTTCGTCGATCTGAGCGATACTGACTTTCTGCATCTACCAGTCTGGCCAACAATTCATGTGCGTCAGGTTGTTGGTTTACGGGCAGTCCTAAAATACCTTCATAGGCGGAGGCCATTCCTTCCAGTTTTAACTTTTTTAAGATTTGATGTGATTCATTTTTCATCATTATTAGTATTGTGTTTCCTAATGGAAACGGGTTAAAATATTTTAATTTTTACTGATAAGCTTCGGACCCTCGGACGTTTTTATGGGGCGGCAAAGAGGTTGGTTCTATCTGCTCGGCTTGCTGATCAAGGTTTGATTTTAAGATGTTTTCCAGCATCTTATAATTTACTTTTTGAGCTGGCTGGCAACGTTTACAAGCCTTTTCTAATCGTTGAGCAGTATATTTTCTGGCTAAACTTTGTACGCCCTGACAGCTTCGGTAAGATTGAGGTTCGTATACTTTAGATCGTAAAATATAACCAATGGCCCATTCGCAACAAGGGCCGATAGTTTGAGCCCAGCTGATATAGTTAGCCGCATTTTGTCCGGAGGATTCCTGCCATTCCTGATGCGAGCGAGGCATGTGACTTTTTTCAGTTAAGTAAACGTATCCACCACTGTCATATAAACGATTATGGATCGCAACTCGTTGATTATCAACGTATATCTCTACCGTTTTGCGCGTGTAAATGATCAGTGATTTCTTACCTACATACTTATACGGGACTGAATAGTAGTTCTTTTCTTCGCCTAGGAATACGTGATAGTTTTTCTGTATTTTTGCTTTTGTTGAGTACTTTACTTCAAAAAGTTCGTTAGGCAAATCACGCATAACAGGCAACTCGACTTTATTAAAAATATCTTGTCGGCAGCCTGGTTTTTTCTGATAATTTTTCTGATTATGGATAATTAGTTGACCAGATATAGCCTCATTTATTTCATCTATGCTATGAAAAATATGGTTACGTAACGGTGCGTAAATTCTTGTGTAAACCGTTTTAACCATATTCTCAACACTCCCTTTATCGCATGGTTTACCAGATCTAGCCGCCTTTAAATCCAAATGGTAATGAGTGGCTAATTGAACACACAAAGCATTGAAGTCCGGCTCATATCTATTTGCTTTGGTAACGAAAGATTTTAAATTATCTGATAAAATAACTTTGGGAAGCTTTCCAAAAAAGAGCAACGTCTGATTAATTCCTTCGATGAAATCCGGAAGCTTTTGACTAGGCATTGCGATGGCAAAAGAATGTTGTGAATGTGGCATCACACCAACTAAAACCTGACACTGATGTACTTCTCCTGTTTTTAGATCGACCCAATCCATCGTCTTACCAGCATAATCTAGCTGCATGGCCTCACCCGGCGGATGGTCCATCGGAATCGTTAAATCCTTACTGGCAATCACCCGTTTTAGACGTTCACAAAATTGAGAATATTTGTATCCCTGAGGATAATCCTCCATATATTCTTCCCATAATAAATATCGCGTTACACCAACCCGAGGTAGCTCCTCAAGCCAGTAATTTACCAGCGATTCAAATACTACTTCTCGGCTAGAGCAGACCGGCTCTACAGGCTCGTAAATAATTTTATGAAGCACTTGGTCGCTCATGGCAAGGATCGCAGATAGATCTGGATTATACCGTTTTGCCTTGGCAAGATATTGGCGTACCGTATTTTTAGAAATCTGAAGTCGACGAGCGGTCCCTTTAATAGACTGCGTCTCTAGATAGGTTTTAATGATACTTTTTACTTGATCCATACGTTTTATTTTTCCCATAATAATGACATTTTTAGTTGCCACTAACATGAGGGTTTTTATCGTATATCTCCACATTTTAGGGGGTCAAACCTCCGGAATGTTACCAACATTCTTCTAATTTTAGGGGGTCAAACCTCCGGAATAAGGGGGTCAGTACAAATCGGAACTGGGGGGTCAAAGGTGTCGGAATATGCATACGGCTCTTTCCAAAGATAAAAGAGGAAAATTGCAAATCAGATGCGAAGAATTACTCCCTAAATTAGCCTTTGCCATGCAAAGCCTATCGATCAGTAGTGCTTCTGTAGAACAGGTTTTCGCCATTATAGGAAACCATGAAGACATGGATTTATTACAAAAGAGTTCTTCTCTTCTCGAAGTCAACGGCGGTTCTTGGCAGTTCATTCACCTGAATTTTCAGGAATATTTAGCTGGCAAAGTTCTACTAGGTCTAAATCTTTTGGAAATTAAAGACCTGATTGCTATTAAGGAACTTGATTATAAAGTCACAAACCCATCTTGGTCTAACACGATCTCGTTTTTTGTTGACCAGCTAAACTCGGCGAACAAACCTGAATTAAGAAAAGAAATAATTAGCTGGTTTAAAGAGAGTGATCCACAGCTTTTTTTGAATTTTGAATCTAGCAGCCTGACAGATGAAATAATGGAGCAGACGGTTATACAAATTTGCTCTAATCACAGAGATAAAAATATATGGTTTCTACAAAGTCAGAATCTGCGTAAGCTTTCTAGCTTCATAAGAACCGATAAGACCTATAATTTTATCTTGAATGAGGTTCAATCATCAAAGAAATTATCTATAATAAATTCTTTTGTCTTACTATCTCATAAAGAGGAAATAACAATCCCCAGAGCTATGCTCATAAAAATTAATGACGTAATTTGGAATATTCTAAACGGTAAAGAAAGTAATGTACAGATACTTGAGGGTGCTTTAAATATCTACAATAAATTCACAAAGAAAGATGAGAAAAATATTAAAATTCTAGTTACTAAGTATTTCCATTCCATTCCCGGATTAAGACCAGCACTATTCAGAATAATTCATAAGCATAATTTACAGGATGAATACATTGACAAATGTGTAGAAGATTTATGCGACGAAGTAGATTCTGGTAGAGTTCCTTCTTATCCTAATCCGATGGTTGAACTTGTTAAGCATCTGAAAAAAGAAAGCTCAGTAGAAAAATGTATGACCTTTTACGCTGAGAAGTATGAGAAGGTGTTGGATCTTTCTACAAACGAAGTCTTTAAAACCGTTTTAAATTCAGCAGCTAAACTTGCCCCTGATAGTCATATCGTATTTGAATCATTGAAAACCATTATTGAAGACAGTTACCTACTAAGAGATATTAAAATCAACGACCCAATAAAAGATTTTCTCGAAGAAGCAGATATTAAATTCAAAATGTTTAAGTCTCTTTTTGAGTCAGAAAAAGAATTATACTTCAATTTAACCTGTCAGCTTATTACTTTACTAGACCATACGTCCATAGATTATTTGGCAGATAAGTATGTTGAACTCAAATTTAAAGAAACGGAAATTGACAATTTTAGAATAAATCTCTATCGTATGAACAAAGAACTTGTTCCTTATTTTGAATTGAAGGTTAATAAATCGCGAGTGGATAAAATTTCATTTGGAAAACTTCTGACAGATGAAGAAATATCTCTAAGAAAAATCAAACAACTTAAAAAACAAAAGAATGTTCTTTTTAATAAAGAAGCTTTTATTCACGATGTTGAAATAATCTTTGGTACCGCCGAAGAATTGTCGAATCTGGATTTCTTGGAGATTTTTGATCAACAGATAAAACTAGAATCTAATTCACAAAAATGCCTCAACCTAAATTCCGCCCATACATTAGTAATCTTAACAGATAAGTCTCGAATGGGTCCTTTAAAAAAAGATGAGCTAATAACTAAAGTTAAAAAACACTGGGAATGCTGCTTTATTATCAAGGAGATTGACCGATTTTTGGAAAATAATTCAGATGCTGAATTAGACGAAGGAGAAAAGAAGTTCATCAAAAATTGGTGTGATAAAAAAATTAAGGATGGAAAGTTGAATGCTTTTATAGCTAAACAAATTCTAAGATTCACTTTTGATCATTACGATGATAAAATATATCTTGACTTATTATCATTGAATTTTCACTCACAAAAAGAAATGCCTCTTTTCGATTTTGCAGAAAATGTAAAGAAAATCTCAGCTGCAAAAATAAAGAAACGAATTCTCGAAAATCTTCACAGCGGAATTGAAAAGAGTCCCGTCTTCATCAATCATATTAATTACTGCATCCAAAAAGGTATTACGGAAGCTGCTGATTTAATCTATTATTATCTGGAGGATAAGTCCTGGGGTAATAATTACCAGAATTATCCAACCCAAATCATTAATGCTTATTTTAAGCTGGAAGGAGATGCAGCTAAATTAGAGAAATTTTTGGAGTCAAAAGAATATTCTGAAATTACTAAATATTATCTAGCGGTAGATCTAATTAATCAAAACTCACTGGGAGTCGAAGCATATTTGAAAAAACGGTTTTCTTCACTAAATGGTGATTTAAAAGTTGATTATGCCGAACTCCTTCTACACTATGACAATAAGGAAGCATTGGTTTTCTTTGAACAGAATATGATCAAGACAAACTGTAGCCCTTTTGATATTATTAATAAACTAAATAATTTAAAATCATCTAGCTCAGTTCCTCACCTATTACGACTTTTAAAATTAAGCGGAACCTTGGTAAATTTTAAGGAAAACGGGATCAAGCTGGATCATCATATCTACGAAGCAATCCAGACTATTGCATTGATAGATAAAAACTACCATGCGACCCAAAAGCATATTGACTCATTTATTTCTAAGCAACAACTTTTAAAAAGCACGCCATGGGGCGAAAAGATGATTGAAAAATTAAAGCAAAAAGTCGAGCACTTAAAAAACTTATTTTATTTAAAAGAAGGTAAAACGCCAACTATCGAAGATGCTCTAAATCTTTTTCAAAAATCAAAAACGACAATATGAAAACTCTAATAATGATCCTTGTTTTTTCAGCAGCCTTCTTCCTTATAGGTTATGGTATAAAAAGGTATTTTGATTATAAAATTCTGCAAGGAAAAGAAGGTAGTAATGCTACCATTCGGAAAGCTATTGGTTCGTTGTTGTTTGGATTAATAGCACTCGTTAGTATCGCTCCACTTATTGCGGATATTATTGTTCAAATTTTAAATAAAATGCCAGGTGTTAGCCTGAAAAATACCCAATCAGGTGAAATTATTGGACTAATTGCCTATGTGGTATTTTGTATAGCTATCATTGCTGTTATTCGGATCTATTATCAAAATAGGAATAAATTGTATGATTCAGAACCAGTTACTAATAAGAAGAGTAGATTAGATTCGAAACCAGTACAACCTTCTGTCAAAAATCCTGACAAAAAGGTAAGTAACAATAATCAGCAGGTTATAAACCATGGTTCAGTTGGGAAACAAATTAATATTAATGAAAACAATGGAGAAATAAACTTATGAAAGACAATAAAAACGACCAATATATTATTAAAAATCAAGAGCGTATTGAAAAACAGGTTTTCATTCAAACCAATAATGGAATTGTAAATATTAATAACGCTAATTCATACAGTGAACTTAGTACTTTCTCACCAGTCAAAATAAACCAACAATTTCAACAAGCTTCCCACGAACTTTCTAACTACCAAAATTACTTCGAAGGATTACCGAACTCACACTTACAAAGGAAAGAAACCGAGGAACTTCTAAATTGGACAAAGACACCTTTAACCAAAAATGATAGTCCTATCGCTATGCTAGTGGGAAACGCTGGATATGGGAAGTCTGTAATTCTTAAAGATCTCTTCCAGAAGTTACGAAATGAGGGAGTTTCAGTTCTTGGTATTAAGGCTGATAAATATTACGTCGCCGGAATATCCGAATTGGAAAATCGCTTGGGAGTAGACGATAGAATTGAGGCGATGGCTCGCAAGCTTCAGAAAAAAGAAAAGAAAGTGGTTATACTGATTGACCAAATTGATGCTTTATCATTATCTCTTTCAACGGATCGAAAGTACCTGACCGCCTACAAACAACTAGTTACCAAGCTCTCTGCCATACCTGATATCAGAATCATAATCTCTGTACGGCTATACGATTTAAATTACGATCAAGGGCTCAACTTTTCAGAACAGGACAGTGAAAAAGGAGAAAAGGAAAAAAGTCAAAAGACCGTAAAAGTAAATTTACTTGATATCCAGCAAGTAGAAGATGTGCTTAGTCAACTACACGTCAATCAAAATAACCTTTCTACAAAGCTGATCGAACTATTGAGGACTCCACTCCACCTGAATGTTTTTTGTAAAGTGTATAACGCTGCCATCCATCTTCAAAATATCAAAACGTTACAAGACTTATATTTTGAATTATGGCGACAAAAGGTACTGGAGATTCCTCATAATTCCAATGTACAAAAAGACAACGTCATCACATTATTATATACGATTGTCAATGGAATTGAAATTAGTATTTCTGAGCTTCCGCTCCGAGATAAATTTCACCGCGAACTCCAGTATTTGAAAAGCATTGGAATTATAAAAGAAAGCGGTGGAACGATTCAGTTTTTCCACCAAACATTTTTTGATTTTGTCTTCGCAAAAAAATTTGTAGAATCTAAGGATGATGTGTGGACTTTTCTAAAAAGACATAAGCAGGGATTATTGGTCCGAGCCAAGTTAAAAATGATCATTAATTATTTGCGGGATTATGATGTGGATCGATATTTAAAATTATCCAAAAAACTTTTGACAAATAATGAGGCCAGCTTTCATATTAAACACCTGATAATGACTTTAATGGCGTACCGAAATAATCCTTCTATCAAAGAACTAGATTTTGTCGCCAAAATTATCTTAACTCATCCAACACAAAAATTAGACTTTTTAAAGAGTACTACCGGACAGGGATGGCTGAAGTGGATGGTAGATAAGGATATATTGGATACATTATTATTTTCAAAAAATGAAAAAGATGAAATAAAACTGAATCAATCTGAAGAGCAGCGCAATCTTTGGCTTACGATCTTATTTAGGAAAATCGGAGATGAGCAACCTTTAGTATTAAAGTACATTTCTGAACTTCCCAATTTTGAAACTAAATCTAAACGAGTGTATAACAAAACGGGGGCGGCTTATTTTTAAGCCGCTCTTTTTGAGTACAATTGCTGCTGCTCTTTCTGAATAAAATCCTTTACATACTGATCC
>Ga0209187_1003065_pt1 | contig 14675 bp, 9 predicted proteins | sample BantaG_FD_187430 | JGI IMG/M metagenome (GOLD analysis project Ga0209187, IMG submission 187430) | Marine algal microbial communities from Bantry Bay, Ireland - BantryBay_4 metaG (SPAdes) (version 2) | ecosystem: Host-associated > Algae > Red algae > Unclassified | place: Bantry Bay, Ireland... | reverse complement strand
GTCGGACAAGGATGATAGAGGAATTAGCGCTGACGATTTTGATGAGTTTTCTACAATCTACAGTAGTGCAAAGTGGATAGTTGAACAGTACCTTGTAAATAGAAAAGGCAATAACCTTATCAAAGTCAAATCTTGGGAAAACGAGAAAAGAGCAATTAATTATTTACTAAATTAAATTTTAGCTTTCTTATCCTTGGTCTAGGTAACTATCTTGCAAGAACAATGTCAACCCTAAGTATCGTCAAATCATAGTAATGCTTACCTGCAATTTGAATAAGTTAGAAAAATCAAATATTCTGAGTTTAAAAACAAACGGATTTTCCGTATCATTTTTTGATTCCATTTCTGAATCAGCAACTGAATGGAACTCCAAAACAGATGGTAATTTATTTTTAAACTCATCTTTTCTATCTGCACTTGAAGCAGCTCCGCCATCTGGAACAGATTATAGATATAGTTTAGTAAAGAAAGATGGAAAATTAGTAGGTATAGTTTATTATCAGCTGAAAAAGATCAATCTGTATCTCAGCTTAAGATTGGACACACATTCGCCTGTTGGCTTTATAAATACGCTATGGTATAAAGTGAAAAGTTTTCTCGCAAAGCGAATTAATCAATATTTATTAGTGAATGGTAACATGACACTTACTGGAAATAATGGCTTTCATTTTGATGACACAGTTTCAGAAATTGAAAAATTTAACTTAGTTGATGAAATCAGTGATGAATTAGTCTGTAAACTAAAAAGAGAAAAGATAAAGGTTAAAGCAATTTTGCTCAAAGATTTTCGATTATCAGAAAAGCCAAATATAACAGATTGGAAATTTTCGGAGTTTCAAGTTCAGCCTAATATGATTATGAAAATTGATCAAGAATGGTCTTCTTTCGATGATTATATCATGGCGATGAAATCAAAGTATAGGGTTAGAGTAAGACGAGCAAGAAAGAAAGCTGAATCATTAGTAAAAAGACAACTATCACCAGAGGAAATCCATTCATATGGTGATGATATTTCTAAATTGTACAATAATGTAGCAGATCAAGCTGGATTCAATCTATTTATATTGCCGAGGAATTATTTTTATAGTCTTCAGAATCAATTAGGTGATAATATGAAGCTTATAGCTTATTTTGAGGACGATAAAATGGTAGGCTATTACACTCATATTTTCAATGAAGGTGAGTTGGACGCACACTTCCTTGGCTATGATCCCATTTGCAATAAATCATGTCAGTTGTATCTCAATATGTTGTATGATTTAGTAGATGATGCAATAGAATTAAAAGCACATAATCTGATTTTGTCTCGTACGGCCATGGAAATTAAAAGTTCAATAGGAGCTGAAGCCCATGATATGTATCTATATATGCGATCGACCAATTCGATATTGAATAAAGGGGTTTCGATAGCATTAGATTATTTTAAACCTAAAGCTAATTGGCAGCCAAGAAGTCCATTTAAATAGAGGATATTTTTAAATTTATAAATATGATATAGGATTTTGCTTTACTTTCTCTCAACGAAATAAAATTAGCTTCCCTTGTTAAATGTTAAATTTTAGTATTTATATCCTAAGATTTTGAATAGAATTAAAAATGGCTGTACATTCACGATGTGATTTAAGGATTTCTTTAAATTATGCGCATTTTTTAATCAAATTATATATGGGAAATGTATTTAATTTGTTTTTTTAGCGTGATTTGTTTCACGACTCAAAAACACCCTTAAGAAATGTCGCGGGACCTCTTTACCAGAGAGGTCCCATTTTTATCTCTTTTTATATAAATCATTTAATCCCAATCCTTGCTCGATCATAGGGATTATTTTTTCTACTCTTCTTTTTTTAGTTTCTTCTTTTTTTGCGCTTGTGATATACTGGATGTATTCATTTCTCTTAGAGTTGCTAAACGATGTCAATTGATTTAGTGTATTGCTCGAAAGGTTTGCTTTTAGAATATTAGGGATTTTTAGTTTCTCGTTTTTTTTAATTGGTTTAACCTCCTTTCCATCTTTTTGATTCTGGATTGCTTCTAGTACATAAGATCTTATTACATCCTCTTTAAGATCGGAGTTGTCGGTGTATTTGAGGTGCCTCATGCCTTTTGTTTTACCTTCTTGGGCATTTTCTAACATTCGCAATTGGTCTTTGAGAAATGATCCATTGTGGAACCAGATTCCAAAGTGATTTTTGAAACCTGAGAATGAAATAACATTTTTACCGTTCAGCCTATACGTTGGTATTCCCCATTTAATATCTTCTTCTAATTCAGTATCGATTAATATTTTTCTAATACTTTTTAAGCCTTTTTCCCACTTTGAGTGTTTCTTGATGAATGCATCAACTTTCGATTCAACCTTCATATTATTTTACTTTTGATAATTTGGATTTTAGTTTATCAGCTATTCTTCCATTTTCCAACTTTTGTAGATAGAGATGCCAAGCATTCGAAAATGCTGGATTCAGTTTTTTAGATTGGAATTCATAAGGTGGAGAGTTGTCAGTACCATGGATAATAACTGTATGTAAGTATTTTAAATCTTGTTGCAGTGTTTCTATTTTAACGAAGTAAGGATGATTAGATATAAATTTCTCTACTAAAATAGTATAGTTAACTACATCATTAATAGGAATAGATAAACCACCATCATCAAAGAAACTTTTGTCCGCCCTAATTTGTGATATTGCTATATATTCCTCAAGGGCATTACTGAAAGGGCCTTCAATCATACTCTTAATTTTTGCGGGATTGATTATTGCTTCGACCAAACCTTCATTAGCGGAAAATTTAAACCCAGCAGCTTCAAAATTTTTTGCAAAATCATTAGAAAGCATATTGTAATTTCTCTGTGAAGCATCAGAATATTCATCTTCAGTCCATGCTCTTTTTTCCAAAAATTGATGTAACATTTTTTCCTCTGCTAAATTATTCAGATGATACTCGGCAAGTATATACATGATGTCATTCCATTCTGCAGCACCACTTCTTTCTTGTTGGAGTACACGCAATATATATTTACCTCTATCCAGCAATGATTTTTCTTTATTTGATAATTGTGTAACAAGACTCTCCAAAGTCTCTGTAAAAGAATCAGGCTCTTTTTCATTATATATCATTTGGAGTCCGCCACCATAAATCCATCCGTTCTTACCATCGTAAGAGATTTTACGATAGGGTGTATTGTATTCCCGACCTCTAAGAATCACTCTTTCTTGAAAATCAGAAATTTCTCCAGTACTATAAACTAGGGTGTTTTCCTTTAGTTTATCAACAACTTTTGATGATTTGATGGCTTCATTTCTTACCCTTAGATTGTCAACTGTTACAAAGTAAATTTGATGAGTTTGTTTCCTTACAGTAGAATTTGATATAGTCGATTCCTGCTCTAAATTCTCGCTTTGAGTTTGCTTTTCAGAATTACATCCGAATAATAATAGGGATGCGCAAAAGAAGATTGACCATGTTGGTTTATTCATATTATCATCTTTACGGGATTAAGATAATGATATTAGGCAAATTATTTATTGCCAAATCAAAAAAAGTAAGACTTGAGTATCCAAGGATTGTGCAAAAAATAAAAGCGGAATAATCACTTGTGACTATTCCGCCTCTCCATTTTTGGGATTAAATAAATTGGTCTCTTTAAATAGGTTTTTATCCTTTTCTGAACTTTTCAGTCCTATAAGCAGCATTTAATATTTCATTTCTTTTCACCATGAGCGGCTTTTCGAAGTGCTTTCTGTTTCGTAAATCTTTAATGATTGTTGTAGAATTGACTTTTCTTTTAAAGCTCTTCAACGCTCTGATTATATTATCTTCGTCATTTACATTGATAATTAGAAATATATATTGTTTGAATTTGGAGTGCAAAAGTAAGCCAATTAATACATATTATCTGAACTTTATCATGATTATTTCTTTAATTGAAAATATTTATAATCTCTTAATTCTAAAAATAGATATTTGTCTTTTGGAAAACTTACTTACTCAATCATAAACCGTTGACAAGAGGATTGACATATATAAATAACATGAAATATCTGATTTCTAAAATTCGTTTATTTCTAAACATTTGATGAAGGTTATTTTTAAATTTGTTATTCACTTATTGATCGTTTTACTCTTTACTATAGTATCTCAGATTGGTGGTGTTACATGGATTCTTTCAATGTTGACTGTCAGTGCATTGAAATTTAAAAAGAAATGGACAGTACCAACTTTCCTAGCTTTATACTTTGCTATCTCATTCTTGATTGTTCCAAGCCTTGCTTCACTAGATGGAAGAGTTCCTTTACCTATTTTTAAATCTGGAAATATTGTACCACATAACTTAATTACTATTGTTTTTAACAGACATTATGTAAAAGAGGATTTATTAACGGAATTGAAAATTATTTCCAAAATTTTTGAGAGAATTAATCCTGATACTAAACTGGTCTATCTAGATGCAAATTTTCCATTTATTGATGGATTTCCTTTGCTACCGCATCGCAGCCATAATGATGGTAGAAAAATTGATTTAGCCTTTATTTATACCAAGAACGGAAATGCATCAAACGCTAAACCCTCAAGATCAGGATATGGATATTTCGAAGCTCCTAATAAAGGAGAGTATAATCAGCCTAAAGTTTGTATTGAAAGAGGGTATTGGCAATATGATTTTACAAAATACCTAACGCTAGGTTCTTCTGTTAATTTTGAACTGGATACAGACAGGACTAAAGCATTAATGCAAGTCATTCTTAATAGGCCAAAAACTCACAAAGTATTTATAGAACCTCATCTAAAGACTAGACTTCAAATAGATCACGTTAAATGTAGGTTTCATGGTTGTAAAGCTGTTCGTCATGATGATCATATTCATTATCAAATTTAGTAGTGGGTAATTTCAATATCATAATTAGTATTGTATACATTTACAATGGAAAAACTGATTTCTTATGGCAATAAATATAGTCTTAGTAGAACCTGAGATTCCTAATAACACAGGTAACATTGGACGTTTGAGCCTCGCTTCTGGCGCTACTTTACATCTTGTCAAACCCTTTGGTTTTGAGTTAAACGATAAAAGAGTCAAGCGAGCAGGGCTAGATTATTGGAAACATGTAGACTTGCACATATATGAAGATGTAGATTCTTTCTTTGAATTACATAAAGACAAATCAATGGTTTTTCTCTCAAGTCATGGCAAAAAAAACTATACTGAAATAGAGGTTACAGAAAATTTATTTATCGTTTTTGGCAAAGAGTCTAAAGGCTTGGGAAATGAGCTTAGGAACAAATACTTTGAACGTCTATACAGTATTCCAATAGTTAGTAACCATGTGCGAAGTTTGAATCTTGCCAATGCAGTAAGTATAGTGGTTTATTCTGTCATAAGTAGAATGAATACTTAATTTAATCAAGTACTTTAAGCCTTTTCCTTAGTTTTTTGAAGTTAGGTAGCAATTAATTTTTAACTAGATAAAATCTAATATATATTACGCAACTATTTACAGAGATATAATTTTTCTAATACTTAAATTCTCCGATGCTCGCGTTGGTTAATTCAAATCTAGGATCCTTTATATTAGATAATTTTAAAAACAACCCAATTACAATAAAATTAATTACAAACACATGATTACAAAATCAGTTATAAAGATCCGATTACAAAAATAATTTACAAATAATCAATTTGCTATTAGAGCATTAATAATTCATCAAAACTAGTTATGAAAACAAAAATTATTCAATTTTTAGCGATAGTACTCTTGGGTAGCCCTTCGTTACTTTGCCAGGATATTCAGATAGATGTCCTTACAAATATAAATTATGAAAATGAGTTTTATAAGCTCAATGACATGGTAGAAGCAATAATAGCGGAGCAAGTTAATGGATGCGCTGAGTATAATATGATATCAAAAGTAGATGATGGAACGGCGGATGTAATTTTAGAATTATGGGAATCGAAAGAGTTTTTGGATCAAAGTATTTTTAAAGAAACGAGGAAGGATGAGAAAACTAGCCCAAATGGAAAAAAGACGGTAACAAGTAGAAAAGTAGCGGGTATTTTAGTTAAAGACGAAATCAAATTATTTGGTCGAATGACAGAGAGGGAATCGGGAGCAATTATTGATTTATTCGTTTTGCTTGGTTCAGTAGGGCATGAGTTTGATCTAAAAGAAGTAGCGAATAGTTGGTCGAATGTTCCTAGAGAGTTTAAAAGAATACAAGAGAATATTTTATTTAATAATGAAGATGTTGTACAAGAGGGAAGAGCGGCTAATGTAGTTGCACTAAAAGATAAGCTTGCTAAAATAATGGGTACAATGGTAAGTGAAAATCTAGCTACGGAAGCAAAAATTGTAGGAATTGCAAAGCAGAAGAAAGATAAAGTAAAGAAAATCGAAATAGAAAAGTGTGCAGATGTCGATGTATCTAAGTATGGCAATATATATTTTGGTATCGTACACGGAAGTGATTACAAAGGGGAGCGTATATATAGAAAAGTTGGAACTTGCTATTTTGACAATGAAGAAAATATTTTTGGGGTGAGAAAAGGTGAAAAAGAGCTGCTTCCACTTATTGAGGGCGGTGAGGAATTATATATTGCAGACGCAGATGCTGTAGATCAATCTAATCTAACTAAGTATAAGTCTAAAGAAACAAAAGATATGACATTTGTTTTTTTTTATGATCCTACTCATACTTATTCAGAGTTAGACCGGCTGCATATAGAGTTTATGTATCAAGCTAGTTTATTAGGCTATAAGGACGTAAGAGTTATTGCTAATGATGCAATAACAGAGTCTATAAATCAAAATATGTCAAAAAGTATTTATTCACCAGCTAAAAGTGATAAAGAAGAGATAGAACTAAATATTGATAATATCAAATCAACAAACACTATTTTTGTTGGCCTTTCGAATCCTGCGAAATATAAAGCTAGTCTTGCCTCTATATTTGGAGAAAAGCCAAGTGGGGATGCAAGATTTATGAGTTCAACGATTAAGTATAAAGATGAACTTATAGAGATTAATGAAAACGAAAATAGAAAATTAATTAAAAGGAAATGTGGTTACTTCTTTGATGATCATTCAGTTAAAATAGAATCGATCAAAGGTTTGACTAATGACAGTGAATTGCGAATACTAGGTGTAGAGGAAGAGAAAAAAGGCAAAGTAAAGAAAGTAATTGTGACAAGTAATGAACCATTGTCTAGAAAAGCTAAATATGATATTTATGATCAAAAGATTACTAAAAAAGCCAAGCCAGTGTTAGAATTGAAAATTGATGAGATCTTAAATACTTACACTGCAATTGCTGAGGTAAAAAAAGGCAATAAAAAAGTTTTAGAATTATTGAAGAGTGGGAAGAAGTTAAGGTCAGATAAAAGGAGCTCTGGAAAAGGAATAATTGGAGCTTTATCTGGAAGTTCTTCGGGAATCAATAAAATGAAATTTTATAGAACTTATATTGAGCGGATTTAATACTTAAATTCTCCGATGCTTGCGTCAAGGTTATAAAAGAGATGTTTTTGCATAAAAGCGCTTTATCAAAAAAAAAATCATGAAAAATTAATTCATTATTTCTTAAGCTATGTTTTTTATATATTAGAACTTTGAAATATCCTGTTTTACATATTCCTAAATCAACAAATGGTTACGAATATTATAAAAGTGAACAACAATGAAAAATATATCAAACAGACGTGAATTTTTAAAAAAGGCTTCGATTGCCGCAGCTGGAATTTCAATAGTTCCACGTCATGTACTAGGTGGAGTAGGGTATATAGCACCGAGTGATCAGATAAGGATAGCGACTGTAGGTGCAGGAGGAAAAGGACATAGCGATACTTGGAGAGCTTCTGGGATGAAAAAAGCTGGTGGGAAAGCAACAGAACAGATTGTAGCTTTATGTGATGTTGATACAAAAACGGCAGCAAAGACTTTTGCAATGTTTCCTAAAGCAAAAGTATATAAGGATTACAGAAAGATGCTTGCAGAAATGGATGATGAGATAGATGCTGTAATTATAAGTACACCAGATCACATGCATGCTCCAGTAGGTATGAACGCTATATCCAGAGGTAAGCATGTATATATTCAAAAGCCACTCGCTCACGATGTATATGAAGCACGAATGCTGACCGAAGCGGCAAGAAAGCACAATGTTGTAACCCAAATGGGTAATCAAGGTAGTTCATCTGACGATATCAGACGAATTACTGAATGGATAAAATCAGGAATTATTGGTGATGTTACACAGGTACATGCTTGGACCAATAGACCTGTCTGGGAACAAGCAATGTATAGACCCATTGAAAAAATAGAAGTGCCAGATCATATTGATTGGGATCTTTTCTTGGGGAGTGCGCCGGAGAGGCCTTATCACCCTACTTACCATCCGTTTGGTTGGAGAGGATGGTGGGATTTCGGAACAGGAGCATTAGGAGACATGGCTTGTCATGTTATTGACCCTGCAGTACGTGCATTGAAATTGAAATATCCAACACATGTACAAGCATTTGCTCCATTCAAAGTTAAAAATTGGAATAGAGTCAATTCTTTTGAATCCCCGCCTTTAGCAACTATTGTGCATTATGATTTTGGCGCAAGAGAAGATATGCCTGGAGTAAGATTAAGTTGGTATGATGGGGGTATGATGCCGCCGCGCCCTTCAGAATTAATGGACGATGAACCCATGGGTAATTGGGACGGAGGAGTAATATTTGAAGGAACATCTGGTAAGATCATGTGTGATTGTTACGCAGCAAACCCTAGGCTCTTACCACTTAAAAAAATGGATAGCTTCCAAGAACCTAAACAAACAATACCAAGAGTAAAAGATCAGAATCATCAGCAAAATTGGATTTCAGCTATAAGAGGAGAAGAAGAAGCCAGTTCAACATTTGATTATGCAGGGCCGCTCACAGAAATAGTTCTTATGGGTAATCTTGCCATAAGATCATTGTATGCCCAAGAAGAAAGAAAGGACAATGGTAAAAAATATATGGCATATACAGGAACTGGAATTCGGTTAGCATGGGATGGTGAAGCGATGAAAATTACAAACTACGATCCAGCTAATCAATTTGTAAAAAGAGACTACAGAGAAGGCTTTGGGCTAAAAATGTAAATCATGGAGTTTGCCGTATATACAATTTCTGTTTCTGGAATATTTACAAAGACCTATAATATATATCAAAATAATAAGTTGATGTATAGCGTCGAAAGTGAATCCTTCTGGAGCTCTAAGGAGATGGTTTTTCGAGATGATCAAGACAATGCCGTTTTGTTGCTCCATCGAGTGTCATCATTTATGGAAACTAAATTTATAATCAGTGATTCTGAAAGGCCAATTGCAACAGTGACAAAAGAAGGCTTGGGTATCTCATTCTATTCTGAAAGTATTTATGGAAATCATAGACTTAAAGGCAAAAGTTTCAATACTGATTTTACATTATTCGATGAGACAGATGAGATTGCAAAAGTCTCCCGTAAAAAATTTAGGTCCAAAGACAAATATGGAATTGCCATCAAAAAAGGACATGATGAGAAATATATCTTAGCACTAACGATAGCTATCGAGGTTGTTATTCAAATGCAACAAAGTGGGTAACATATTAAAGGAATATGAGTAGACCCTGTTGATGCAAAATTGTATTAAATCCATTAAAGTGATTATGCAGTCATTAATCTAATTGTGTAAATGTGGTTGAGTTATCTGAACCTAGCCCTTTTCCTGCCCAACTCCATCCTAAAACAGCCATAGGGAAATACGCAAGTGATAAATCAATAATAGAGAATAAATAAAACTCTGGCAGCAAAATTGCCATGATCAAACCTCCAATCATGAATAGTCCTGCAATAATATAAGCAAGTGTTTTATGACGAGAGATTCCAATTTTTACTGCTGTAAATGCACCAGCCAAAGTACCTAAAGCATGCGCTAAAAAAGGAAGTACAAAATGCTTAACATCATATAGTTCAACATTAGCTTTTATACTCTCGATATCATTTGGATCTACACCTTCAGGTGGCGGTATCAAGTAAGAACTTAGCATAATAATTCCAGAATTAACCAGACCTCCGATAATTAATCCAGCTATTACCGCGAGTATATTTCTTAGTATAGGTGACATAGAGTTAAGTTTTAGTTAGCTCTAAAATAACAAAATGTTTCGAATTGATGCCAAATCCTCAACCGCAGTGTCTGACATCTCAAAGAGTGTCTGACACTTTTATGTTACAAGCCTTGGAGTATTTATAAGACGAACTTAATAGTGAGCAATATTATATTGTAAGGAGCTTATCTCTTATGGTCAAATATTATGTAGAGGGATAAACCTTAATTTCTCCATTCAAATTGTAAGTGTCAGACACCTCATGGGTGTGCAGACACTACTGCCAACTCAATAGCTAAACACCTACCTCATCAACATAATATCACCTAATTTTCTTTCAACATTTCCTTCAATATCAGTTATCTGAAGATTATAAACATACACGCCACTGCCCAAGACATTCCCATTATAAATACCATCCCATGATATAATACCATCTATACTTCTAGACTGAAGTACTCTATTTCCCCAACGGTCATAGATCTCTATATTTAAAATTTTGTCCTCACCAAAGTTAAATATGACTTGATCATTTATATTATCATAATTCGGACTGAATACATTAGCAATTTTGATCACTATTTCCTCTTCTTCTTCCTCTTCTTCCTCTTCCATCTCTTCAACAAACACTGTTACAAATATGGATTGTGTACATCCAGCTTCGTCAAATATCAATAGAGAGTATAACGTAGTGTCAACTGGGGATGCAATTGGGAATGCGCAATCTGTACAGCTAAGTGTATTTTCTGGACTCCAAGCAAAAGTGAAGTTTCCTGTCTCTACAGTACCTACAAGAATGACACTGTCACCCTCGGTTATTGTATATTCTAGAGCATAATCCGCAACATCTAAAGGATTCATTGCTACTAATATTTCTGTTACTTCAATCATACATAGGTTGGCATCTAAAATAACTATATCGTAAGTAGTATCGGTAAGCCCATCTATGAAAGTAGAATCCACTATGTCATCATTTACTATTATAGTATACGGTCCAGATTGACTGTCTAGGCCCAAAATATTAATAGATCCATCTGTAGCTGATCCACAGCTAGGATTTACTATATCTATAGTAGGTGATTGGTTAACTCCATCTACTAAAATAAAGCTAGTTTCTTCTGTACAGCCTTGATTATCAGTTACCGTTAGGAAATAGATTCCTGCCAATAATCCATTTGCAGAAGGAGAATCTCCAATGCTGGTATCATTCCACATATACATGTACGGATCTTGAGTACCTGCAACAGTATAAAGGATCGATCCTGTTCCTCCTTCACAACTAATGGGTGAAGTTACACTCCATGATCCAGTTATTGGAGTGTTCGTTGAGGAGATCGATATTGAATTCGTATACACTATTGCACCAGCGCTATCTATTATTTCTATAATGTATATCCCTGGCGTCAAAGAATTAAAAATCCCACCAATATTTGGACCAATTTGATTAGGTATTAATTCTTCATTTCCGTCTTCATCGGTGAGTCTGATTGTGAATGTCTCTCCAGCTGGACTATTCGTTTCTACTTGTATTGAACCTACTGTACCATCACCACACAAGTCATCTGTTGGAGTGATCACTACATCAAATTGGCAAGGATTGAAAGATATGGATATCGTTACTAAACTATCACAACCATTTGCAGATTGATTAAAGAGAGTATCTGTACTTGTCGGATTTGTATCATTGTATAAAGTGCCATTTATAATTGTATCGCTTCCTATACAAAGTGGTACAGTTTGTATAGAGTTGGATGGAGGGTAGAAGTTTAGATCTATATTTACAGTAGTGTCACAGCCCGAGCCGGATAGCATTACTTGGTCCGTTGGATTATTAATGTCAAATGTTATTCCATTTACAACTATAAACCCGTCCATGCATAATGTGTCATTTCTTTCAATGGTGATGTTTGCTGAAGGTGCAATTTGTATCATAACAATACTATCACATCCATTTGAAGATTGATTAAATAGCGTGTCAACTCCTGACAAGTTCGCATCATTGTATAAAGTCCCATTAATGGTGATATCTGAACCTTGGCAAAGTGGTACCATTAATAATGAATCAGAAGGAGGATAAAAAGATAAGTTTATATTGACGATACTATCGCATCCATCAATACTTGCGTTTTCTAAAGTATCTCTGCCTATTCTGTTATTGAAATCGTATGTATTTCCATTGATAGTTGTCGTAAAATCAGAGCAAAAAGGGCCTATTAGATCCTCTTCATCTATAATATGAAAGTTTAGAGCTACATTTATTGTTGTGTCGCACCCTGAACCACTTAGAATAATCTCATCCATTTGATTGTTAAAATCAAAGGTTTGTCCTTCAATAATAATTGATTCATCCAAGCATAAAGTATCATTTCTATCAATCGTTATTCCTGTACTTGGTACAATTTGTACCGTTACAATACTATCACATCCATTGGCTGACATATTATATAGTGTATCTACACCACTTTGATTGGCATCATTATACAAAGTACCATTAATAGTGGTACTCGTCCCAACACAAAGAGGTACCATAAGCAATGAATCTGCATGTGGTAAGAAGTCCACCATTATCGATACGATACTATCACATCTACTTCCTGGGATCGTATCAAGTAAAATTTCATTTCCTTCGAAAAATTCTATTCCGTTTATTGTTAAAGTATCGTTGGCACAGGCAAAGGTGTCAAGTTCATACCTAGCATAATCGATTGCTCGTATATACAGTGTATCTTCTACACCACCAAAATTATTTATACAGTTGCCATCTTCAATAGAAGGTATCGTTATGATATAAGTACTGTCAATAAGAAGATTGAGTGTGTCATTAGAGTATGATTCTGTGTTGTCTACGTTGCACGCTGTTATTCTAAAAGTATTATCCAAAATAGTGTTTGCTCCACCTCCGACTAAGTCTCCATTTGTTGCAAAAATAGATGCATTAAATGAAAATGGCGCTGTTCCAGACATAACGTATGTGATCGTCCTGCAGTCGTCAGCACATACATCAATACTATCCGCAGCAATATTAATGTTTGGAGAGGCAACTATATTAATTGATATCAATGATGAATCCTTTGGACAGGAAATACCATCTCCTACCAAATATTGATATTCGTTTACACCAGTTGGTAATCCCGTTGTATTTAGCATGTTGTCGTTTAATCCTCCATTTCCTGTAATGTCAGAGAATATTCCTCCTATATCTTCCCCTGTAAGTAGGGTGTAAAGGTCTATCATTTCCCCTTCACAAAAATTATCACTTACATCGATTCCAGAAGTAAGACTAGATTCTACAGTGACAGTAAAAGATGCCATGTCCTCACCACAGGCAGATCCAGCAGTTCCTACAAAATATGTGAAGTTATATATGTCACTCGGCAATCCGGTAGTGTTGAATGTATTGCCACTTAATTGAGTGGTGAAATCATCATCAGAAAATGAACCGCCAGAAGTTGCATTCGAGCTCAATAAAAGAGACAGATCTACCAGCGCTCCTTCACAAACTGTTGTGGTGAAATTGTTTTCACCTCCTTCAGCTCCGGCTAATATTGTCACAAATATTTCTGTCTGACTGAAATCACAAGGACCATTTGCATCTAAGTTGTATATGAATGTGTAAACATTTGGGGTTAGACCATTAAGATTTACAGAAGAACCGTCAGTTAAGTCGATCATTGTATTGTCTACATCAATAAAGTTTCCTCCTGAAGTAGGATTGCCTAACAAGTTAAAAAAGTCTACTGTACCTGGATCTTGGCAATATTCAGGTGCAACAGAGGTACCTGAAAAGTTTTCTTCAAATATTTCTATTGTAATTGTTGATTGATCATCGCCACAAGGATCTGTTCCCATCACCGTATATGTATAACTATAAGTACCAGCGGAGAGTGTTGAGAAATTTACAGATGTAGGATTTGCGGTTACATTTATTCCAGAAAAGTCATCATCGTTCCATGTCCCTGGAGTGTCAAAAGGTCCAACGATGAGAGCTTCCATGTTAGTAGAAGTATTACTGTTGCATATAGGTACTAAAAAGTTGTCGCCTCCTGCATTTGGGGTTGTCTCGTTACCTACGGTAATACTACTTTGGAATTCACAATTGTTAATGTCTGTAATGGTCACAGTGTAGGGAGTTAGGCTAGGGGTAAGGTTGACAACTTGCCCAGTAGTACCTCCACCCCAATCGTACATTCCATATGACTGATCAACAGATACTTGAACCGCTCCGCCATCGCATCCGCTAGGATTTGTTGGGTTAAATGTGATAGGTGAATCAGGGAAGTCGTTTACTATAATTTGATCTTCGGATGTACAGCCTACGTTGTCAGTAACTGTAACATCATAAGTACCCATTCCTACATTAATAGTTTGTGTTATTTCACCTCCAGGACTCCATAAATATTCATCGAAAGATCCAGCATCTATCATCGTAGTTGTTCCAGGGCAGACGTCAATGTCTACACCAAGATCAACAGTAGCTGTTGGAGTGGCTGGGCTGATTGTCACTGTTACACAAATTTCGTAGTCTAAGACTAAGCCTCCTGAGGAAATTGCGGTTTTTCCTTGAGAG
>Ga0209187_1003064_pt1 | contig 14680 bp, 15 predicted proteins | sample BantaG_FD_187430 | JGI IMG/M metagenome (GOLD analysis project Ga0209187, IMG submission 187430) | Marine algal microbial communities from Bantry Bay, Ireland - BantryBay_4 metaG (SPAdes) (version 2) | ecosystem: Host-associated > Algae > Red algae > Unclassified | place: Bantry Bay, Ireland... | reverse complement strand
ACCTAAACCCCCATGATAATATTCACTATAGCCTGCGTAGTAGTACTCCTATTTAGAGAAAAATTAATCTCTGTTGCTTGACTACTAATTCTAAGGCAAAGAATTACTGAAATCTTATAAATCACGAGAATTATTGGTTCAAATGATCAGTACTGTTTTATACTAACACAGCCAGTCTTAAACTATAATCTCTACTGTACTGATTCGTACATCGTTCTGACTGCATCTTCTGTAAATGTACCCATCATTCCTGTTTGGTATATATACTCTTGATCCCCTATTAATTTAATATACCTAAAATCATAATTCACATTTCCATCAATATCTTTTTCAAAGATAAATCCATTGTCATGTTCTTCTATCACTTTAGTAAAGTATCTATCAGACTTCACCATTTTCATTTGACCGCTTAATGCATCCGCAACTACACTGGTATTGCTATTGCTTTTGAGAATTTGTACATTGTATTCTTCACCACTTTGGATTGTCAATTCTTTCATTACACCCAGATCATCAGACGCGATCTTAGCATCCGCAGGAGCTTTCACACTAATAGAAAATCCATGTTTTAATAAATCAGTAGATGGATATTTTGCGGATTTAGAACCACAACCTATTAGGATCATCAATGAAAAAAGGATTGTTATATATTTAGTCATATTATATTTATTTGTGATGTAAAGGTAGAATTAATTTCATAAGGTGCATTTCATACATCTAAGTCAATTTCATATTGATTCAATTTGTAATTGAAAAAGACTATAAATCTGGTTTATATCTTTCTACCATTTCTTCATATGTTTCTATACGATTATTGGTTCCCAATTGATCATTTAACATCCTACCCATTGATGGAAAATCCTTTTTATCTATTGAATAATCATTCTTCCATAGTTTAGAACGCATGAGTGCTTTTGCACAATGTAAAAATGCTTCTTCTACATTGACTATGATGCATGCTTTAGGTCGATTATTTTCTTTATCAAATAAATCAATATGGTCTTTATTTATACTAATATGTGCCCCTCCATTTATCCTTAAAGTCTCTTCTATTCCTGGAATCAAAAATAGCATCCCTAGCCTACCCGTCTCTACTATATTCACTAAACTGTCTACTCGATTGTTCCCCTTAGAATCTGGAATTACCAGCGTATTATTATCCAAAATGTGCACAAACCCAGGTGCTCCTCCTCTAGGAGAGGAATCCATCTTACCACTTTGGTCAGAAGTAGCTATCACACAAAAAGGTGCCTTTGAAATAAAATTTTTACAGTGTCTTTCAAGTTCGAATATCACTTTCTTGCCTGCACGTCCTTCAGGCCACTTATATAATTCTCGAAGATCTTCCTGATTGGTTATTTTCATAATGGTAAGGTATAAATGATTCAGTTTATTATTATAGCTTGTGTGCTAACAATTTTGATAAAGGAACATCATAAAGCAGTTCTGCGATTTAACGATTAGCAGTTTTGCAAATTTACCCCTTTTTTAAACGACACATCCCAATACTTTATTCGATCAATTGTGATTCTCAATAATATCATATTATCTTTGGCGTTAAGAATGTCAAAACCTTAAAAGAAGATGTCATTATCAGTTCAGTCTATTACAAAAGAATATGGTACGCAAAAAGCGGTCAACGACCTAAGTTTTAATGTGTCAGGAGGTACCATAATGGGCTTTTTAGGACCAAATGGTGCAGGAAAATCTACCACTATGAAAATGGTCAGTTGTTACATTTCTCCTACATCAGGAACTGCGGAAGTATGTGGCTATGACATCCATAAAAATCCGTTAGATGTAAGAAAACACATTGGATATCTTCCAGAAAACAATCCGCTTTATTTGGACATGTATGTCAAGGAGTATCTACAATTCGTAGCTGGAATTCACCGAATAAATAAGAAGGCCAATCGAGTCAGTGATTTGATCGAAATGACAGGACTTGGTAAAGAACAACATAAGTTGATTGGTGCTTTATCTAAAGGATATAGACAAAGAGTTGGCTTAGCTCAAGCAATGATTCATAATCCTGAAGTTTTGATATTAGATGAGCCCACTTCGGGCCTTGATATGAATCAACTTGTAGATATAAGAAATTTAATCACGGAACTGGGCAAAGAAAAAACTGTTATTCTTAGCACGCACATCATGCAGGAAGTGCAAGCAATGTGTGATCGTGTGATAATTATAAACAATGGTTCTTTAATCGCAGATGACCCAATAGAAAAACTAGCTGATCGTATATCAGGTGAACAAATAATCACAATCAACCTACTTAATAATGATGTGTCACTTGCCGTGCTCGAGAACATACCTGGAGTTACACAGGTAAAAAACACAAAGGACGGAATTGTAATATCCTCAGATGCCAAATCAGATATAAGAAAGAATGTTTTTGAGCAGGCAGTAGCTTCTGGTTGGGTTATTATTGAAATGAAGAAAGAGGAAATCAGTGTAGAGGACGTATTCCAAAAACTTACAAAAGAAACTACAAATGCTTAGTATATATTGGAAGGAAGTAAATTCATTCTTTAGTTCACTGATCGCTTACATGGTCATAGCCGTTTTCTTAATTATGACAGGGTTATTTATGTGGGTATTCACTGAAACGAACATATTAGACTATAACTACGCAACCCTAGAGCAGTTATTTAGCATTGCGCCTTTGGTATTTTTGTTCCTAATTCCGGCTGTGACCATGAGTACCTTTGCCGAAGAAAATCAAAAAGGAACAATCGAGTTTTTGTCTACAAAGCCTATTACTGATTTCCAGATTGTAATGGGCAAGTATTTGGCAAACTTCACACTAGTGCTGTTTGCACTACTCCCAACGTTAATCTACTACTACAGTGTTCATGCTTTAGGTTCTCCTCCTGGCAACCTTGATTCTGGAGGTATTCTTGGATCATATATTGGGCTTACGCTACTCGCTGCAGTATTCGTAGCTATTGGTATGTGGTCATCTAGTATTACGAATAACCAAATCGTAGCTTTTATAGTGGGTGCATTTCTTTGTTTCTTTTTCCATTGGGCTTTTTCGTTCTTGGCAAAGCTTCCTATTTTTACTGGATCTTTAGATTCCTTTATTAATAAATTAGGGATCAACTATCATTATAGTTCTATCAGTCGTGGCGTATTAGACACTAGAGATATTGTGTATTTTATATCTATGATCACTGTCTTCATGTTGGCTACACTGACATCGCTGAGCTGGAGAAAAGCATAAAATAAGTCAACAGCATCTTTTCTGACACATCTGTAAACACTTTACATAGTTACTCGTTGTTAACCATTAAGATTCTATTCAATTCTGGATTAGATATTTTCTTTCACAATTGAATATTAGTATCTTTGCAGCATAAAATTTCACACAAGACAAACAAACAATGAATTATCAGAATAATGTTTTGGAAACTATCGGAAACACCCCTTTAATAAAGCTTAACAAAGTGGCTCACGGAATTCAAGCTCTGGTTTTAGCAAAGGTAGAAACGTACAACCCCGGTCACTCAATCAAAGATAGAATGGCTTTAAAAATGGTTGAAGATGCAGAAAAGGCTGGTAAAATAACACAAGGAGGTACTATAATTGAATGTACTTCTGGAAACACTGGAATGGGTGTCGCTCTTGCAGCATGTGTAAAAGGATACAAATGTATTTTCACAACAAGTGATAAACAGTCGAAAGAAAAAATAGATATTCTCAAAGCTGTCGGTGCTGAAGTGATTGTTTGCCCTACAAATGTGACTCCTACTGATCCTAGATCATATTACAGTGTTGCTGAAAAGCTAAGTAAAGAGATTCCAAATTCTGTATGGCTCAATCAATATGACAATCCATCTAATGCAATCGCGCATTACGAATCTACAGGTCCAGAAATATGGGAACAAACAGATGGAAAAATCACTCACTTAATTGTTGGAGTAGGAACTGGTGGAACAATATCAGGAACAGCGAAATACTTGAAAGAACAAAATCCAAATGTCAAAATTTGGGGAGTAGATACGTATGGTTCTGTATTCAAAAAATACCACGAAACTGGTGAATTTGATGAAAAAGAAATCTACCCGTATATCACAGAAGGCATTGGAGAAGATATTCTGCCTAAAAATGTAAACTTTGATGTGATCGATCTCTTTGAAAAAGTTAGCGATAAGGATGGTGCAGTAATGGCTAGAAGGCTTGCTAGAGAAGAAGGATTACTCCTCGGTTATAGTTGCGGTTCTGCAATGGCGGGACTTCATCAGTTAAAAGATAAACTGACTAAAGATGATGTCGTTGTTATCATCTTCCATGATCACGGTAGTAGATATATCGGAAAAGTGTATAATGATGACTGGATGAGAGAAAGAGGCTTCTTAGATACTGAACTAAAAGTGAAAGATCTAGTTGCTGCAAAACAAGACAAAAACTTCTTTTCTGTTAATGGAGACCATAGCGTAAAAGAAGTACTAACTATGATGAAGAAAAATGATATCTCCCAACTTCCTGTTATGAAGGATGAAGACATCATAGGAAGTATATCAGAAAGTACACTTCTAGAATTTGTACTTAATAACCCTCTCCAAAATTCTGATAAGGATGTTTCTGAAATAATGGAGGAAGCATTCCCTAGTGTTGATATGGATATGAACGCGAAAGAAATTAATAGATATATGTCTAAGAAGACTCCCGCTGTTATTACAAAGGATCAGACAGGCACGTTGCATATACTTACACAATATGATATCTTACAGGCGTTGTAATAAAGAACTATCATGATATTGTAGTGATAAAGGCGCTAAGACATCTTTCGTTAGAATGACTTCATTAGATTTAAATCTTATTCATGAATAATTATTAAAGCCTCTTTTGTTATTTCATTATATACATAGTAGTGACATGCCATCTCTAGAAATGGGAGTTATATAATGCGTACTCTATCACCCTCTAAATCAATTATGAAAATATTTCATAATTATAAGCTATGAATAGTTGGTAGACTATTCACATTCTAGACCAATTGACTCAAAAAAAGCGACGGCTTCAGGTAAAGTACTTGTAGACGTTTCAGAATCATCAGTAATATTATTTGTTCTAATAACACTGCCGTCATTATCACAGACCGTCCAATCTGCATCATCACCAGTGTTTGTTACGATCCCCTTACACCTTCGACAATCGTCTTCACTATTGCAACTTATTGCTAGAGTACCGAAGATAAGTAGAATAAGAGCTAAATTTTTCATGCTTATTATTTTTACTTTGAATATATCCTTAATTCCGAAATCTAAAAAGATTGAAAATCGGTACGCCAGCAAACATTATGAATGCTAGGCATGCCCAAATAAACATTTTTCACTTATTGACTGAAAAACATCGTTACGCTTGAAAGTTAAGTAAATTACAGATAATATTTGCGCTTTTGACGGATTAAATTTTCTAAAAAATCCAAAGCATTTTTAATAGTATTGATAAACCACTGTACGAGAGAGGACTTGTGGGATTTTGAAATCATCAGGAAAAATAAATTATCATTTAATTTCTAGTTGAAATTAATTCTCACCTTCGTCTACATTATTTATTATTTCGGTTCTTATAAATACTGAATTCCCCACGATGAAATTCCAATAACAAAAGTAGTAGCTACGGATGCGCTATTACAGCTTATCTATTGATGAGTACTTACATTTCCATACTGTTTCAAAAGGTTGAACAATTTTACGGCTGAATCACTAGTACTTAATCTAATTTCAATGTTATAGTAAGGCTTATTGGTCTTTTCAAAATAGAATTTCAGAAGTTCTACTTTTCTATAAAATGGATTTCACCTATAAAAATATAGTCTTAGCTCTATGTACATCCCATTCTTATTCTGTCGTTGAAGTTTTTGATCATTAAATGTCGACAAACTTAATCAACTCATCATATACTAATCCTGTAGGCAAGCCCATAATATTGGTGTACGTTCCTTTGATCCATTCTATCTTTGCATGGCCGTACCATTCTTGAATTCCATAAGCTCCCGCCTTGTCGATAGGCATATATTGACTTACATAATAGTCTAATTCTGCTTCTGAGATCGGTTTGATTTTGACCTCAGCAACTTCAGAGAAACTGACCATCTTCTGTGCATCCATTAGACAGACACCGGTAACTACTTGATGTGTATTGTTAGATATTTTTCTAATATACTCTTTGGCTTGTTCTGCATCAACAGGCTTACCATAAATTATTCCTTCACAGATGACAACACTATCAGCTGTGAGAATGATGTCAGTATCTTTCAGCCTCGGTTTTAGGGCTTCAGCTTTTACTCTAGATATAAATTCAGCAACTTCTAAGACTGGCATATCCGCCGGAAATGATTCGTCGGTATCTTCCACTTTCTTTACAAAAGGTATATCAAGCTCTTTTAACAATTGACTTCTTCTCGGAGATTTTGACCCTAATATTAATCTTCTTTTATTGAGGATTGATTTCATGTAACTGACTTCTAATTAAATTAAAAATGGAATGCAAAGAAAGACAAAAAGAGATATAACCATCAATATTTTCAACTGTTTACTTATTAATCTATAGTCATCTTTCACAGAGGCCGAAGATAATCTTCCGACAATAAAAATAGAGTATACGACCATGATACTAACTAATCCTAAAAAAATAGCTATTGAGTCTGTAGCAGTATAAGGCAGTATCCAAAATGCATAACTAAGAATCAATAGGACTCCAAAAAAAATAGCGAAGTACTTCGCCCCTTTTTTACTCAGCGCAATGGGTAGTGTTCTGTAACCTGAAGAGGTATCACCAGCAATGTCTTCAATATCTTTTACTATCTCTCTCACCATGGTTGATAAGAAAGCAAAGGAGATATATGCAGTAAACATATTAATCAAGAATTCATATTCTGTTTTATTTAATACCTCTGCATTGTGTATTACTTCCCACTCCGCATAAAGAATAATACCTGGCACAAATGCACAGAAAATGGCAACGACAACGTTACCAATTAATGCATGTTTCTTGAAGCTATATGAATATAAAAACAATAATGCACATGCGGCAGGATAGATAAGTAGAAGATGGGGCTTTTCTATCTCATAGGCAATATAAGTAGCGATAATAAAACCTGTCGCTATTAATACGAAGTAGTAAAACCAAGCCATTTTCACAGAGAGGTGATTCTTACCAATAAATTGATTCTCTGGTTTATTTTCAAGATCAGCCTGTTGGTCAAATATATCATTGATCACATAGCCACCTGCCGCTATTAGAATGGTGTCTAATATAAATAACCACCACAGACTACCACTCAACTCCATGCTATCTCTGTTCATCAATGGCATTATGTAGACCCAATAAATTAGAAACTGTGAAATCGCAACGATAGCAAGATTCTTAGGCCGAATGATATGGAAATAATTTCTGATAAACGTTTATCTATTGAGGTGCCAAATTACGAAACAATAGTAATATAATATAGAAATTGAATAAGTCTAGCCACTTCATCTTCTATCGACTATTATTACTATTTATAAATTAAGTGAATAATCATTAATAAATCAGTGAATTTCCAAAGTCCTAAATTAGCAAAAACGAATATAAATCACTGTAAAACTCTAATTACAATTCCATAAAGTATTGGCGCTCTTGTATGTACCTACAACGACACATATAAATAAATCAAATATAAAAAATAAATATATTACGAAAATCATACATATATTGAACTTTCATTGTCAACAATATGTATACATATTATAAATTATTTTAATAAATAATACATATTATTTATTTATATATATATAATTTTATACATTTGTCACATATTAGAAAACTACACATATCTCTACTACTATGCCAAATAAAGTTACTGAACGGTTTATTGCCTGTCACAATAGACTGAAAGAAGAAAAGAAGATTGCCTCTTCTCGCCAATTTGCCCTTGCGCTAGACACTGCACCACAGAGTTTAAACCAAGTATTAAAGGGTAAGCGAGATGTTACTGTTGTAAATGCAATGACACTTATTGAGAAATTCAATATCAACAGCGAATATCTTATGGCTGGATACGGTCCTATGTTTAAGGAAGAGATAGAGGTCAAAGAAATCAAGGAAGACAAAATCATGTATGTTCCCATGTCCGCCCACGCTGGGTATTGTGATCAATTTCATGAATCAATTTCTAAAGATCAACTAGATTATTTTTCCCTTCCAGGATATCAACCTAACTATGGTGAACATAGATGTTTTGATGTGACTGGAGACAGTATGGAACCTACAATCTTTAGTGGTGACAAAATTATATGTTCACTCGTACCTTCTGACAACGCATACTCTAGCCTAAGAGATAATTATGTGTATGTAGTCATTACAAATGGTGATGTCTTAGTAAAAAGAGTCGTTAATAGAATTAAAAAAGATGGAATCCTCTATCTTAACTCTGATAACGGAAGCTATTATAAGACCATGGAAATTGAGGCAAACGAAATTCAGGAAATATGGTTGGTCAATTTAAAGATCTCACCCTTCATGCCTAATCCAGCAAATATGAGAAACGCATTTCACGAAGAAATTAATGAACTCAGATCGACAATAAAAACACAAGCAGAAAGTATCACCGGAATGAATAAATCATTAGAGAGTTTGCTTAAAAGAAGTAGATAAACACAACTGCTAAAACTAGAATACGACAGAAAAGACGAACATATCTGTTAAATGAGAAGCCCTCTAATCAATGATTGGAGGGCTTTTTTTATTGCAATAGTGTCTGCTTATCTATCGGGTGTCTGACACTTTCTCGGATATTGGCATTAATAATCTTCATTACTGCACAGTACTTTGAGTATAGTGCTTACCAAAACAGCTCGTCCTTTTGAATAATAAATGTCAGACACTCGTAGAGATGTCAGACATTCCAGCTTTGGTTTTTGCAATAGTGTCTGCACACCTAACGGGTGTCTGACACTTTCTTGGATATTGGCATTAGTGATCTTCATTACTGCACATTACTTCGAATATAGTGCTTACGAATACAGTTTATTCTTTTGACTAATAAATATCAGACACTCGTAGAGATGTCAGACATTCCAGCTTTGTTTTTTATAACAGTACTTAGAATACTGTACTTACTAATACAGTTCGTCCTTTCGAATAATAAATGTCAGACACTCGTAGAGATGTCAGACATTCTAGCTTTGGTATTGAATCTCCTACTCTACCCAATCCGCAACAAACAAGTTAGTATCTCTCGTACCTCCGTTATTTCTGTTACTAGAAAAAATAAGTCGCTTTCCATCATTTGAGAACATTGGGAAAGCATCAAATACATCATCGTAGGTAATTTGCTCAAGGCCTGATCCATCAACATTAATCATGAAAAGATTGAATGTTGGACGTCCTCCTCTCTCAGATTTATGATTGGTCGAAAATATGACTTTCTCACCACTTGGGTGAAAAAATGGTGCCCAATTCGCTTGTCCGAGATCAGTGATTTTCTTGAGATCACTTCCATCCACATTACAAACGTATAGCTCCATATTACTAGGCATTACGAGCCCCTTTTTAAGAAGATCTTTATATTTTTTAATATCAGCATCGGTTTTAGGTCTAGATGATCTGAAGATTAACTTCTTACCGTCTGGAGAGAAAAATGCTCCGCCATCATATCCAAGTCCTGATGTTACTTGTTTTACATTACTACCATCAATATCCATAGTGAATAGTTCTAGATCACCAGTTCTCATTGAAGTAAAAACGATTTTATCTCCTTGACGAGACACGGTAGCTTCTGCATCATAACCTTTGAAATCCGTTAATTTACTCAATATATTACCTTCTAAATCTGCAGTATAGATATCGAATGTCTCATAGATTGGCCAAACATATCCTTCAGCTCTAGATGGTTCAGGAGGACAAGCTTCGCCTCCTTCATGAGTAGATGCATATATTACACTCGTATCTCCCGGCAAGAAGTAACTGCATGTTGTTCTACCCTTCCCTGTACTGACAAGCTGAGGAACATCTCTTAATTCATCACCTACATTTGCAATATATATTTGATCACATTCCGTGCCCCATGCTTTATTCTTCGCTTGGAACACGATCTGGTTATCATCAAAACTCCAATATGCCTCTGCATTATCACCACCAAAAGTCAATTGCTTCACATTCTTTAGATGTACTTCTTTCTCATATCTAAGCGTATCAGCATTCGTATCACCAACAATAATTTTGGCTGAATCAGATGATTGCTGAGATTTATCTTGTTTGTTAACGTCACAAGAAATTAGTCCGATTATTAATACTAAACTGAGTAAAGCGATATTTTTCATGTTTAAAGTGTTTTATATTTAGAATGCAAAACTATATTAATAACTATAATAGTTACTATAATTATTTGCCTCTATTTATCTTTCAATCAAAATATTACATAATTTGAACTTTAACTGCCATTCCACATCAATAATAAAAGAAATAAAGATATTTGCCACCAATACAAAGTACCATATCTCAAAATCAAATAGACAATGAAAACATATAAATCATATACAATACAAAGCACTTCTGAAATTATCATTGGACTACTTTCTATATATCCGTTTGAGTCGTTTGAGGAACGTGAAGATTCCATGATCGCCTATATTCCAGAAGACGAATTGACTGTAGAAATAGCTAAAGAAGTAGAAGATGTACTCACTAAATTTGAAACCGGATTCACGATAGAAACGATAGAGCCTCAAAATTGGAATGCATTATGGGAGTCTAGTTTTGAGCCTGTTGTCGTAGATGACTTCTGTGTTGTCAGAGCAGATTTTCATGACGAAATGGAAAATGTAGAATATGACATAATCATCAATCCCAAGATGGCATTTGGTACTGGACATCACGAGACAACATATATGATGATGGCAGCAATGAGAAATATGAGTATTGCCAAAAAATTGATTTTTGACTACGGTTGTGGTACGGGGGTCTTGGCTATCCTTGCGTCAAAACTTGAGAGTGGTAATATTGATGCAATAGATGTTGAAGAAGAATCATATGACAATACTATAGAAAATGCACAAATAAATAATGTCACTAACATCAATACTGCTTGTGCCACGCTTGAGACCTTTGAAGCTAAAGTCTATGATATAATCCTCGCTAACATAAATAGAAATGTATTGCTAAATTCAGCCGAAGAGTTGAATAATAGATTAACATCAAACGGGACTCTGCTTCTTTCTGGCATACTAAAAGACGATGAAAGATTGGTTACTGACAAGTATATTTCAGCTGGGTTCAAAGTAGTAGAAGTTTATTCAAAAGGATATTGGAAGTGTATAAAATTGACCAAATAATCAATTAAGTCTACCTATTGAGTCTCGCCCCTAATATTTGAATTCTCATTCTATGCTGTCGCTGTAATAGAATTGGATAAAAATTAAAAAAGACATTTATAATTGTAGTCAAAAGTGCAATCTCCCACTTCCCTAACATAAGCCAATATATCGCTAGACAAAGTAAAATAACCAACGGAACAAAGTGGCCAAAATCTGATTTCTTTGATTGTATAATTAAGTTTTCTATTCCGCTTTTAGTACCATCAAAGAATTTCTTTTGCGCAGTCTTTTTCCTCCATACTGTCGCCAACAAAAACTTTCTAAAGGTTTCTACTTTAAGCAATTTATAAATCTTCTTTTGAAATGAAATACGATCGATTTTATAATAATTTCCAGAAAGCAATTTTTGTGTTGGATATACAAATCCTAGAAAAGCAAAAATACCGGTCACAAATAAATTAATAAAAATAGCTAAAAGGATATTAACCCACCATGCTTCTATGTTCTTATCAGATATTATCCCAACCAGTTTAATTGATTGATATACTAAAAAGATTGAAAAAATTGTAAACAGTACTTTTTTTGCCATGGCATCAATATTAAAAATCCTAATTTTTCTCCACTACCTCCTCTAGTATTTCTTGAAAAGCTGTTTCTAAAAAGGATCGTTTTTCCTCATCGACTTGTTCTGTCAATAATCGTTTTCCAAATACCTCACTTGGTTGTAAGTCTTCTATATTGACACCTTGATCAAACAATCCAGAAGTATCGTTTGCTCCATTTTTAAATTGTGTTCTACTCTTTAAAATGTGAAATCTATCATTATCCGCGTAATCCGCAACCAAGTCTTCGACATTAGCCAATACCGTAGAACTAAAGTCTCCTTCGACAACTTCTATCTCAACAAAAGAAACGAGATCATATTCTGGATTATAGTTTTCTAGCTTTGCTCTCACTTCGTCATATGTTCCAGAAAATTTGGTAAGTGCTCTTTTCTTTGGCACATCCACCACCTTCGGTTCTGAGAATATCCCATCCGATAGTTCTATAATTAACACACATTTTGAATCCGTTTTTTCTGAAAAACTTAAAGCAATAGGCGAACCAGAATAACGAATCATTTTACTTCCTCCAATCATCTGTGGTCTATGAATATGTCCTAACGCTACAAACCCAAATACAGGAGGAAATATATTTGATTCTACTGCAGCTGCATTGCCAATATGTATATCTCGCTCACTATCAGAAGTTGAAACTCCCTTAGCGTATAAATGCCCCATTGCCAAAGCCGGTATATCATTATATTTTTTAGAGCATATTTCTCCTATATTTTTATAGTGATTTGCTATTCCTTCTTTCAAAATGGTAGATCTATCTTTTCCATCGGTATCCTCTACGCTCGAACGTAAGTCTTTGTCACGCAAAAAAGGAACCGCCGCTACGACTAATTCCAAATCACCATTTGGCCCTCTAACTTCTACTACTTCATCTTCTAAGTTCTCTCTGGCACCGCCAACAACGGTGATGTTAATATGCTCTAAAATCTCCTGAGGTGCATCTAACAATAATATTGAATCATGATTGCCTCCAGTAATAATTACTTGTGTCTTGTTTCCAATAAGTTTACTTAAGAAATTATAATATACCTTTCTGTCTTTTACCGCGGGATTTGCAACATCGAATATATCGCCCGATACGAGAAGAAGATCAATACCTTCAGAATCAATTAGATCTAAAAGCCAATCGAGAAATAAATTCATCTCATCTCCAAGACTCTGTTTATGTAATACTTTTCCAATATGCCAATCCGCGGTGTGTAATATTTTCATCGCTGTAAATATAGGACTTAGCTCTTGTAATCTTGAATTATTGAGTTACTGAATTGTTGAGTTACAGAGTAAATAAGTTTGCATTACGAATATTGAATAATGCGCCACAGCAAATCAATTGCCTTTTTTTATAGGTCGTGTTTCTTTACTAATCAACTTGCCTTTATTCCTATATTCTATTAGGAACTTTTCTCTTTCAGATTTATAATGAGCAACTTGTTTGTCTATCGCTAAATCTCTACCATTTCTATGTCTATGATACGAAACGATTGTAAATTGTATCATGTGGTCAGGATCTGTAATTCCTAGATTTCTAAGATACTCCACATATCTTGACCCTTCTTCAAAATTCCAGTAAACTGAGATCCAACGGCCTAATCCAAAATGTAATTTTGTAGCAATTACATCCTCTGGAGCATTGGTGAATTTCTTCTTTGCTTTATCAGGTGACAAATCATCTAATTCTTGAATTGCCTCATGGATATCTTTTGGAATATAAACACCTCCGATTCTGGATTTTTTTATATTTCTTTTATATGCATCTTCATATCCTTTTTTACCTTTCGGATATGGAGACGTATCTTGTGAAAATGCAGTTGCAAATATTGCAATCGAAAAAATGGCTGATAATAGTAACCTCATGTTCATTATTATGATTAATTATATAGATCTTACAACGATCGATGATAGGTAAGTAAATAACAAATTTCACATACTCCATCTATTGTACGTAAATACTACATAAATAATTACTTTTGAAAATGTTAAGTTTCCTAAAAAGTATTGGATTGTTAGAAATATGCTTGATTCAGGTAGTATTTTATAGTACTATCTGGTTTATCGATGACTATTTTGCGATTCTAATTACAGTGATTATGACTTTGATCATATTTGCTGTTCTGATTATTTCTCTCATAACTGAGCTCATTGAAAAATCAAGAGTCCCGAGATCATATTTCACTTGGATGATTGCTTCTACTCTAATTCCGCTGGCTGTTGCAGCATTTTTTGTAATGGTTTTGGGTGTAACGGAGTTTTAGCAACTATATTTTTACAAATTTATTTTTGAAGAAAACCGAAAACGCTACTGGGTTTTGAAAAGAGTTTACTATTCCATTAATTAAGATTTTGGGGGTTTATAAGATGTGAGTGTCAATTTATAAAGAAATTCACCCATTGATAATTGGTTTATTCTCTATAAATCATACGTGATATATATAGATACTTGATGTACAACAGTATTTACTGAGTCTTCCCCGGAAAACTCAAATATATTTTCGACTGATATCTCTGTAATGTCCGTCAATTGCTTGCCTCCTGTTTTGAATCCGAAACCATAGTCAATACCCACACTAAATTGGGACTTCCTATAACTATAAGCACCTCCAGTTGATAAATGATAAATATTAGGAGTACTAGCTAAAAAGGTAATTCCCTCTCCCAAATCAAAAAGACTTCTTGGACTAAAATCTGTTCTGAATCCGTAGAACCACGTATACTTTTTCTTCCAAACACGCTCTATTCCAATTCCTACATTTAGCA
>Ga0209187_1003061_pt1 | contig 14692 bp, 11 predicted proteins | sample BantaG_FD_187430 | JGI IMG/M metagenome (GOLD analysis project Ga0209187, IMG submission 187430) | Marine algal microbial communities from Bantry Bay, Ireland - BantryBay_4 metaG (SPAdes) (version 2) | ecosystem: Host-associated > Algae > Red algae > Unclassified | place: Bantry Bay, Ireland... | reverse complement strand
ATGAAATATAGCTTAATTCGACTATTATCCTTAATCTGCTTATTCACTCAAGTGGCTTGCAGTCAGGGTAATAATACTGACAAAAACTCTAAGATGAAGAATCATGTAGAAGAAGGTACCTACTGGAATGAAGGTATGGCAGAGGTAGCTGTATATGACCTACAGCAGAACCGATATAAAGATTTAAATGAGGGACAGCTGGTCTCGATATTTGTCACCGAAGACTTTTTATATGATAAGCAAGTGAAGAATGATCACTACAAAGAGAAGAAGAGTACTCCTATTTTGAAAAACATCCAGAATCGAAAATTTCCGACAGGTGTTTATGATTATAGTTTGTTTAGCTCAGCGTTTACACCATTGGATAGGAATAAATTTCCCAAGACATTGAAAGTCTCAGGGTCGTCACAAGAGTGGTGTGGGACGACTTACACTCAGCTGAATTATCGAAACAAATCTTATGAATCTACCTTGCACTCTTATTTTGAAAGCGAAGCAGATAGAAAAGATAATTTTACAGATGGCTATACAGAAGATGGATTATTCAATGTGCTGCGTATGAATCCTGATATGCTTCCTACGGGAGACATAGACTTTATTCCTTCAGTCAATGTGCTTCGGCTGAAGCATCTGGAATCAAAGACATACCAAAGTACAGCTACACTACAATCTTACACAGGTTCAGATTTTAAAGGAGATAACTTGAAAGTGTACCACATCAGCACACCAGCATTGAAACGGGATGTCAAAATCGTATTCGAATCTGAAAGTCCATTTCAGATCGTCGGATGGACAGATCGTTATCCTTCGGTATTTGATCAGCAGCTACGGACGACTAAGGCGACTTTGACTAAGGTAGATCGCTTAGCTTATTGGAAGCTTAATTCTCTTGGTGATGAATCCTTGCGTAAGGAGTTTGGGCTTAAGTAATTCTTTAAGATATGAGATGAAGAGAGATATGAGATGAAGTGAGTTATGAGTTATGAGATAAAGAGAGATATGAGTTATGAATTATGACAAAAGAGAGATGTGACTGAGCTCAGCAGTTCGATCAAGTCTACCACATTCCAATATTTTTTCAAGAATCTTGTGAAAGATGCTCAAAAGTATTGAAATGTGGGATATAGACTCTTAATGAAATATTCATGATTACTGCCCTATAATAGCCACTAGTGCTCATATATTTATTATAAAAGAGAAATTGGTTTGGGACCTTTTAACTTAATAACACTTTCATTCATGAATTATGCTCGATCTATTTTCTTACCGATAGCTATCGATATAGAATAGTATCAGTATAGCGCATCGGTAGCAATGCATAAGATAGAACTTTAGAATGCAGCTTCCTCCTTAGTCAACTTGATGAACTCATTGCATACGATGTCACAGGATGTACGCTTGATTCCGTCTTTTGATTCATAGCTGTTGTATTTGATCTGTCCTTTCACAGCGACTTGATGTCCTTTCTTCAAGCTCTGATTGATGTACTCTGCAGTCTTACCCCAGGCTATGACATTATGCCATTGAGTGTCTTGGACTTTCTCGCCTTTATTGTTTCTATAGTACTCACTTGTGGCGAGTGAAAATTTGGCAAGTGCAGAGCCACTATCAAAGGTCTGAAAGCTGATGTCTTGTCCAATGTTACCGATAAGTTGTACTGAATTTCTTAATGATTTCATAGTGTAATTTTTTGTATCCCGATCATGTCGGAACGTGTGAAACAAAAAATTGATCTGTTGTTATGATCAATGTTGAAGCAAATATGTGGTGGACAATGTGTATGACTCGATTACTAAACGGCTAATGTCGTTTGTAGCTGCATGTAGCCGTTTGTATGATACTATATGTATTGATAATCAATTAGTTAGATAAATAAAATTTTCTTCAAATACTGAAAACGATTAGAAAAATTAGGCGATCATAGCACTGAAGACTTGAAAACCAGGCGTTCCGAAGCTCGATTGTAAGGGCTCGAAAGCTGCTTTGAAACGCGAATGCCTCCAATTTTTGCCTCAATATTAGATTACCAATCGAGCATTCTCGTAGCTCATAAATAGGGTATTCAATCCAATGTACACGCCATCCATCTTAAAATTAATGAAGATTAAAATTAGTAAAGTACATTAACTAATTTTAGTCTTTGTATTTTCAAGTATCCCTAAATTTAAGAGTTCATTTAAATCAATTTATATGGTCAAATCATTTTCTTTACTATCAGCAGTAATCCTTTCTATGCTTCTCACAGCATGTCAGAATAGGATCTCATCAGATGGATCAGATATCCCCGTACATCTTGCACAGGCCTCAGGGGCTACGGTCGAGAAGACCTTAGATGACAGGAAAGCAGCAGAAAGAAAGTATACGCTTCTCGAAAGAGAATTAGAATACATTATGGTCATCTGGCCCGGCGAATATGATAATGTAGAACAATTGGACTTTGATAAGTTCGCTGGTATGCCAGATGTGAGTCATGGCCAACATTTGAGGGTACATCACCACGCACAGCGGCTAAAGTCATCAAGATTAGGCGAGTATGTCATGTATATAGAAGAGTATATTCATGATGATCCTTCAGATATCCAGAGACAGAGTATCTATGTTCTTTCTCCAGACGAAGAAGCTAAAGAAATTAAAATTAATGTCTATCATTTTAACAATGCTCAAGCAAGATTATCGATGAAAAAAGAGATTGATGATCTGAATCAGTTGACTTCTTCATCTTCTTCATTAATCAGAGGATGTGATATGATATTGCGCAGAGAAGGTATGGCCTTTCGAGCAGTGACGGAGGATAAATTCTGTATTGTCGATAATGAAGAAAAAGGCTTATTCATAGATCATCAGTTTAGGATAGCGGAGAGGGAGTATTGGTATGAAGAGATTAAGTACGATAATACCACTGAGCGACGACTGTCAGATGAATTCCAGCAAGCTCCTTATCAGTTAGAAAAATCAAGATGCTTTATTTGTATGATCGATTTCCCGAAAGAAGAAGGAGGTCGACCTACCGTAACTCATCACTATATAGATATACATGACCAGGGAGGCAAATTTGAATTTGATTATCTCGATGGTCGGCATATGGTCTTAGGTATGCGGAATACTTGGTCCTTTGGGATGCAGCGTGAAACCTTCGTTATATTTATTCAAGAAGAGTCTCAATCAGGAACAACCCTGATCTATTCTTGGGGGAATCCTGGAGCTGATCGCATTGGGTTTAACCCTGGTTGGATCAGGGTGCAGTGTGATCTCGATACTCCAGAAAATAGAAAATTTCAACAAGGTTTACGACCAGATTCTTAACTCAGTTAGTTTTATCTTTTTTGAAGATCGTTCTGGATCAGAGGCTATAAAACTATTATTTTAAATTCTTTGGCCAGCTGATTTCAAATTGAGATCCGATTCCGACTTCAGATTTTGTAAGAGAAATATGACCTTGATGTTGATCCATAATTCTTCTACAGATGGAAAGTCCGATTCCCGTGCCTTCATATTCTGTATTTGAGTGTAGTCTTGTGAACATTTCGAAAATTGATTCTTTATACTCTGGTTCGACCCCTATCCCATTATCGATGAATAAAAGACGATAAGTCGATTCGCAGCTCTCATTTATAATCTCAATAATTGGCTTTTTCTGGATGTTATATTTTATACTATTTGCGATTAAATTTTGAAAGAGCAGCTGGAATTGAGTCATGTTGACAGGAGTCACTGGTAAATCGTCAGAGATTACATTTTCATGAGCATTCAGAAGGCTCATGACGAAATCTAATATTTCATTTAGATCAGTCGGCTCATAAGTGATAATCTGGCTATCTACTTTAGAATAGGCTAAGATGTCACTGACTAAGCGGTTCATATGGTTGGCACTCTTTCCTACGAAGTCTAAGTATCTTTCAGCTTTTTCAGTATTATCTCTCTCGATTTCTCGCTTTGCTAAATTGACGAAGCTGCTGATATTTCTTATGGGACTTTTGAGGTCGTGAGAAGCTATATAAGCGAATCTTTGTAGTTGAGTATTAAGTAATTCCAATCGTTCGTTTTGAGTTTCAATGAGCTGCTGAGATGAGACCAGCTCAGTATTCACTGATCTTAAATCTGATAATGTCTGGTTTAGATTATTCGAATAAAGCTTAATTTCTTTTAGTCTTGTTCTGGCGAAGTGGGTGATGCTAATGGCTGTAATCGTAAAGAATAATATTGGCGTAATCGTTAAGACTCGATAATCATACACAGGGGGATAGATAGCTTCAATATACTTGAATGTGACTAAGGTCAATATGATCACTGTAATGAAAAGAAAAGTTGTTTTCTTATCTTCAAAAAGATAAACGCAAGAAAGAATTAATAAGAGAAATAATACATCTACACCTAGCTTAGATCCAAAAATAAAATGGATTAAGGCTAATTGAACCAAGTAGTATATAATCACATAAAGGCTAGCGGAATAGTGTTTATGCTTAGCATTAAGTCCCAGTATTATCAAGCCCAATGAGCCCATTAAAGTATAGAACAAGATCAGATTCCCATTAAAAGTAATCAGATTTAATCCTATGTAGATGAGGTATATGGGGACACTCAGGAGGTAAAAGTTGTTCATGATCCTGATCTTAATCCGATCAAATACGTCATATTCTGGTTTTATACCAGTATTAGACAAAGACACTAAAAGTTGTATCAAGGACATAATTGGATTACATGTGCAATATAGATATTACAATTAGGAATATAGAATTTCTTCTATCTGCAGCCAACTTTAAAGCGGATATACGAGTATCTTATTAGTGTATATCGCTGATATTGTTAGTCAAATCTGAATCAAATCATACTTGAAGGGATCGATTACAATTCTTAATATACTGATGATATTTTATACCGATAGCTATCGGTATAAAATAGATCAATTATAATACTCGAAAGAAATAGATTAGTTTGTCTAACAAATTCCAAACCAATTTCTCTTTAGTATAGCTCAGAAATTAATCCGATATTCTAATACTAATTTAGGCTACGTTATATATCTTTTGAGCATGATAGATATTATATTCATAACTCAAAGATTTCGTATTTTAATCAGTATTACTCTTTGCTTTGGATTGACAGGTCATTTAATATCACAAGACTCGGAGTGTAAGTTGATCAGAGCTCAGCAAATATTTGACGGACAAGATTTTCACAGGGATAAAGTCGTACTAATAGAGGGAAGTAAGATTATTGCAGTAGATGTAGAGTCTAGTATTATGGTTCCGAATAAATGTGAGATTATAGAATATCCCAATGGGACGCTGATGCCAGGCATGATAGAAGGACACGCTCACCTTCTACTTCATCCATATAATGAGACTTCGTGGACTGATCAAGTCCTTAAAGAGTCCTATGCCGAAAGAGCGATCAGAGGAGCTAATCATGCGGAGGCTACCTTATTAGCTGGATTTACCACGGTCAGAGATTTAGGGTCAGAGGGTGCTGGCTATGTAGATGTCGGTCTGAAGCAGAGCATCGATAAGGGTGTGATCATAGGGCCTAGGATGATCGTCGCTGGGAAAGCTATTGTCGCTACAGGTAGTTATGGACCTAAAGGATTTGCAGAACATGTGAAAGTACCTCTGGGAGCCGAAGTCGCTGATGGTGAGGATGATCTGACTAAAGTCGTCAGAGACCAGATCGGTCAGGGTGCTGATGTCATTAAAGTCTATGCTGATTATCGATGGGGACTGAATGGTCTGGCACGAGCCACATTCACACAGAGAGAGTTAGAGCTCATCGTAGAATTAACGAATAGCAGTGGAAGACAAGTCGTGGCACATGCCGCTACGGAAGAGGGTATGACCCGAGCCATTTTAGCAGGAGTAAGTACGATAGAACACGGAGATGCAGGCACAAAAGAAATATTCGAACTTATGAAAAAGCATGATGTCGCGCTCTGTCCTACACTCGCCGCTGGAGATGCCATCATGCAGTATAGAGGATGGGAAAAAGGAATAGATCCTGATCCAGAAAGAATCAAAAAGAAGAAAGAGTCTTTTCGCTTGGCATTAGAATCTGGAGTGACTATAGCAGCTGGTGGCGATGTGGGTGTTTTTTCCCATGGAGACAATGTCCGAGAGCTGGAGATGATGCATGACTATGGAATGTCTAACTTGGATATACTCAAATCCGTAACATCTGTGAATGCGAAGGTCTTTGAAATTGATGATCAGGTAGGGCGAATCAGGTCTGGACTTAGGGCTGATATAATCGTTGTTAAAGGGAATCCAGAAGAGGACATATCTACTTTAAGAGAAATTTCTTTAGTGATGAAGGATGGGATATTGTACTTGAAGTAGGATCACTTTATATAGTAAAGGATCAATTAAAATCCGCTCTTGATGCTAATAAGGTTTTGAACAAATATCCATATCAGATCGCGACTAAAGCTTCTCAAGGGATGCCTTCTCCGAGACGTACACCGATTAGATGGAGCCTGAACATATTCTGAATTCTATTTCAGATTAATTAAGATTATCACTTAATAATATTGATGGCAGATTAATATTCTTGAATTGCATCCATTGTTATTTTCTCTAATTCATGATCGAATATTTTCTGATACGCCCCTTCTTTTTGTCCCGTACTAGACTACTGATCTACCTAATCTTTAAAGGTATGAGCTGTCGTCGATTCTGTCTCATTGGCAGAGAGGATTGTGTTAGAATGGATCGGTTATTACTTGCAGTACTTACATATAGAGAAAGGATCAGTAGCAAGATTTAAAAAGTTTTTTCATAGCGCATTATTAATTATTTATGAAACAGGGTCAACAGTTCCACTGTTATGATATGTAGATATCAGATCAGTGAAGGTCCGAAGTCTGACTTTTATATTCTCGATCAGAATACAAAGCCCTAATTAGCAGCATACTTTCTCAGGCCATTTATAATTGGATCGAATAATTTTATTCCAAATTTCCTCCGACTCTCATGTAGAGTTTGTATTTTTTCATCCGTAAACAATAAAGTGAATATGAATAGAAGGGAAGCAGTTCAAAGTATCATAATCGCATCTTCTGCGACCATATTCTTGACTGGATGTCAAGAGTCTGATGTCATAGAGTTTTATAGAGATGGACAGTTAGAATTAAATCAAAAACATCTTGAGTATTTAGCGGCTATCAGCGAATCTATTTTGCCTGTAACAGGCGTCTCTCCCCTCATAGGTGCTGCAAGTGATTTTATCATGAGGATGCTGAATGATTGTCATAGCCCTGAGGATATTTATACGTTTGCCGTTGGATTTGACCAGTATAAACGGTTAATGAAGGAGAATCAGTTAAAGATAAAAGAGAAGGACTCTGATAAGGCATTAGAAATAGTCAAAGCTTCAATTATATCAGCTGAGCCGCAAGTAGAATTAATATACTTTATTAACAAAACAAAATCTCTTTCCATTCAGAATCTGACCAGCTCAGAGTATTATATGACTGAAAAAATGGAGTACAGCCAAATTCCTAAATCCTATGAAGCTTGTGCTTCTGTGTAATATAGAAAAATAGATATGAGTGAAACTAAGTATGATGCGATCGTCATCGGAGCGGGTATGAGCGGCAGCTATGCAGCTAAAGAGCTGTGTGAAAAAGGCCTCAAGACCTTAGTGCTGGAGCGTGGCCGCGACGTCAAGCATGTGAAAGATTATCCGACTGCGACAAAGCAACCATGGGAGTTCGATCACAGGGGACAAATGCCGAAGTCCGTTTTAGATGAGAATCCTTCTATTGCCAGATGTTATGCTTACAAGGAAGATAATGCACATTTCTTTGTCAAGGATACTGAGCATCCATACATCCAGGATAAACCATTTGACTGGATCAGAGGTTATCAGGTCGGTGGCAAGTCGTTGATGTGGGCTCGGCAGACACAGCGATGGAGTGACTATGATTTTGAAGGGCCAGCGAGAGATGGATTTGCTGTGGACTGGCCGATCAGATATAAAGACTTAGCATCGTGGTATGATAGGGTGGAACGCTTTGTCGGGATAGCAGGTAATCGTGATGGAGTAGATACTGTACCTGATGGAGAGTTTTTACCAGCGTGGGATCTTAACTGTGTGGAGCAGTATTTTACTACTTCCGTCAAGGATCATTATAGAGATAGGCAAGTCATCTTTGGGCGATGTGCTCATCTGACAGAGCCACAAGCCATCCATAAAGAGCAAGGGAGAGGTAAGTGTCTGAGCCGTACCGAGTGTGAGCGCGGATGTCCCTTCGGTGCATACTTCAGCGCGAACTCATCGACCATACCTTGGGCGATGAAAACAGGGAATATGACCTTGCGTCCACACTCTGTCGTCGAGTCGATCATTTATGATCAAGACGCTAACAAAGCTACAGGCGTCAGAGTGATAGATACAAAGACCAAAGAATCTATAGAGTATACAGCGGATGTTATTTTCTTAAATGCTGGTTCTATTAATTCTGTAGCTCTCTTGCTCAATTCTACTTCGGATAGATTTCCCAATGGCTTAGGTAATGATTCTGATACTTTAGGTAAATACGTGGCTTTCCATAATTATAGAGCTAAGATATCAGCAGAGTATGAAGGCATGGCCAATAAAACAATGATTGGCCGCAAGCCGACGAGTGGATATATTCCCAGATTCAGAAATGTATACCGTCAGGACACTAAATTCTTAAGAGGTTACGCTGCTGGATTTGGAGCAAATCGTTCCCTAGATTCGGCAAGTGTTGAAGGGTATGGGGCAGAACTATCTCAGCGGATCTTAAATCATAAATCATCGCTGAGCCCTTGGATGGTTAATTCTCATATGATGGGCGAAACTATCCCGAAGGCATCTAATTACATCAAACTGGATAATGAAAAAGTAGATGAATGGGGCATGCCTTTAATCCATATCTCTATTGATTATGATGATAATGATGAGCAAATGATGACTGACTTCTTTGATCAATTTACTGAGATGTATGAGAAGGCAGGATTTACAAATATTAAGACAAGAGATTCGAAGCAAGCACCTGGCTTAGACATTCATGAGATGGGCGGTGTGCGAATGGGACTTGACCCTAAGACATCTTTATTAAATAAATGGAATCAGCTTCATGCATGTCAGAATGTCTATGTGACTGATGGTGCGTGTATGACTTCTACGTCTACCCAGAATCCTTCACTGACTTACATGGCGCTTGCGGCTCGTTCTGCTCATCATGCTGTGGATGAGCTGAATAAGCGGAATATATAGATACAGACCTGATTTTCCTTGTAGATTTGTGCAGTGTGTAAGATTTTGTCTATATGAGTAAAGAGGTATTCGATTATATCATCATAGGAGCGGGAGCTGCAGGGTTGCATTTAGCTATGGCTATGCAGGAGGATGATTGGTTTTCTAATAAATCCATTCTAATCCTTGATAAAGATCCTAAAGATCAGAATGATAAAACGTGGAGTTACTGGGAGAAGGGTGATGGAAAATGGGATCACATCATTAAAAAGTCTTGGGATCATGGAACATTCGTTGGCAATGGAAAAACCGTCCGACTCACGTTTGATCCATATCGCTATAAGACAATGCACTCGATAGATTTTTATGCAGAAGCCAAGCATAAATTGAAAGCCTCAAAGCAATTCACATGGATTATATCTGAGGTAATAGATGTTGTAGATGGAAGCCCTTCTCAGGTCATTTCAGCAGAGCATACTTATGATGGCTTCTTTGTTTTTGATAGCAGAGTAGATCCAGATTTTCAGAATCAAAATGCTAATTATCATTATGTCCTTCAGCACTTTAAAGGCTGGTATATAGAGACGGAAGAAGCGTCTTTCGATCCAGATAATTTTGTGATGATGGATTATCGAGTCAAGTGGAAAGATAGTACCAGTTTTACTTATGTCTTGCCTTTTTCTGAGCATGAAGCCATTGTAGAGTTTACTTTATTTAATGAAGAACTGATAGAGGAGCATGAGTATGACAGATTACTGAACCAGTATATTGAAGAGGTATTAAAGATTAAAAAGTTTAAAATTAAGGCTATCGAAAAAGGAGTGATCCCTATGAGTGATTACCCATTTCATAAGGGCAGCACGGATCACATCACTAAGATCGGTCAGGCGGGTTCGTGGGTGAAACCATCTTCTGGATATTCTTTTAAGCGAGCAGAATTATTATCTGAGAAATTAATTCATAACATTAAAACTGGAGTTAGGCCTGATACAGGAATGATAAAAAATAAATTTAGATTTTATGACTCTATCTTACTTGGAGTACTGCATAAGCAGAATCATTTAGGTGAGCAGCTATTTAGTGATATGTATCAGAAGAATTCGATTCAGCAAATATTTAAATTCTTAGATGAGGAGACGAGCTTAACAGAAGATATAAAAATCATGAGTCGATTTCAGTACGGTCCCTTTATCCAGTCACTGTTGAGGTATATAAGAAAATAGACTATGGTATAGTTGAAGGATCTAATAAAAGATATAGCTAATGGTCGAATTTGAGCTTCTGAAATGAACGTCAGCTGTCTGCCTATCGTTTCGGCACATAAGGATAGTGAATAGTAATCATAGGCCAGGCTCCAGGTTCTGTAGTTCATCGAACAGGAATTTTATGGGATGATAAAAGTGCTGATAATCTAAGGCGATGGATGGACGTAGACAAAGACACTTTCTACAATGCTAAAAAAGTGGCGAGCGTACCCATGGGTTTTTGTCATTCTGGTAAAGGGAAGAGTGGAGATCTGCCGCCGCGTAAGGAATACGCACCTCAGTGGGATGATCAGTTGCTATGCCAAAATGCCTAGTATAGAGTTGGCCTTATTAATTGGAAAGTACGCTCAAGATTATGATTTAGAATCTAATACTTACAGGACTCTGACCGAGGCAGTAAAGCACTTCGAAGAATACCTACCTCAATATTTTGTCTTGCCTCATCCCTCTCCGAAAATTAATATTTGGATGAAAAAGAATGATTGGTTTAAGTCAGAGGTGCTGCTTTTATTAGAGTCGATTGCTGGGAATACATCATACTAAATATAGCAGTGAGTATGTTTCTTAATAAATTCTAATATTAAATAGGGGTATATAGAAGTAAAGCATTAAACACATTTTCTATAGATGCAAAGCTTACTTGCACTCGCCGTGCGGGCCTTACTTTTTTCAATTGCAAAAAAAGTAAGCAAAAATGCTATGCCAGCTAATCCCCTCCGGGTACCTGGCAGGCAGCCGCCACTTCTAAAAATCCCTTTACGATTCTAAAGAGATTATCGCAAATAAGACCTTATTCATATGGGGAAGTTTAGTCTATTAATTGACAGTCTTGAATTTGATTTGAACACGTTTACCCTGAATTATTACCTCGCTTTTAAGGGTTTTTGGCAATAAACGGGTAACGAATCTAATTCAGATAAAAGCAACCTAAAAGGTATTTGACAGATTTAAATTATACCCAAGTATTTGTAGAGGTTTTGACCTAAAAGTGCCAAAGTCATATCAGCTTGACCAACAGTTCTCTTACTCCTACTGAACATGCCTAAATACAAGGCAGGGATATACGCATTTCCATGATTGAATCCATCCAATTCCATCAGCTCTACTTTCATTTACATTGAGCTTCATCATACGCCACATATAAGCACGCTGACTGCTCTGATGGGGTAGTCTTAAGGTAAGAGGTTTTCTAATAATTGATAAATGTCCTGAGATATTACATAACGCGTAAATGCTAAGCAGATGAGAATAATTATAATTGATCTTTTCAAAGTCACTGATTATTTTTTAGTAAATATACACGAGGATTGTAATCAAACCTGTTCGGCATGTTATTTTATAAGTCTGTTAAAACGTATTATAATGCTGTTACGAATTGTTTCTATAATAGTAATCATCTTAGTTTTCATGTCATGCCAAAGTATGCAGGCTAGGAAAATAGGCACGGAAAAAGAAAGAATCGTAGCTGTCTTTGCTCATCCTGATGATGAGACGACGGTTGGACCAGTGCTGGCTAAATATGCTAATGATCACGATGTCTATTTAATCATAGCGACCGATGGTAGTTACGGAGTGACAGATCATGCAGGCATTCCAGAAGGTGATAGTTTAATCAATGTCAGGAATAAAGAAGCGGAGTGCTCATGCAAGGAGTTAGGTATTAATCCACCGATCCAACTGGGATTAATAGACGGAATGGGTTTTTATAATAGAGGAGATTTCTATGAGTCAATGTCTACTTTAAAAGTGAAGTTGAACGAGGAGTTCCTAAGGCTAAGGCCGAGTAAAGTCATTACCTTTGGGCCTGATGGAGACACAGGACATCATGACCACAGGCTGGTGGGCAATATAGTGACGCAGGTATTGATGAGTCATGCTGATTATCGAGATATTGATTTATATTATTTTGGATGGACGAAGGAACAGGCAGGCAGATTTCCACAGTGGAATCTGGGATACGTCGCAGAAGAATATCTGGATACTGCGATTCCTTTTAGTGAGGCTGATGAGGCTAAAGCGATTAAATCGATCCGATGTCATGAGAGTCAGTTCACGCAAAAAGAATTTGATGACTGGGAGGAAATAGAACGAAATGATCCTGAGAATACCATCTACTTTAGAAAAGCAACACGCAGTAGTCAAAAATCAAGTAAACTTTAAAATGAAAATCCAAGTGCGACAGATGGCCAAAGTGGACCACTCCGATTAAGTGCTCCTCCAGTCATAAATAAATCGATACCTAAACTGAAGAACAAATGATTGTCTTTTGACTGATATCTATATTTCGTACTTGCGACTGTACTGACATTGAAGTCGCCAAATCGACCGTTCCCGATATCGAGCTTAGCAGTCGCTAATTTTGTCCCTATGCCTAGCTCTAAAAAATGATTCTTTCCTATCAGATAATTTAGCTGAATCGGCATAAATCCAATACCTTCAAAATATGCGACACCGACTCTGATTCCTAAGCCATTAGCTTTGAGAGAGGCTTTGAATCGACGATCATAATTAATGGAGTAAATGCCTCCAGTGCCCAAGAGCTCTCCGTAAATAGCTTGCCTGATTCCGGTGGAATTACGTATTTCTTGCTGTAGCTTTTCATTCTTTATCTCTTCTTTCACGATAGGAGGCGGGGCGGTGGCTTGGTCAATTTTAGGCTTTTGATATGTTTTGCTCAATGATTCTAATGTCGTACTTAGCTTGATGATAGGCCAAGGGACTCTTCCAAAGTCTTCTCCATCAGTATTATAAAAAATACCAAAATCAAGATGATATCTATTTATAACCGAAGTTCTGGCGGATATCGACAGAAAATTAAATGGATTGCCGACATTGACATCTCCATTCAGTAGGATCCAGTTATCAGAGACAAGGGACCATCTCGGACTGATCGGTACGGTGCCTCCAAAAGATAATCCTAAGTAAGAAGCAGAAGCTCCATACAGCTCGTCGAATACATAGCCTACTCCTAAGGATATGTTTTTCTGATGGCTGCCTAAGGTAGCGACTCCATGTGGGATCATAAGCTGTCCATCATCAAAGGCCGAGATAAAAATAAAATCAGTCGCTATATGCAGTTCCTTTGATATAATAAATGACAATTTGGGATTGATGCTAAGCGTCGGTGCTTCGCTGGCAAAAATCGGGTTGAATAATTCGAAAAGTGCACGAATACTAAAATGATCACTCACACCATACTCTACACTGTTTGCTAAGAGGTTAATATTTGATAATTGCAATTCATGATTAGACACGCTGAGTGCTGTGGGCAGCACACTGTAGGTGCTCGATGGTTCTGATGGAAGCTTTAAAGTATCTTTTACTGATCCCAATAATACTAATGAGCTAAAGCTGAAGACTAGTGTCAATGTCTTTTTAGAAATGAGCATTATAAAACCATTTAGAGGATGTAAAGATCATTATATTAAACAAGAAAAATTCGTAGTTCATCTATTAACTACGAAGTTTTATCTAAATGCGATTAAAATAATTTATATCGATGTTATTTTTTTGATTGGATTGTAATGCTTGATTGGATATTTATAACTAAAATTATAAATACTGATATAGTGGTGTCGATGTACCTTGCTATCATAGAGATCATTTATAGAGAGCCAGATAGAAGAGTGGAGCCTTTTTTTAATCGGATGGCGGTGAGTTACGTATGATAGAAAATCATTATAAACTGGTATGTTATAAAAGATCATGCCAGCTCAGTAGAGAAGACAGAATCATGATTATAGATCTCCTTCGAGCCAGGTCTTAAAATCATTTACTTTTTCTCTACTCACGATTAATTCTTTCTCGATAGAAATGATGGTATCGATTCTAAGGCGACTATTCGAATAAACAATAATTTCCTTTATGGCTTTGATATGAATGATCGAGGACCGAATTAATCCTATTGAAAATAGAAGGGTCAAGGATTTCTGAAAGTTGCTCTATTTTGTAATCAATAATAAATTTTTGTCCATGAGATGTGATGAGGTAAACAGTTCTTCCTTCTGCATAAATAAGGGCGACTTCATTTATGGGAATGGTATTTATTTTATCCCTAGTTTGACTAAGAATCTATCTTTATACCTTTTCTCTCTAATTTTATGGAAGGCACTTTTTATTATATTGGTTTGAGGTTTTGATAGACGCTTATATTTCTTTAATGAACTAGAAAGAGCATTATAGCTAATAGGTTTTAAAATATAATCTATGCTATTAAG
>Ga0209187_1003056_pt1 | contig 14706 bp, 12 predicted proteins | sample BantaG_FD_187430 | JGI IMG/M metagenome (GOLD analysis project Ga0209187, IMG submission 187430) | Marine algal microbial communities from Bantry Bay, Ireland - BantryBay_4 metaG (SPAdes) (version 2) | ecosystem: Host-associated > Algae > Red algae > Unclassified | place: Bantry Bay, Ireland... | reverse complement strand
AGTCTCTCTAAGACAGTACAAGTCAACAAAATCTCTTCGTGAGCCGCGCTAGTTGACAGCTGCAATTTTCATCAGACCTATATCAACCGGAGAGGCAAGCTTCAACTCATTATAGGCCACCGTCGGCTCAAGCAATGAATGGCGTTGATGAATTAGGCTCACATCTGTGCCTTTCAGCCGGGTATATAACATCCCATCTTTCTGGGATACAATTTCAAAATTTGCTTTGTCAGTTAAATTATAGCTAATGGCTTGACGTTCTGATTCGGGCAATACATTTACCGTGCTAAACCAATCTAGGTCAGTGGACACTCGATGACCTAGCTGTAATGCAAGAGCAGTTCCACCAGCCAAATAAAAATCATCCATGAAATCATGCTGACATAAAACCTCTAAACCTTCACGGCATCCCTCTGTAATGGCATCTTCATGGAACTTCACCATATATCCATCGCCTTCGCTTCGACCGCCCAATCAGGCGCGAAATAATCATGTATATCTAATACGCTCTTCCATAAGGAAAATGAGCGTTTGGACAATAAGCGAAAGCCGTGATTTCGTACCCAACTTGCAACGTCTTCTTTACCATAAGTAGCGAAAAGCCAACGCAACTGCGCCCACGAACCCTTTTCCAGAATGCGTTCGATTATTACACCATCGTATTCACCGAGACTCATCTTTTCAAATGTATATTCGGGAAAAAGCCAACCGCTATCAGCCGGTAATTGATTCTCTGCGATAGGCGGTAGAGATTCGGTGTCATCAAATGGATTCATGTCGATAATTCCTTGCGTAAAAAAAGCGAGGTACGGTAAAGATGTAGCATGTCAAGGCTAAATCAGTTCATTATCAAGCAAAATTTGCTCTACCTGAGATAAAAAACTGAGAAGTGGTTTTGGTTCCAAACCTTGTGATAGCGGAAGATGTTCGGTAGGCTCTTCAAATGGATGAAGGTGCCATTGATCGCGCTCACGGTCTACTCCAAATATACGTCGGTCGTTTTCAATCAATGCAAAATAGAGGGAATTTGAGTATTCGCCATAAAAAATTTGAACGAAAAGCTCAGCTTGAATATGCAGTCGCAATGACAAGGTGATATCTGTATGGTCAATTTCTTCTATGGATTGAACAAACCACACAGATTCCAGCGCATCATCAGCTTCTTCGCGGAGGCTGGTAATACTAGCCATTTGAAAGCATCCGCAACTCGGTCAGCTTGCGCTCCATCGTTTGGATACCACCTATCGCGGTTTCCCAATCCATCGCGTCTTTTTCAGCTTCCCAACTTTGGTTTTGTTGTTGGGTAACATGATCGCTGAGGAACTGCTTAAACCCCATCTCGTACTTTTGGCCTAAGCGCAGATCCATTCTTTTGTATCGACTTAGGCGTTGCAGGAATTCTGATTCGAGGAGTTGCCGAATCTTTGTATCGAGATCAACTTCTCCAAATAGGGGATCGTTGAGCAGGGTTTGTGTCTCTTCTTGAATTTTTAACTCAACCATAGTTTGCCGTCTTCCGCTGTAAACCTAACTCATGCATCAAATCTACGACCATTATACCACAGTTTTCGGACCATCCCGCGCCAGATCCGCAACCACCAGCGCGCTGTGATCCGTGAACGCGCTGGTTCCACTGCGCACCCCATGCGCCAAGCTAAACCCATCTAGCCTAGCCCCTCGATCAATTCACTCATGCCAAAATTGAGCAAAAACGAGGCATAATGGCTTGAGAACATGTCCTTGAGGTAGTCTGTCAGATCAACCGTATCTGCCTGCCCATCTTCAAGCAATTTTGAAATCTCGTACCCACGTTTTTTGCTGATCGTGTAGAGAAAGAGCGTGTGGAAGTAGACAGAAGAAGTATAGCGTCTTTCAGCAACGATATGTTGCTCTTGACTGCGCATTTTGGAACGATAATCTTTTAGTACACGGCTATCCATATTGATATAAACCCGCTCTAGGATATCATTCTCGGCAAGAAGCGGGTGCATCACATCCTCGTGAGAAATCGTCACACCTTGCTCTTCAAGCTTATCCCAAGTCACAATATTATCTTGGTCCTCGCTAGCATTTTGATAAACCTTAATCAACTGCGGTAGACCAAGCGGCTCTTCATCAGGTTGAGATGATTTGTTCTTTGTCGGCTTGCGCGGTTCGACGACTTTAGCGCGCAGAATCTGTGTGAAATCATTACCCGGGTTTTTCAGATCAACTTTAAGCTCTATCTCATCTCCAACTGCCACATCTGCATTCGGTTTCATCACCACTTTGATGTTGCCATCGCGCGGACTCTGCTTGGCGACTCTCAATACCTCGCTAATGTCATTGACCGACCCTGCTTCGGTACCGCCTTTAGCATCATTGGGCGTATATTTCATCACCGCAATTTCCATGTCACCAGGATCATCCGTGCGGTCAAAATACTGATTTTCGACATCAGATTCAAATGTGATGGTCTTCTCACCATTAAGCGGAATCGAAACAACGGGCGTTGAACCGTTGGTATTGCCAGCAATTTTGAAGAATGTTGGATAGCGTTGTGGACTAAATGCTGATTTTTCGCGTTGATCGACTTTGCCTGGCTTTGGTTTTGACTTTGGTGGCGAAGACTTCGATTTGTCTTTTGCATCAAGCTTGAAGGTTTTGCTCAGCAAGTTACGCAATTCGTCGTTCATTGGTAAATCGTTAGCAAATGACTTGAGCAGGCTATCATCTTCTGATATATCAATCGAGATTGAGTCTTTACGGCGCTTAAAAATTTCTTTTAGTTCTCCACCTTTGAGATTAGATGCTAAAGTTTTGCGTAAGTGTGATGCCTCGTCACCTTGTTTCAGACGATCCCGCGAAGCCATAAACAACTCTGTACGAAAATCGTAATTCATGTCGGTGCAATCAACGTGAATCAGCAAATAGTCTTTTAAAAGCGTATATCCTAACGAATGTGAGATAAATTCTGACGTGTAGTGACCATGAACTTGCCCGTTGACTGAAAAGAGGACAGCCATACGATTTTTGAAGAATTCGTTCTGAATCGTTTCTTTCGTTTTCTTTGCTGAGCGATCTCCTGCTTTCGCTTTAAAGACGTGAACCGTAACCTTCATCTCTCCGATCTGTTGATCGGTGTATGTTTCGGAAAAGGAATCCTCGATATAGGTATCAGTATCTTCTAGTCTTCGCTTAAGACCATAAATGACGCCATCCAAAGCGTTATCGTTTGGATATCGTTCTTCGGTCTCAACGGCATAGACGGGTAGCGCAGGTTCATATAGAAACTCGTTGAGGCTGCGACTTAGATCGCGGCGAACATGTTTATTCCCTTTTACCTCATAGGAGTAGAGTTTAATGATAGTTCCGGTCTTGAATTGCTTGTCGTGCAGCAATCCTATATCTAGCCCGTCAATAGGGAATGCCGGAATCTGACCATCAATTTTGAAATATTCATACCAAGTGTTTTTCTTTGTACGCGACTCTGCTTCTGAAAGCGGGTGCTTGCGAATCAACGTAAAGCCAAAAAGGCCCTTGCCATCAAAACGCTTAGAGGCAATTAATTGATAGCGCTTTTTACCACAAAATACAATAGCCCCACTACCGCCCATATTGTATTTACCCTGCACAAAATGGATTTCGTTTTTGTTGCCACTGACAAGCGATAAAAAAGTAGCTTCAAATTTCTCTGGATGTTGACCTTCACCATCATCATAGATAACTAAGGATGTATCTTCTGATGTTCCCTTATACCCATCACCAATAATTTGAATGCGCTGAGCTTGCTCGTTGCGATTGATGCTCATATCCCAATCTTTGTACCTTGGGAAAAAGCGAGTGATAGCTTCTTCGACACTCCTTGGGGCATTGCCAGATTTTGGATCAACCCCTTCTTCGAGGCAGCGACGCATAAGAATAGCATCACTGGCATTGGTCAGTTTTTCGACAATGGCCGCGACCGGACTTGACTGCTGATTTTCGATAATGCCAAAGTTGCTTTCATTGCCTGCAAGTGGATGCCAATTGCAGGCTTGAAAGATTTGCGGATGTTTAGCAAGCACTTCATCAACTTCGCTTTCGTTTTTGGCAGAGAAGAGTTGGTTGAATAACTCTTGGGGTACAGAGTGAGAACTCATGTGCGATTCCTATTTGATTGCAAAAAAATACGAGATAAACCTGAAATGGTTTATCTCGTATTGTACATCGGAATTTATGTTATGTAATCGATGTAATGTATTACATATAGGTGCCTAGCGCCTTAAGGTTTTGTTAGCTTGTGTGTTCTGATTTAATGTATCGTCCGAAGTTTAAACTATCTTTTGAAAAATTTCCGAATGTCTTGGTACTGTTCGTTCATAGCGTTTCGGTAAAAAATGGAGTAGCCAACGCATAAGAGTTTGCCATGCAATCGTTGCATCAAAATCTTCTTGCTCACCACAAGGCAATGTTTGTAAGAAATCGCGGACTGCGCCAAATCGTTGTGATGTTTCCACGAAATGATCAACCTGCTGAATAATTGTATTCTGAAGCAATTGAGTGCTTACATAAGCGTCAAACTGTTCTTTATTTAGACCATCAGGAATACCAAGTTCACTTAGATCGCTTATTGCTGCAGAACGTGTTGCAATACCAAATTCCTCTATATCACCTGCATAGGCGGAATAGAAGTTTTCGGGATGACGTAACTGTGGTAGCCAAATACTAGTAGGTGCCACACTCAATGAATTTTCATTATCAAGAGCTAGGTCAAGTATTGGTTGGTCAATAGGGAGCCTAATTGGCTTAGGCATCAACTCAACACATTCTTTAACATGATGATATATTGTGTCATCAACTAGCACCGATGCACGAAAAAGTTCTTCCTCAAAATCTACTAGACTAGGTGATTCAATGAGTAATTCTAGATTAGGCTTGCGTGTCCAGCCAAGCCCTGTATCCGTCAGATTAGCGGAGCCTATCAATGCTTGCTGATCCGCCCGATAATACTTTGCGTGCAAATCTGGCCGTAACCAAAGTGTTCGGTTCGGGTGGTCTCGGATCTGCAGATACACATCTAAATCGCTTACACCCATCGCTATCTCATCTACACGCCATCGTGTCACAATTTGAACAATAACGCTATCATCAATGCTGCCTAGTATACGCCTAATTGTATTAGCCTTGATAAATGGCGCAACCAATAGCAAATTCTGTCTAGTTTGGCTGAGCAGTATTTCCATTTGTGTGCTTGGTCGAATCATAATCGAATATTATTTAACTCCAACTAGGAATCATCTTCATCCACCAAAAAATCACGTGCCATGCGACCCCAATCCCAACGTGCTTCTTGTGCCCTTACCCGACGGGGACCATCAGGTTGTTCATCTTCATATCGAGCCCAAGCCATTAGTAAGAGTTCTATCCCATCACGAGCAGTAATCAGCCGTGAACGCAATTCTTGTTCGTCGATATCATCAACTTCACTTTGCAATAATTCAACTAGATGATTGTAGGCAGGGTGGCTGATGTTAAGAGAGATGATAATTGCACCACCACGAGATTTAACGTCGAAAAAGGCAGGGCTATTTAAATCTGCTTTGATCAATGTATATTTTAAACCTCGCCCAACGGTTTGAGCGGCTAGCTCTTCGGCTTGCTTCTGAGTGGTTCCTTGCTGAAGTAATTCATCAATTATTTCCAATTTACGCTTTTCGGGTGGTTGTTCAGCTTCTTGTTTGTCACTGGCACCTTCAAATCCTTCTTCAATCCGCCTACGTGTTACGTCAGTCCCTTTTTTCTCTGAGTGTTGGTGTCCCTTATGCCGCTGCTGCTTAGTCATGGCTCTTTGGGCATGAATTAAACGGCGCATAACATTAATGTTTTTCTTAATATGAGCAGCAATCTCTAATAAAGGCAGTCGAGGATCTTTTTCAGCATCAAACTCCTCTTTTGATGATCCAAGGGTTTGGTCCTCTTCCAATAGCGATTCTAGATCTGTTTTTGCTAATTCGGAAAAGTTGCGTGCAGACTGTTTGTTATTTGTCACTCCAAAGAGATCATCTAATGCCGGTGGAAAGCTAATTTCAGCACCCCACCAACGATCACGGACTTCATGTGGATCAGACCATGATGCATCCAAGTCCAATTCACGCCTCGCACGTACAATTGATAAACCAACATTTCTACGTGCATGCTTCCCGTGTTCTAGAGTACCAGCTACTCGACCATCTACTGCTTCTCTTGCTTCATCTTTGGCATACGAAAATCTAACCGTAACAGTATGTTTTTCCCCATTGAACAGAATATCGAATTCTGTATTTTGGAAGTCCCCTTGAGTAAACATGGGATTTTTATTCCAGGGGTCAGGGCATGATGTGTCTGCTAACAAATAAAGAGGATCATTTGCAAGAGCATACCGTTCATCAATGGCACGTAATTCTTTGGTTGCATCTTTATCGAATGATGCTAATCTAATTCGAACGTCATCATTTGCTAAAAAATAGCGATACATTCGCCCAATGAGCAATTCTGAATTATCAATGATAGCGCGGGCTGTACGCCATAGGATACGATCTAGGCTACTCCATACAACTAACGTGCCGCTTTTATCAAACGTGTTGCCAACCTCTAACCAAAGTTTGGGTATAGACTTATGATTCGGCGTTGGAACTTGATTAAGCCTGCCATCCTCAATTTCATCTATATCAATATATGTATGATTCGCTTTTTCTGGCCCATCTTGCCACGACCACACATCCACACGGCGAGCTTGAGAAATTGAGGAGTTTGGAAGCCCCATCCCAAATCGACCAATTCCACTATAATCAGCAAGGCGTGTGCCATTCCCAAATTGGAGCGCCATTTGTAAGACATCCGCACTCATTCCACCACCATTGTCTAACACCGCAATCTCGCTGATTCTTGGGCGAGAGCGCTGCTTTAATCTCTCTACCTGTTCGCTGCATAGAAGCTCTACGTTTGATGCTCCGGCCTGAATTGAATTGTCCATCAACTCCGCCAGGGCAAAAGCCGCATTTTTGTATCCATTGTCTCGCATCGCTCGAATCACAAGATGTGTTGGAATAATGTCACTATTATTAGTCATGGTTACTCCCAAATGTCTTCCCAATTATTAAAGGCATCGGCTACATTGCCGAAACCAGGTAAATTATGGTCAACGACCGTAATAATTTCGGCTTTTTCATTACCGCCAGCTTGCTTTCCCCGAATTGCTCGACCAACCATTTGACTGTAGAGAACAAGTGATTTTGTTGGACGCGCAATAAGGGCCGCACTAGTTAATGGTGCATCAAAACCTGTAGTTAGTACACCAAAATTACAAATAATTTGCACATCTTGTGTGTTTTGTTTAAATTGTTCGATAATTTGATTTCGTCTAATTCTTGGTGTACTTCCTGTGATAGATGACGTATTATGTCCGCGCATTTGTAATACGGCAGCTAGTAGATCTGAGTGTGCTACTGTCGTAGCAAAAACCAGTATTCGCCGATGTCGTTTTGCCAAATCTTCAATCGAGTCGATGATTGCTAAGTTTCTCATTTCGTCTTCTGCTAGGCCCCGTAAAATTCGATCAGGGATATCAAAACTTTCTTGTAACCGATTTACATCTTTGTCTGATAAAACCTCACCGCCTTCATGAAAAAGCGAATTATGTTGGGCTCTTGCTAGATATTGCTCATCGATTAAATATTCTATAGGGTTTTCATAGCCTTCAACTTCGAGTGTTACCTTACGACGAGCAAAAAACTTAGACAGCTGTTCATCTGCTTCTATATCTGACCATGTTCGTCCTGGCGTCGCTGTTAGACCTAGTAGAGCAGCATTGGGGCGACGTATTACAACTAATGCATCCAGAATTAGCTGGTATGTTTCTGCAATTGCAGAATGGGCTTCATCAATCACTACTAACGATGTTCGAGATGCTAGCTCCATAATAAACTTAATTTGTTTTTGGGTGGCGCTATACATCTTGGATAATCCGCCAATGAAAATTCCATCTCGCACATTATCATCGTCTAGCGATAATTCGTGGTTTCCCCAGAATCGAAAAACTCCAACTTCTCGGTTCCCCAAATGGCTCCATGCCTTTTCAAACTCTATAGCAGACTGTTCACAGAGCTCCTCGGTATTGGCTAGCCAGATAACTATTGTCGGTTCTTCTTTCCGCAAATGCTCTGCAATAACATTCATCGCCGTTCGTGTTTTTCCTGCCCCTGTTGGCATATGCAAAATCACACGTTTGGGATGTTCATTTAAGGCGTGGGCGATTTTTCGAGCCGCAACACGTTGGTGAGCGAAAAGTGAATAGTGACCACAACTAGCTTGAATGGAATCAGCTTGTTCTTTTTCCTCTAATATTGGAGCGCTCAAGTCAAAAAAATCAAAAAGAGCCGTTTCACGTTTTGAACCACGTCGAACACGAGCATCCTTTAGCTCCTGGTATATTTGTCCATAATCTTTGAGTAATAAAACCTTATGCAGAGCCTCTGCTTGCTTTCTTGGAAGAACGTCAAACAGGATAGATCTTTTTTCTGGTGACAGCAATAATCCCTCTACAGTATGAATGCGTATGAGTAGATCTCGCAGTTGTTTGGGCGAGGCTAGCCCTGGATCCAATGAAAGAATCAGTTTCATTGAAGATTCTCCTACAAGAAGCTGAAGGGTTTCATCATCGGTTCTTGATAGTAGGTCACTGAAGTTCAAAAATCACTCCTAAAGTTTTCTATATCTCTTATTGATTTGGTTTCACTGATTGTTCAAAAAAATAATTAATCGTTTTCTTGTAAAGCTTTGCAAATGCCTGCAATTCAACGATGTCTATGCGCCTCTCACCTTTTTCTGATCGAGAGATAAATGATTGATTTTTACCTAATTTTTCAGCTACTTCTTGCTGTGTTAATCCACTCTCAACGCGCGCCGCTTTAAGTCGCTGTAAAAATTCTTGATATCTTCGTTTATAGTTCTCGTTCGTTAAAAAATAATTTGCCATCACGATGAGATTATGCGAAAATTGCATAAAAAAAGCGCTCAGGTAATTGATACCTGAACGCTTTGGATTGAAAAATTTAATTGTATTCTTGAATCTAAATAAAACAAGCCGTACACCCCTCGCCTTCGCTCTCGGCCAACACATCCACCAAGAATGCAGACTTAGTCTTGCTGCCATTATTGCTCTTCTTCAAATGCATCTCTTTGATCTGCATCATTCGTGTTGGTGCAATCAATTCTTCGAGCCGCTCGTCATCCATCCACGTAAAGCCCTCTTTCTCATACTCAAGGGCTTGGGCAAAGCGTTTGGGGTGCTGCTCGTAGAGCCACACCCACTCAATTTTCTGCTGATAGAAACAGAAATAACAGCCCGAGCGGCTGCGGTTGTAAAAGCCAGTTTGGCCATTGACTTCGAACTCAATTGGCTCATAGTAGCGCGGCTTGCCCACGCCACTCTCATCAAGCAGACGGAATACGCCCTCACGATCTACGCTCTCTTCGTTGTCGAGCAGCGCGTACTTATCGACCTGCGCGATGGCAAGCTCTGTGCCCTGCAAACTCTCATAAACAATGTGGTTAAAAATCGCAGCGCTTAAGTCCAACATCATGTTTAACTTGCGCACCTGATTAAACTTAGACGATATCTCGCGTCGCGCTAACTCGGCCATAGCCTGATGCTGTGGCGTGTCGCCCAATTGTGTAATGATGTCGACTATTCGCGTTTGGTTCTCATTCCCCAACACCATCGTGATGATATCCTTGCTCCACATATTGCGACGGAAGGGAAATACCGTCTGAATATTGGATTTGTGCGAGACATAGCCTTCGCGGTCTTCATCGCCCCGAATTGCCACATAGGAGAGTGTGGGTTCATCCCCCACAAACATCTGCTCGAATGGTTCTAGCTTGAGTTTGCGCGTACACCAACGCGCCTGCGCCGAAGGTAAATAACCACCATACATGGCAAGATAGTGATCGAAGGGATCAAGTGGACTATCTTGGGCTGCCTCTAAGCGTAAAACTTTCATGCCCAAAAAGATTTCTAAATCATTAATAAATTGGTAGGTTTCGTCAAGCTCTTTCCCCGTATCCATGAAGTAATACTCCATGTTAATTTCGGGATAGTGGGTACGCATATAGATGGCTAAGGCGGCGCTATCTTTGCCGCCCGAGATACCGAGTACATGTCGGACGTTACTCATTGTCCATAACCTCTTCAAGTAGTTTTGTTAATGCTGCGAAATTTACAGCCGAATCATTGCCCAACTCTTGGCGCAATTTTTTGGCAAGAGAATCGACCTTCTTTTCTTTCTGTTTGGGAAGGCGCTTAATCTGTCTTTTTGTACCTTGCGCGGAAGAAGTAATCTGTACGCTTACGGCAGGAGATTCTTTTGCCGGATCGATCTCCAATTTGTCTAGCTCGCACAAATTGTCTAATGCTTGGATGGCTTCACGTAACTTTTCGTAAACGATTAGCTCATCTTCGTCCTTCATATTGCGAATGTTCTTGCCAATCACAGCTTGCACAATTGATTCAAGCCAAGCAATTCGTTCTTCGAGCGGAGAAGAGAGGCGCATATTTAAGGTCTTTAGTTTAGGCGTTAACATATGAATGCGCAAACTTGCAAAACGCTTGATAATATCGTCTCTGTAGTCGGGAAACACGCTTTCTGGAAGCCCCAAAATATCAAGCAGCCCGGCTTCAACTCTATCAACAAGCCCATCAAAAGCACCCTGCAACTCGTGTACGCTTGTTTGCAGTTGGGTTGTATATGCGTCTATCCGTTCTTCGTCTATGCTCTCACTCTCGATAAGGTCTGCATAGCCAAGCGCGATGGGATAATCTTCAAAGAAGGTCTTTTCGGGATCTTTTGCGGTTGCGATAGCCTGTCGTAGCCGTATGGTCGCCTTGTCTACTCGCTCAGTCTCTTTTGCATAGGCGGGCAGTTCATTATAAAAGGTAACAAAAGGGCGAATTGTTTCCATGATCGTATCAGACTGAATTGTGTCTGTTGTCTTTTGCTTGAGCAATGCACGACAGCGGTTGAAGAATTCGAGCCTGATCCCATCGACGTTAAACGCTTTGATCTGAAATTTGTGTGGCTCCTTGCGTACCAACTCTAAATTTTTATTCTCGAATGAGGCCATAAAGACCCCTTCACGATAGATGGCAAAATCTTCCCGATTGATAAAAAGGAAGGTTGGCACCCAAAATTCAATAAAGCCCTCTTTTAGCTTAAATGGCCGCGAGCGCAATAGGTCAATCAGATCTGACAAACTGCGGGGTGTTTGCTTGGAGCTATTCAAAAAATCCATGCAGGTAGACCAAAGCGGTTCAAAAGTTGGATCGGTTGGCGCGGTTAGAACAAAATCACCATCTTCTTCTTGCCTGTGTATCTCGGTCTGTTTGAGTAGCGTCAAATAAATCGTGCGATCTGGTGGGTATTTGTCCTGCTTGTACCCTAGCTCTGCGATCTGCCACTTCTCTGTTAACGAATTAAAGAATTTAGATCGGGCGCTGCTAATTGCTGATGATAGCTTGTGGCGGTTGACCAATTCATTGCGGAAAAGCGGTACAGCCGGGTAGGCCACTTCGCATATTTTAGAAAGCTGCATATTAAAGGCCGACACGTTGGCAATCTCTATTTTTTCGCCTTGCCAGACCCACGCTATGCTATTATCGTTGGCATAGAGCGAATCCATTGTACTGCGATTTAGCTCATCGACCTGATTGGTTTTTAGTTTTTGTAGCTCACGTTCGGCAACGCGATCATCACTATTGACTGCCAGAACATAGTTAATCTTTTCAAGTTCGAAAAGGATGTTTCGAATTTGACTCGTTTGTTGAAACAAACAAAAGAGCGTAGCTGACTGTTCGGTAGATAAAATCAACAATTGTTCCACTGTAAGAGAATCAGAAAAGACTAAGTTAATAAACCCATCGGTAATACCCTCTGGCTCTATGCTAATGAGCTCATCGGACAAGCGGAACTCAAAGAAGCGAGGCGTACCATATTTATAGGTTACGGCCTTAGCAAGAAGCAGTGGGAAGTCAAAATAGGTATTGAGATAAGGCACAACATTCTGAACGGGATCAACTTGGTCTGCTGCCTCTAAAATCGCTAAATCAATATTTAGGTCCGTTCCTTCAAAGAGGACAAACGAATCTTTAAAATTGACGTAGCGCAAGATTTTTCGCGATTCGAGCTCTTTTAATACCTCTTTAGGATCTTGTAACCCTAGTGCATGCGTTGCATAGTTTGTGAGGAAATATTTACTAATGCTTGCACCGGCGGGGGCAAAGATGTTGAGCAGACCAACAACCTTTACGAGCGCTAATGCTTCAGTCATATTTTCTGCAACAACAGCTTCAACACGCTCAATTGCGGTGCGTACGGCACGCCACTGTATATAATCTGAATTTCGAACAGACGAGAGATAGGAATGGAAATTGTAGATGAGATAATCATATACGCAGACCAAATTATAGTAGGGATGCAGACTCTGATCATATTGATTGATCCCCAAAAAATCAGTCGAATTAAGAAAGGTAAAGAGCGAGCGTTCATTCTGACCATAGCGCTGTAGGGCTTGGGTAATAACCGAGCCCGAAATCAAATCCAGCGGCAAGATCCGTTTGGCGAAAGCAACCGAGAGTTTGCCTCTATGTGGGAATGCAGCAGAATCTTCAATTGATGCTATCAGCTTTTTCAAACTAGCATTCGAAGCTTGACTACTGCTAGCTTCCAAATGATTAGCCGCTAATTCAAGAAGTTGCTCTACTGGTTCGTTAAACGTTAGCTCTTTTAGCCTGCCTTTAACCTTTTCCCACTCTTCTTGTTGGGTCATTGTTAACCCTTGGGAATATGAGAAAAAACCTTGATGTAACGTTGTCAGGAAAAGAATATTCTTTTCTGGATCGTTTACATACTCGGCCAAAATCTGAATAAAATAGAGCTCTTTTTCAGGATTATTCTTTGCTGCATATTCTAAAAATTTGCCAAATTCGTCAATCATAATGACGAGGCAGCAATTTTTCTTTGATAATTTTTTGTATAGTTTATCGAGCGCGGTAAATATCTCTTTTTCAGTCGATGCGCCGAAGTACAGTCCAAATGCATCTACAACAGAGCTGTATGCACCCACAAAGGGGATATATTCAAATTTGTTGGCACCATTAAATTGACCATTCGGCGTACCAAAATATGAGCGCTCCCCGTTCAATGTGCGCTGCATCGCCAAAAGAAAGGCCGATTTCCCTGTACCGTAAGAGCCAATAATGTTAAAGGAGTGAATACCTACTTTAAAATCGCTCAGAATCTGATCGTAGATACGTTTAGCGTTTAACGTTGGGATATAGTGTAGATCTTGATCTGCATCTCGAACTACATTGATAGATGGTGAAAAACTAGGCTGCATAATAATTGTCTAGAATCGTTTGCGGGTCAGGTCGTTTTATAAATTGAAGTTCACGAATTCCAGCATCATCGGTAAAGGTAATATCTGGATATGTGGCGGCAATCTGATTGAGCTGCTTCGTTAAGCCATCGCGATTAAGCACAAAGACCGAGCCAACGCTGTGTGGATTTACAAGCATCGTGTTAAAAGCAATCGAGTTGCTATCATTCTCTTGCAAAATGCAATAAAGCACAATTGCAGACGGAATCTCAGTTCGTGCGCGACTCTCTATTTTGTACATTTTTTCTTTGTTTATTTCTGTTGCACCGGTTTCTTGCAGCAGCTCTAAATCAATCATCAACGCCGAAAACATATCCTCGAGATTGCCGCTGCGTCCCTTTGGTCGCAAATAACTACTTACAAAGACGCGGGCATCCTGATCTAAGCTCTTTTCGGTTACGTTATGTTGTCGCTCTTGACATTTCTTTTGTAAAAAAGTCACAAGTTGTTTGCGCGTGAATTCAACACGTTCCTTCCGTAACTCATTAAAGACTAAAGAATAGATGGATGCATGTTCCTGTTTTACCAGAAAATAGTGAAGTAGCCAAAGTGAACCCATATCTTCTAAATATGGATCTTTTCCATCATCTGCCAACAGATACTTGGCAATATCTGTGGTTTGATTATTTGCATCGAGTAAGCCAAAGCTTAGCATCCAATAGCGGATTGCCGTGACCATGTTTCGGCCTACGCCCATTTGCGCTAGCGCGTCATGCTCCGAGAATGGTCTGTTTTGGCTGTAAAAATCATAACCCTTTTTAAGCCAAAATTGGCGGCAGGCAAAGGTATCATGACCAGAAAAAGAATATTTTTGCATTTAAGTGAATTGATTGTATATGGATGGCTAATGAATGGATATTAGCACATATGTGCGTGTGCTTAGTATACCATATTTTTGTCGGTATGTGGAGAATTTTGTTCGCATATTATGGTACGCAAACGAGGTCTATGAATCTGGGGAATAGATGCCTAACAAAAAGAGGGGATGCTTTACCAAATTTTTGGTAAAGCATCCCCTCTTTTTGTTTTCTAAAAAACTCTAATCCTAATTCAACCGCTCGAAGATCCCCGCGGCACCCATGCCGCCACCGATGCACATGGTGACCATGCCGAACTGCTTGTCTTGGCGTTCGAGTTCGTGCAGCATTTGGACGGTGAGCTTGGCTCCGGTGCAGCCCAGCGGGTGACCGAGGGCAATGGCCCCACCGTTGACGTTGACCAGATCCTCGTCGATGCCCATCTCGCGGATCACGGCGACGGCCTGCGCGGCGAAGG